>Ga0302198_10001086_pt1 | contig 29749 bp, 20 predicted proteins | sample II_Bog_N2_2_FD_193521 | JGI IMG/M metagenome (GOLD analysis project Ga0302198, IMG submission 193521) | Peat permafrost microbial communities from Stordalen Mire near Abisko, Sweden - II_Bog_N2_2 | ecosystem: Environmental > Terrestrial > Soil > Wetlands > Peat | place: Sweden: Abisko...
AGGAAATTGTCGACGCAGGCGTGCTGCGCCTTGGTGTGATGGCCATAGCGCAACGTGTTGGATTCGCACGAACAGGCCCCGCCGATCGTGTCATGGCGCACGACCGAGGTCGAACCGATCGTCATCATCGCTCGCCCTTCGTTGGACAGAAGCTGCGTGCCGGTGGTCAGATAGACATTGCCTTGCGCGGCGATGGTATCCTGCGCGCTATAGCGTTCGGCATCGTCGGCAGCGGCATAGATCAGGAAATCGACCGCCTGATTGCCTTCGAGATCGACGATCCGCAGCGTTTCGCCCTTTTTGACAAGGTGATGCCAGGGCGCGCGCGCCGCGACGACTTCGTCATGCACGATCTTGCCGGGCAGATCGGGAACGGGGGTATTGGAAATCATGGAGTTACCTCACCGCCGGTAATAGTCTTCGACATTTTCAAACGCGCGCAGGCCTTCTGGCGTGGCCAGCCGCACGGGATCGTTTTCGGGCGTGATCGCGCCCCGCCATGCGTTCGCGCGCACCGGGGTCACCGCATAATCGTGACGCGGATCGCGCACATGCGGACAATTGGCGAGCACGACGATCACATCCATTTCCGCGCGCAGCGTCACGTGCTGCCCGGCGCGATGCGGCCCGACATCCAGCTCGATCGCGCCATCGGCGGCAATCGACACCGGCTTGAACCAGGTGATGCACGGATGAATGTCGCGCCGGTTCATGCCGTATTTGGCCAGCGCGATGACAAAGCGGTCGCGCGCGTTGGGATGCGCGCCATGGTTGAACCCGTCGCCATATTTGCGCGCGTTCGACGCCATGTTCGACGCGCCGCAAAAGGCGTCATGCCCTTTGGTATCGTCCTCGATCACCGACATCATCACCCGGCCCATGTCGGACAGGAGCAGGCGTCCGGCGCCAAGATAGGCGTTCCACTGCACTTTGACCGTATCGGCGACATTGAGCCGCTCGACCGGGCGTTCGGCATTGAACACCAGCATGGCAACGGCCCCATCGCCATGGACATCGCTCAGCCGCAGCCGACTGCCGCGCTTCAACAGCCGCGCCGCATAGCCCCCGGCAGCGATCGTTTCGTCCCATACCACATCGTCGGACGCGATGCCCGGCGGCAAGTCGGTCGCAGCGGTCGCAGGGATCGTCGGCATGGCTTCGACGCGCGTTCCCGCCATGGCCCGCGCGTGGGCACGGGCACCGGCGGGATCGGCGGTAGTGCTGGAATCAGTCACGGTTTCGCACTCCCTCAGTCGACCAGTTTGAGCGTCACGCCGATCGTGCGCGGGTGCACGGTATAGCCTTCGGTGACAGTGTTGATCTGCGGACGCTGGATGATCGTCTGGTTGTCGAACAGGTTCTTGGCATAGAGCGTGATCTGATGCGGGCCAAAGCGCACCCCGATGCTGGCATTTACAACGCCGTAGGCGGGGTTGTAGTAATTGCTGTCGGTCAGCAGATAGCTGCCGTAGCTGTGCCCGGTGTAGGCATAGTTGACCAAGGCGACGAGCGCCGCCGACTGGCTCAGCGGGCGCAGGTAATTGGCCCCCGCCGTCGCCGTGACATTGGGCACATCGATCAGATGCTGACCGACGGCAACGTCGATCGGGTTGTTCGACTGCACCACTTTGGCATTGTTGATGCTGGCCGTGCCCGACAGCGACAGGCTGGGCGTCAGCTTGAACGAGGCTTCGGCTTCGGCGCCCCAGATCCGCGCGTTGCCGATATTGCTGGTGAAATAATAGCCGCAGGTCGGCAGATAGATCTGCTGCTGAATGTTCTTCCAGTTGGTCAGATAGCCCGAGGCATTGAAGCGGATGCGGCGGCCGAGAAATTCGTTTTTCGACCCGACTTCATAGGACCACAGGCTGTCCGAACCGAATTGGGTCGGCTGACTTTTCTGGCCGATCGTGGCAAAATCGCCGGCGCATACCGAGGTCGGGCCAAACACGATCGGGCCGGTCGGTCCGGGCAGGCGAAAGCCCTTGGCCGCAGAGGCATAGACCGAACTGGTCGGCGACAAATCGTGATAGAGCGTCGCCTTGGGCAGGAACGATTGGCTGGTCCCATCCTGCGTATAAGGCGCGGCGGCCGGTTGCCCGGCGGTCTGATAGCCCAGATTGCCGATCTGGTAGAACCCGGTTTCGACCGAGACATAGTCTTCGTGCGCCGCCGAAAAGCGGCCGCCGAGATCGAGCTTCCACCCTTTGGCAAAAGCGATGCTGACCTGACCGAACACCGCGTATTGCTGCTGCCGATAGGTGCGGTTGTCGCTTTCGTCGATGTCGTTGGGAAACAACGGGATCGCCGGACCACCGTTCGGCGTGCCGTAAGCCGGGTTACCGTAAGTGGTCTGGACCAGCGACTGATCCAGAGGAACACCATAGATCGACTGGAACGTGGAATTGACCCCGTTGATCGTCTGGAAATCGGTGTTGTGCACGCTTTGCGTCGCATAATAGGCGCCGACGACCCATTTCAGCCAGCTTGCACCCGCGCTGGTATCGTTCGATGACAGGCGCAGTTCCTGGCTGAACTGGCGGTAATGCGTGCGATAATTCACCACCGAGGGCAGATTGGCGATAATGCTGTCGTTCTGCGGTTGATACTGCGCATAGCCCGGTATCGTGTCGAGAAAGAACAGCGCAAAGGCGGTGCTGTTGAAATAGGTCCCGTCTTCCTGCCGCGCGGCGACCCGGTCATAGAGCCCGGTGACCGAGGTCAGGTCGGCAAAACCCATCGCCTTTTTGACCGTCAGGCTGCCCAGCGCGACGGTGTCGTGGCTCGGCTCGGCGACTTCCTTGTTCTGCTGCCACAATCCCATATTGGGATAGAACGCGGCGTTATCGGCGTTGTTGGCGCGCTGATAAAAGAACGCCGGGGTAATCGTCAGCGTTGAATCCGGCGTCCAGGTCGCGCTGACATGCGCGGTCAGGCTGTTGGCGCTGTTGACGCCCTTTTTGTCCAGCGTGCCGTCGGTGTTGTAATGATCGACCCAGCCGCTGTCCTTTTCGTAAGCGACGGCGGCGTGGAGCGAGAGCTTGTCCTTGACCAGCGGCAGATTGATCATGCCGCTTTCGCTATAATTGACCCCGCCGTGCTTCGTGCCCGAAACATCGGCCGTGGCGGTCATGCCCAGCGCATCGGGATTGGCCTGCGTGGTGATATAGCGGATCGTGCCGCCTTCGGAACTGTCGCCGTAAAGCGTGCCCTGCGGCCCGCGCAGCACTTCGACGCGCTCGATGTCGGGCAGGCGGACTTCGATCGAGCCATCGCGATAGAGATTGGGCACGGTGATCGACACGTCGTCGAGATAGAGCCCGACGGTCGAGGCGCCCGAGACCGAGCTGACCCCGCGAATGACGATATTGGTGCGCCCTTCCTCGCCCGCCACCGCGTTGAACGCGACGCCGGGGACCGCGCGGCTGAGATCGTCATAGCTGGCGATCTTCTGATCCTTGAGCGCCGCGCCAGACAGCACCGAAAGGCTGATCGGAACGGTGCGGATGTCTTCGCTGCGCTTTTGCGCGGTGACGATGATTTCGCCACCGGCGCCCTCGCCCGCCGGGGCTTCGGGCTGGGCCGCAGGGCTTACCGGCGCGGTCTGGGCGCGGGCAAGGCCGGGCGCCAGCAAAAGCGCAAAGGCCGATGTTGCGGCGCAAAGCGCGATCCGGCGCGACGACCCACGGCTTACCGTCATTTCCTGATTCCCCATTGCTGCTTTGCAGTGCAACAGGAGAATGACCGATCAGCCGCCCATCATGCTAGACGCCAATTTTCGATGATAGGCATAGATATGATTTATGCCCAATGGATCACGCCGCGAGGCGCGGCCCGGCCTGCGCCCCGATCTGCGGCCCGCTGGTCGAAAAACGCCTGACGGCATCGACCAGCACGTTGGTTTCCTCGGCCAGCGAGCGCAAGGCTGCATGACTTTCCTCGACCATCGCCGCGTTCTTCTGAGTCGCGCTGGCGAGCGAACCAAACGTATCGCGCACATGCGCGAGATTTCGCGCCGTATCGCCCACTGCGCGGGTGATTTCGCCCACGGTTTCGGTAAACGTGGTGACATCATCGACCACTTCGCGCAGCACCTGGCCGGTTTGCCCGACAAGCTCGACACCTTCGCCGACCAGCGCCGTCGACGCGGTAATCAGTGTCTTGATGTCGCGCGCGGCGTCGGCACTGCGCTGCGCCAGCGCGCGCACTTCATTGGCGACCACCGCAAAACCCCGGCCCGAATCACCTGCACGCGCCGCTTCGACCCCGGCATTGAGCGCCAGCAGATTGGTCTGAAACGCAATGCCGTCGATCAGGCTGACGATCTGACCGATTTCTCCGGAGGAATGCTGGATCTTTTCCATCGTCGCAATGGCGCAGGCGACGACTTCGTGCCCGGCTCTCACGCGTTCGCCGGACTGCACGATCGCGCCGTTGGCGGCCTGCGCGCGGCTCAGCGTTGCGCCGGCCACGTCGACCAGTTCGACAATCGTGCTCATGGCGTGTTCGACCGTGCCCGCCTGGATCTCGGTGCGTTGCGCCAGATCCTCCGATGCGGCGCGAATCTCGCCGGCGCCGGTGCGGATCTGGTTCGATGCGCGCACAACGTGCCCGACCAGCGCCTCAAGCTCGACGAGCGCCTGATTGAAATCGATACGCAGCGGCTCGAACGCGGGGGGAAAGGCCGTCGCAAAGTGGCCGCCAAGATCGCCTGCGGCAAGACGACGCAAACCATCGGCAATCGCGGTCACCACGAGATCCTGTTCGGCGCCGCGCTGGGCCCGTTCGCGCGCGGCCTCGCGTTCGGCCTCCAGAGCGGCCGCCTGTGCGGCGGCGCGAGAGACCAGCAGCACTTCGAACTGCAGCGCGATTTGCACCAGCACGCCCGTTTCGACCACCACGACCACGGCATGCAGCAGCACCCGCCCAAAATCGCCCGCCGCACCGAACACCAGCGTCGGAGCGAGAAAGTTGAGCGCAAGGTGATGCACGGCGGTCACTGCCGCGCCGGCCAGCACCGGGCGCCAGTCGGCCAGCACCGCAAGCACCGCGATCGCGGCAAAAAAGGTCATGTGCAGGTCGATCATCCACGCCCCGCCGCTCCATTGATAGAGCAGCACCGCGCAGAACAACGGCATCGTCGCCCCGAGTGCAACGCGCGTCATCGGGTCGGCGGCGCCGCGCAGCGCGGCAAGTGTCGGAAAGACCACGAGCGCCAAAGCCAGCAAGGGCGCCAAAAACCCCGATCCGGCAAAAGGCGCGGACACGATCACCACCAGCGCGGCGAGCCAGGCAATCCCGGCAAGGATGCGAACGCCCTGAAGGCGCAACGTAGCCAGTTCGTTCATGGCGACAGCTGTCCCTTTTTTCGCCAAGGCGTGGTCGGTTCTGCGGATGCGCAGAACAAGGCAGGCGCGCCCAACGGCAGCACGCCCGCGCGCAGGAAAGCCCATGCCGGGACGTCGCCATCGATCCGCACCAGAAGGCTGCCGGGTATCCATCCCGAACGCAGCACGCCAATCCGCCCCCCACCCGCCGCATGCACGGCAGACGCGGTACTCGGCGCGAACAGGGGGATCAGCAGGACCGCACCGCCCGGGCGCGGCAAAGCCAGGCATGCAGCAAGGATCGCGAGCACGAGCCACAGTTGAACAACCGCCGCGCGTGCCATCCGCCCGCTCACGCGGCGATCTGCAACAGCGATGAAAGGTCCATTGTCCAACAGCGGCGCGCCCAATCGGTTTTTCAGGCTGCCAGCTTTGTCAGACGGCGCCGAACAATCCCTGCCCGGCGACATCCGTAAAATTGCGCAAACGGCGCCTTTCCACACCCGCATCGCCCGGCCGCATCAGCGGCAGGCGAAGCGCAGGACACGCCGTTCGATGCGGGAAAGTCAGGCCTTCGAGGCGATAAAGACGCGCCAGCCGCCCAGATCGGTGATGTCAGTGGCGCCGATGATCGCGCGCGGTTCGGCGACGAAGCCCTTGACCGTGCTGCCGTCGGCCAGCGTGACCGTGCCGATCGCCAGCGGTGCGGGCACTTCGGCGACAAAGCTGCCGAAGGCGGCCATGTCGAGCGCATAGACTTCGACCGCGATGGCCGCCCCCGTCGCATCGTGAATCAGCGCAGGCTTGGGCGGTACGCTGTCGGCCATGGCATAGAGCCGATAGCTCGGCGCGGTTGTGGTCGTGGCGACATGGCGCGCGTTGCGTGAGGTCAGTTGCCAGTGCAGCGGCATGCCTTCGAGATGAGCGCCGACAACGGCGAGATGCACGGTTTCCACTTTGGCCTCCAGATCGAGCGGGGGATGGGGATAGGGATCGCCTGCGCACCAGCGCGCGGCCATGGCGATCAGCGCGCGGTCGCTCCACGCCGGGCCGATCAGAGTCACGCCAAAGCCGGTATCGTTGCCGCGCCAACCCGCCGGAACGGCAATCGCCGCCATGTCGAGCAAGTTCACGAAATTGGTATAGAGCCCCAGATTGCTGTTGAGCGCGATCGGCGCGGCGCGCATTTCGGCCAGGCGATAGATCGTCGGCGCGGTCGGCAGACACAGTGCGTCAATCTCGCCCCATAGCGCATCGGCCTGTTGTTTCAGCTCGGCCAGGCGATAGATGCCCCGGAACACCTCGACCGCGCTGCGCCCGAGACCGCCCTCGACGATCGTGCGCACGGTGGGATCGATGCTGTCGGGATGGTTCGCCAGAAATTCGGCAATCGCCGCCGTGCGCTCGGCGACCCACGGCCCATCATACAACAGCCGCGCGGCTTCGGACAACGGCGCCAGGTCGATGTCGACCAGTTCCGCGCCCATCGCGACCAGCCGGTCGAGCGCCTGTCCATAGAGCCGTTCGGAGGTCGCATCGCCGAAAAACTGTCGCTGATGCGGCAAAGGCACGCCCACGCGCGACAGCGTCAGCGCCCGATCCGCCTTTTCCCGCGACCACGGATCGTCCCCGTCATGCCCCGCGACAACCGCATCGACCAGCGCGGCATCGGCAGCATCGTGGGCAAACACCGTGATGCAATCGATCGAGCGACACGCGGGGACCAGCCCTGCCGTGCTCCAGCGCCCTTTGGTGGGCTTGAACCCGATCAGCCCGTTGAAGGCGGCGGGCACCCGGCCCGATCCCGCCGTATCGGTGCCCAGCGAAATCGGCACCAGCCCCGCCGCGACCGCGACCGCCGAGCCCGAGCTGGACCCGCCGCTGACATAGGCGCGGTTGAACACGCAGGCCGGTGCGCCATAAGGGCTGCGCGAGCCGTTGAGCCCGGTGGCGAACTGGTCGAGATTGGTCTTGCCCACCGGCACCGCGCCCGCCGCGATCAGCCGCGCGACGACACCCGCCGACCGTGCCGGATCATAGGCGAAATCGGGGCAGCCCGCCGTGGTCGGCGCGCCCGCCAGATCGATATTGTCCTTGATCGCAAAGGGCACGCCCGCCAGCGGCAGGATTTCGCCCGCCGCAATCCGCGCATCGACCGCGCGCGCCATGGCCAGCACGTCGGCTTCTGGCAGGCGGTGAATCCACACCGCCGGCTGAATCGCGGCATAGGCGGCAATCCGCGCCAGTGTCGCATTCGCCACGGTTTCGGCGCGCGTCGTGCCGCTCGATACGGCCTCGGCAATGGCGGTTGCGGTCTCGGTCATGCCGGTTCTATCGCCAGCATGGCGGCGCCGGGCTGGATCACTTGCCCCTCGCTGACATAGACCCGGCGCACGACGCCAGCCGAGGGACTGGGCACGGGACATTCCATTTTCATCGCTTCGATCACCGCAATCGGCTCGCCCGCCGCGACCGCGCGGCCTTCTCCGGCAAGCAGTTTCCACACGCTGCCGCCGAACGGCGCTTCGACAAGTTCGGACCCTTGCGGCACGTCGATCGCCGCATCGTCCCCGCCTGCGCCGCTGCCCGCTTCGACCAGGGCGGCAACGCGGTCGAATTCGCCGCTTTCCTGCCAGCGCGCGCGCTCTTCGTCGAAAGCGACCTGGCGGGTTGTTTCAAACGCGGTGATGCTGTCGGCATGGGTTTCGCGAAACGCGCGATAATCGGACAGGCGAAACAGGCCTTCCTCGATGTGAATCGCCCGGCGCCCCAGCGGGAAATCGCGGCGCCACTCGGTCAATTCGTCATGGCTGACCGGGAAGAACCTGATCCGGTCGAAAAAGCGCAGGAGCCAAGGCTTGCCATCCCGAAATGCGTCGGCCTGCTTTCCGGAACCGACCCACGTATTCCACACCTGGATGGTACGGCCAAACAACTGGTATCCGCCCGGCCCTTCCATGCCATAGACGCACATATAGGCGCCGCCGATGCCCACGACATTGGGCGGGGTCCAGGTCCGCGCCGGATTGTATTTGGTAGTGACCAGCCGGTGACGCGGATCGACCGGAGTGGCCACCGGCGCGCCGAGATAGACATCGCCGAGCCCGAGCACGAGGTAATCGGCATCGAACACGATCCGCTTTACATCCTCGATCGTCTCAAGCCCGTTGACGCGGCGGATGAATTCGATGTTGTCGGGGCACCACGGCGCATCGTCGCGCACCGCGCTGATATATTTGTCGATCGTCTGATAGATCGCCGGGTCTTGCCACGACAGCGGCAGATGCACCACGCGCGAGGGGATGGCGAAATCGTCGAGCCCGCCCAGCCGTTCCTCGGCGGCGATCAGCGCATCCATCAGCGCGCCCTGAGTCAACAGACGCGCATCGTAATGGATCTGCACCGAGCGCACGCCCGGCGTCACATCGATCACTCCGGGCAGCGCCAGCCGGTCAAGCTCCAGCATCAGCGCATGGACGCGCAGGCGCAATTCGAGATCGAGCACGATCGGCCCATATTCGACCAGCAGATGGCGATCCCCCTGCCGCCGATAGGTCGCCGTGGGCCGCGCGCCATCGGCGGCAATGGTGTGGAGCACGGGCGATGTCGGCGGTGTGCGCTCGCCTGTAAACGGCGCCGGAGCGGCCAGCGTTGCCACCATGGCATCCTGCGCGCGCTCTGCATCGCGCGCTTCGGCTTCGGATACCGGCAGGAACCGCACGGTATCGCCCGGCGAAAGCTGCCCCACTTTCCACAAATCGGCCTGGATCACCACAAACGGACAGACGAACCCGCCCAGCGAAGGCCCGTCGGGGCCGAGAATGATCGGCATGTCGCCGGTAAAATCGACCGCGCCGATGGCATAGGCGTTGTCATGAATGTTCGACGGATGCAGCCCCGCTTCGCCGCCATCGCGCCGCGCCCATTCGGGCTTTGGCCCGACCAGGCGCACGCCGGTACGGTTTGAATTGTAATGCACTTTCCAGGGCGTTTCGCAGATCATCGCCACGTCGCCCGGCGTAAAGAAATCGGGCGCGCCATGCGGACCATAGAGCACGCGCACGGTCCATTCGTGGCCGATGTCGGGGACCAACGTGGCGGGCAACGTCGCCTCGGCGCCGGTTGCTTCGCCCAGAAGGTGCAGCATGTCACCGGTCATCACCGCGCGGCCTGCATGCCCGCCGAATTCGCCCAGGGTAAATGCGCTGCGGCTGCCGAGATAGAGCGGCGCATCGAGCCCGCCCGCAAACAACAGGCACGCGCGCAAGCCCCCGCCCTGCACCCGGCCCACGCGCAAGACCTGCCCCGCCGCGACGGCCACCGGCGTCCAGCGCGGCACGGCAACCCCGTCGAGCGTCGCCCCGCACTCCGCCCCGGTCAGGCAGATGCGCGCAGCGCCCAGGAATTGCAGCACCGGCCCGGCAGCGGTGATTTCCAGCCCCGCCGCGCCTTCGTGATTGCCGAGCAGCCGGTTGCCCAGCCGAAACGACAGCGCATCCATCGGCCCCGACGGCGGCACGCCGACATCCCACAGCCCGGTGCGCCCCGGATAATCCTGCACCGTCGTCGCAGCCCCCGCCGTCAACACGCGGATCGACGACGGCTGCCAGGCAAAATCGGCCAGCGCACGCGTCGAAACCTGCCCGCTGACAAACACGTCGTCGCGCACCACAGCGCGCAGCCAGTGCAGATTGGTCTCGATCCCCGCCAGCCGCGTCGCATCGAGCGCCGATTGCAGCGCGACGATCGCTTCTTCGCGGCTCGGCGCCGTCACGATCAGCTTGGCCAACATCGGGTCGTACCACGCGGGCACTTCGCTGCCGCTTTCGACCCAGCCATCGACGCGCAGCGTCGCGCGATCGCCCTCGGGGAACGCCACTTCGATCAGCCGACCCGAACTGGGCTGAAAATCGCGCGACGGGTCTTCGGCATAGAGCCGGACCTGAATCGAATGGCCCTGCGGCTGCGCCACGAAGCCGTCAAGAAACGCAAAGTCGCCGCCTGCGCCCCGGATCATCCATTCGACCAGATCGACGCCGGTCACTTGTTCGGTAACGCCGTGTTCGACCTGGAGCCGGGTGTTCACTTCCAGAAAGAAGAAATCGTCGCGGATCGCATCGTAGAGGAATTCGACCGTCCCGGCCGAGCGGTACTTCGCCCCCGATGTCAGCCGCAGCGCCGCCTCGATCAGCGCCGCGCGCGTGGCGGCGGGCAAATGCGGCGCCGGGGTTTCCTCGACCACTTTCTGGTTGCGCCGTTGCAGCGAACAATCGCGCTCGCCCAGCGCGACGACATGCCCTTCGCCATCGCCGAACACTTGCACTTCGATATGGCGGGCGCGCGCGACATAGCGTTCGAGAAACACCCCGCCATGGCCGAAATTGCCCGCGCCAAGCCGCGCGACCATGGCAAAGGCCTCGGCCAGTTCGCTTTCGTCGTGGCAGACTTTCATGCCGATCCCGCCGCCGCCTGCCGTGGCCTTGAGAATCACCGGATAGCCGATCCGCGCCGCTTCGACCGCCGCCGCTGCGGCATCGGTCAACAGGCCCGAACCGGGCGCCAACGGCACACCATGCGCCTGTGCCAGATCACGCGCGGTATGCTTGAGGCCAAAGGCGCGGATATTGTCCTGCGTCGGCCCGATGAAGACGATCCCCGCCCTGTCGCACGCTTCGGCAAAGCCGGTGTTTTCCGACAGGAAGCCATAGCCGGGATGGATCGCCTCGGCCCCGGTCGCTTTCGCTGCGGCCAGGATCGCCTCGACATCGAGATAGCTTTCGCTCGCAGGAGCCGGGCCGATCGGCACCGCCTCGTCGGCCAGCGCGACATGGCGCGATCCGGCATCGGCCTCGCTGAACACCGCGACCGAGGCAATGCCCATCGCTCGCAAGGTGCGGATGATGCGACAGGCGATGGCGCCGCGATTGGCGATCAGGACTTTGGCGAACGGCAAGGGAGTCTGGGTGATGGCAATCTGGGTCATTCAGGCGCTCTTCGCATGGGGTTCCGCGCTGACCTTGCGCAACAAGGGCACGTCGTAGGTCGCGGTGGCACCGTAGCGGTGCGGGGCATGGGGATCGTGGCGCCGCTTGTCGAAAGCGAGCACGCGCGTACCGAGCTTGAACGCTTCGGTGATGTCATGCGTGACCATGATCACGGTCAGCCCGTGTTCGCGCCACAGGCGGCTGACGAGTTCGTGCATGTCGGCGCGAATGCCGGGATCGAGCGCGCCGAACGGTTCGTCGAGCAAGAGCACGCGCGGATGCTTGACCAGCGCCTGCGCCAGCGCCAGCCGCTGCTGCATGCCGCCCGACAATTGCGCCGGATACTGATCGCGCGCATGGGTGAGGCCAACGGCTTCGAGCATGGCTTCGGCCTCGGCCAGCGCGGCACGGCGGCGCGCGCCAAACAGGCGCCCCATGATCGGCGCAGCGGCGCATTCGAGCCCGAACAGCACATTGCCGATCACCGTCAGATGCGGAAACACCGAATAGCGTTGAAACACCACCCCGCGATCGGGGCCGCATTCGGCGCGCATCGGCTCTCCATTTAGCAGGATCTGCCCCCGACTGGGCGCTTCCTGCCCGAGGATCAGCCGCAGGAATGTGCTCTTGCCCGCGCCCGAAGGCCCCACGACAGAGACGAACGCGCCTTCGGCAATGGTCAGATCGACGCGTTCGAGCACGACCTTGTCGCCGTATTCGACCCAGACATTGCGCATTTCGAGCAGCGGTGGCTTTCCGGTCTCGCTCATCGTGCGCCTCCCCCGGCCCAGGGAAAGGCCCGGCGCGACAGCATCTGCAACAGCGCATCGGCGGCAATCGCCAGCAGCGAAATCCACGCCACATAGGGCAGGATGATGTCCATCGCGAGATAGCGCCGCACAAGGAAGATGCGATAGCCGAGCCCGACATCCGACGCGATCGCCTCTGCCGCGATCAGGAACACCCAGGCCGGGCCCATCGACAGCCGCAGCGTTTCGATCAGGCGCGGCATCATCTGCGGCAAGGCGACCCGGATCGCCACGACCCACGAATTGGCGCCCAGCGTTTCCGCCTTGATGAACTGTTCGGCGGGCAGCCCCGCGACATAAGACGCCAGATCGCGAGTCATGTAAGGCGCGATGCCGATCGCGATCAGCGCGATCTTGGCCGTTTCGCCCAGCCCCAGCGCGATGAACAGGATCGGCAGCACCGCAATCGGCGGGATCACCGCGATCACCGTGATCATCGGCCCGAGAATCGCGCGCGCCAGCGGCATGACCCCCAGCAAAAGGCCGATCGCCAGCGCCGACACCGTCGCCAGCGCCAACCCCGCGCCCAGCCGGGACAGGCTGGCCAGCGTATCGGCGAGCAGCGTGATCTGCCCGGTGACCGGATCGACTTGCGCCGCCATGTGCCAGATCGCCACGCCCATCGCGCCGATCGTCGGCAGGACCTTGTCCGCCGGATTGTCGGCATGGCGCAGCGCGGCGACCAGCGCATAGGCCAGACACAGCAGCAGGATCGGGATGGCCCCGGCCACGATGCGACCGCGTCGGCTGGGCCGCAGATTGATGAGGCGGGTCATCGCGGCGTCACTCCTTGTCGCGGGGTGCGATTGCAAACGGGCTCAGAGCTTTCCGTCGGCGGCGAGCTGCATATAGGTCGCATCGTAGCGCAGCTTCACATTGGCCGGATCGCCCAGCGTCTTGCCGCCGGGAAAGGCAATCCCGATCGCATCGACCGTGGTCGCGCCCGGTCCGAACTGACCCTTGGCAAAGGCAAACTGGCGCACGCGGTCGATAACGGTCATCAGTTCGGCGCTTTTGGCCAGGGCGGTCGCGTCGGTGGCGGTGTAATAGAGGTGCGTGGTCTTGAGCTGCGCATCAAAGCCATCGGCCGTGCTGCCCGCATCATGCGCCATCTGCGCGCGCGCGGCCTTTCCGGCAGCATCGTCCTTGTGCATCAGGGCCATCGTTTCATACCAGATTCCGGCGAGCGCCTTGCCCAGCGCGGGATTGGCCTTGAGCGTCGCGCTGCTGACCGCGAGGCAGTCGAGAATCTCGTTGGGGATCTGGTGGCTGTCGAACACCAAAGTCGCGCCCGGTGCCTTTTTCACTTCGGACAATTGCGGGTTCCAGGCGACCACGGCATTGACCGTCGGCGAGGCAAAGGCGCCGACAATGTCGGCATCGCCGGTGTTGACGAGCTTCACATCCGACAGCTTGAGCCCGGCCTTTTCGAGCCCGCGCGCCAGCAGATATTGCGACACCGACAGCTCGACCAGATTGACCGAGCGCCCCTTGATGTCGGCCATCGAATGCGCATTCTTCAGCACGACGCCGTCGTTGCCGTCGGAATAGTCGCCCAAAATCACCACCGAGGTATCCTTGCCCCCGGCGGCGGGAATTGTCAGCGTGTCCATCGACGTCGCGACCACGCCGTCAAGCTTGCCCGCGGTATACTGATTGACCGATTCGACGTAGTCGTTGACTTGCACCAGCTTGATCGAAATGCCGTATTTGTCGGCCCATTTCTTCACGATCCCGGCCTCTTGCGCATAAGGCCAGGGCATCCAGCCGGCATAGATCGACCAGCCGATGGTAAAATCCTTCTTCGGCGCCTCGCTCGCGATCCCGTCAGCCCCGGCGGCGGGTCCGCTTTTCGAATGCCCGCAGGCAGCCAGTGCGAACAGACCGGCAAGAGCGAGCGAGCGGACAAGGCGGGAAGAGCGGATCACGGCAGAGATTCCTTTTGTCGTGGTTGATCGAGACGTGCCCCATCGGCAGGCCATCACGCTAGAGCCTGATTTGTGATTGGGGGCATAGAAATCATCTATGCCCTGCCGCCCGTCATGCGTGGGGCCGGGCACGCAGGCGACGCAGGATCTCTTCGAGGAACAATTGCGTCGGCGTGTCGCGCGTCGGCACCTGCCGCGAGAGGAGGTAGATGTCGTAGGCCGGTTCCGCATCGCGCGGCAAAAGCGGCCAGAGCCGGTCGCGCGCGACAAGGTCTTCGGCCGCAAGCACCGGCAGAAACCCGATCCCCACCCCCAGGCTGATCAGGCGCTTGGCCTCGTGCACGTCTTCGGCCAGGCCGTTGACCACCGTGCCCAGGCCATAGCGCTGGCGCAGGCGGGTGATCGTGTCGAGTTCGTCGGTCCCGGTCAGCACGAAGCCCTGATCGCGCAAGTCGTTCAGGCGAGAGATCCGCTGGCCATAGAGCTGGTGATTGCGGTCGCAATAGAGCTGCTGCACTTCGACGAACAGCGGTTCATAATTGAGTCCGACGCGCACCCCGCTGTCACAGCCGACGCCGATTTCGACTTCGCCGCGTTCGAGCGCTTCGAGCACGTCGCGCCAGGGCGATACGCGCAATTCGATCTGGATCGCGGGATGACGACGGCGAAACGTGGCGATCGCTTCATCGAATTCGGGCGAGACGATCGACGAGATCATCTGGATGCGGACCAGCCCCTGGACCTGCTTCATCGCCTGCGCGACCTGATGCGGCACCATCCGCGCCGCTTCGAACATCTCTTCGCAGATCAGCAGGAGCGCCCGGCCCGCAACGGTCAATTCGACCCCGCCCGCCGACCGGCGCAGCAATTGCGTGCCGACATGATCTTCCAGCCGCTTCAACGCGACGCTGATCGTCGGTTGCTGACGATTGAGCTTGCGCGCGGCGGCGCCGATTCCGCCCGCGCGGACGATCTCGACAAATGTGCGCAACAGGTTCCAGTCGACACGCGCGGCGAAATTGCGGTCGATACGGGCAGCAGGATCGGACATGGCGCCCACTCTGGCGCATCGGGAGCGAACGCGCCAGAGGCTGGCGGAAGGGGGCCGCTTTCAGCCCCCCTCCTTCTGCGCCTTCAGGCTTTGGGCATTCAGGCCGTGGGCAGGCCGATGCTGCGCCCCGCCGCTGCCGGACGCTCCAGCCCGGCATGCGCCGCCGCCAGCGCGGCAACCGCCTCGGCCACTGCCGACAGCATCGGCGCGCTGCGTTCGGCGGCGGCATCGACATGGACCAGCATCTGTTCGGCGGTGGCGATCACGGTGCCGTCCGCGCCGGTCATGGCGTGAAAGATATGCAGCCGCTTGACATCGGCACCGAGGATTTGCGTGGTCACGCGCACCGCTTCGCCCAGCCGCGCCTGCCCGAGATGGCGCAAATGGGTTTCGACGGTGTAGAACGAATGCCCCGCCGCAACATAGTCGAGCCCGGCCCCGATCCGCGCCAGCAGCGCATCGGTGGTATCGCCAAACAGCTTCAAATAGGCCCATTCGGTCATGTGGCCGTTGTAATCGATCCACGCCGCATCGACATGCGTGGACAAGAGCGGCAGCGGCCCATCGCTTGCCGCTTCGGGCCGCGCCTGACGCGCGGCGAGCCGTTCGGCATGGGCCTTGAGCGTCGCGCCCGAGGCAAAGTCATTGGCCTTGAGCGCGGTCATCACATCGACCAGACAGTCGTCGCGCTTCTGCTCGTAGGCGCGCAAGCCGATTCCGGCGGCCTGTTCGTCGGACTGCGCGGCGACCCGGTCGGTCAGCTCGTCGGTCAGTTCGCACGCGACCAGCTTGGTCCAGGGCAGTTTCAGCGCCGGGCCGAACTGCGCAAGGAAATGCCGCATGCCCGCTTCGCCACCGGCCAGCCGATAGGTCAGGAACGTGCCCATGAACGACCAGCGCAGCCCCGCGCCATAGCGGATCGCATCGTCGATTTCCGCCGTCGTCGCCACGCCGTCATTGACCAGCCACAGCGCCTCGCGCCACAGCGCTTCGAGCAGGCGGTCGGCAATGAACCCGTCGATTTCGACGCGCACCTGCAAAGGCTGCATCCCGCACGATGCATAAAGCGCGGTGGCCAGATCCTTGGTCGCCTGGCTGGTCGCTGCGCCGCCGCAGATTTCGACGAGCGGCAAAAGATAGACCGGATTGAACGGATGGCCGACGACAAAGCGTTCGGGATGCGCCATCCCCGATTGCAGGCGGCTGGGCAACAGGCCAGACGTCGACGAGCCGATCACCACCCCGGGGCGCGCCGCCGCTTCGATCTGCGCCAGTACGCGCTGCTTCAGCTCTTCGACTTCGGGCAGGCTTTCCTGAATGAAATCGACGCTTTCGACCGCATCGGAAAGGCTCGTGGCGATATGCACGGCGCCTTCGGGCGGAAGCAGGGCGCCCAGCAACCGCTGCTGCGCGCGGCGGGCATTGCCGAGCACGGCGTCGACCTTGCGGCCGATTTCGGGATCGGGATCGAACATGCGCACGTCATAACCGGCCAGTGCAAAACGCGCGGCCCAGCCCGCGCCGATGACGCCGCCGCCAACGAGCCCGATCGTGCGGATCGTGGAAATATCGCTCATGATTATGCCCACCGCTTGGTCAGCTTGAGCTTTTCGCGCACTTCGGCCGGGCCGAGCAGGCGCGCGCCCATGCCTTCGAGAATCTGCCGCGCACGCGACACGAGATCGCCGTTGCTGGCCAGCTGACCGCGCCCGAGATAGAGATTGTCTTCCAGCCCGACGCGCACGTTGCCCCCCGCCAGCGCCGCCATCGCCACATAGGGCAACTGCATCCGGCCGATCGAAAAGCCGCTGAAAATCGCGCCCGCAGGCATGCGGTGCACCATCGCCATCGTCGTCAGCGGATCGTCGGGCGCGCCATAGGGAATGCCCATGCACAACTGGATCATCACCGGATCGTCGAGCAAGCCTTCCTTGATCAGCTGCTTGACGAACACGAGATGGCCGGTGTCAAACACTTCGAGTTCGGGCCGCACGCCCAGTTCCTGCACCCGCCTGGCCATCGCGCGCAGCATGCCCGGCGTGTTGGTCATGACATAGTCGCCCGCGGCAAAGTTCATCGTGCCGCAATCGATCGTGCAGATTTCGGGAAGCAGTTCCTCGACATGGATCAGCCGTTCGATCGGGCCGACCATGTCGGTGCCTTCCGGATTGAGCGGCAGCGGAGTCTCGCCCGGCCCGAACACGATGTCGCCGCCCATCCCGGCGGTCAGGTTGATGATGACATCCTTGCCCGAATCACGGATGCGTTCAACCACTTCGCGATAGAGCTTGGGATCGCGCGCGCCCTTGCCCGTTTCGGGATCGCGCACATGGATATGCGCGATCGCCGCGCCCGCATCGGCGGCCTCGATCGCGGCGGCGGCGATCTGCTTCGGCGTGATCGGAAGCCCCGGATGCTTGTCGGCGGTTTCGCCCGACCCGGTCACCGCGCACGTAATGAAGGGTTCGTAATTCATGGGTTCTGTCCATCCGTTGCTCTTGCGCCGAGGATACCGCGCGCCCCGCATCAAGGATCACGTTTTACGATCAGGCGCACACAATTTGCGACATCAGGGCGCCTGGATCGGTTCCTCGCCCACCGCGCGCGACGGCACCCCCTGATAGCGCAGGCCGGGAAGCAGGTGTTCGCGTTTCATCACCACGCTGTTGGCGCCCAGATGCGTGCGATCATCGATCATCGCGCCATAAAGCGGCACCGTGCCGCGCGACAGCGTTGCCCCCGCACCGATCCGCACCCGATCGACTTTCAATACCCGGTCTTCGAAGGTGTGCGCCTGAAACATCGCGCTGACCGTGGCATGATCGCCGATCTCGATCATGTCGGGATCGACCACTTGCGCAAATGGCGGCCCCAGCACTGCGCGACGCCCGATTTTCAGCCCCATCGCGCGCAGATAGGCCGGCAACAGGAATGTGCCTTCGAGCCGACGCAGGATCGTCGCGGCATAGCGCGCCCAGGCGACATAGACATAGTCCCACCGGCTGCACCAGCATGACCACAACGCATGCTGCCCCGGCTTGACCCGCCCGATCAGCAGCCATTTGAGCGCCAGCACGGCGAGGCACAAGGCGACAAGCGGCATCAGCGTCACCGCCGGGATCACCAGTGCGGCATAGACCAGCGGCGAGACCATGCCCCGCGCCGCGCTCAGCGCCATGAACCATTCCGCCGTCAGCACCACCGGCAACACCGGCAGGGCAAAGCGCAAGGCTTCCCAAAACACCCGGTTGGCATAGCGGATCGGCGAGGGATCGAACGTCAGCCGCCGGTCGACTTCGATCACTTCGCGGCGCGGCAGGTCGAAACTGGGATGGCCGAACCGCGCCTCGCCCGACGCGATCTCGGTGGCGCGGGCGGGCGTGGCAATCCCGATCAGAATGTCATCGGGAAGCTGTTCGCCGGGCGGAATGACCACATGGTTGCCCAGAAACGTGCCGCGCCCGATCCGGGTATGGCCCAGCCGCACCGTGCCCTGGCGAACGATCCCGCCGCCAAGATAGATGCCGTCGGCAAAGAAGGTTTCGGCGCCGATCGTGACCAATTCGGGCACGACATCGGTGATCGTGCTGATTTCGCACTTTTCGCCGATGTCCATCCCCGCCAGCCGCAGCCAGCGCGGCCAGAACACGGTCCCGGTCAACCATTCGCCGGCCAGAGTCAGCATCCCCGCCTTGAGCCAGGCGCGCAGATAGGCAAGGCTCCAGCGCGACACCAGACCGGGCCGCACCGGCCCCATCGCCCGCATCAGCACCGCCGTCCACACCAGCGTCAGCGGCAGCGACAGCACAGTCACGATCAGCACGACGGCGCCTGCCCGCGTGGCAAATGTCGGATGCCAGGCCCAGCGCCACAGATCGGCGGCACGCGTGCCCGTCACCACACAGATCAACAGCCCCAGCCCTTGCGCCGGCAGCGCGGCTGCAAAGGCAAGCCCCGCTTCGGCGCCCATCGCCAGGACGTCCCACACAGCATGCGGCAGGCCATCGGATACCGGCGCGGGCGACGCGGGCGCCGGGCCGACCGACTTTGCCGGCACCCCGTCCCAGATCTCGCCATCGGGAATGGCCATGCCCGGATTGAGCACCGACAGCGCGGTCAACACACTGCCCCGCCCCATCCGGCACCATCCGCCGATCCCCGATCGGGTCAGCATGGTCGCCCCCGCTTCGAGCACGATCGGCCCGATGACGACATCGCCCCGGTCGAGATCGGCCAGCCCGATCATCGCGTCCTGTCCGATCGCCACGCCATCGCCGATGTCGAGCATGTCCCACCCGCCGCGCACCAGATCGACGCCGCGATGGATATGCACCCCGCGCCCGATCCGCGCGCCGAGCGCACGCAGGATCACCTGTTGCAGCCCCGACCCCTGCAGCAGCGGCCAGGGGATCAGCCGCGCGGCCTGCACCACGATCCAGTGGCGCAGATACCACCCGCTCCACACCCGCGCACGGATCGGCCGATAGCGCCCGATCAGCACGCGTTTGACAAGCACCGCAAAGATCACCGAAAACGGGAGATAGAGCGCCAGCGACAGCGCCGCGATCACCGGCATCACAGCCACGAAACCGATCGGCCCCAACCCGCCGTAGGCCGCCGGAAACACCCGGAATGCCATCAACCAGCCGAGCCAGCCCGACAGGCACAGCTCTGATGCCAGCCAGCCGATCTGCACCGCATTGGCCAGCCCCACGCGCACCGTGCCGACGCGCGGCTGATCCAGCTCGGCAGGCGGCGCCAGCCCGCCTTCGCACAGGGCATGCGCCTGCCGCGCCAGCGCACGCACGGTGCGCGCCTCGTAAATGTCGCTGACTGTGGCCCAATTGGTGCGGCTGTCATCGCGCAACAGCGTGACCAGCAGCGCTGCGCTGAGCGAATCCCCGCCCAGGTCGGCAAAGAAATCGTCCTCGACCGAAACGCCGTCATCGCGGCGCAGCACATCGGCGACAGCGGCGGCGATCAGCCCCTCCAACTCGCCGACCGGCGCAATCATCGGGCGCGACCCGGCATTGAGGGCCAAAGTCAGCAAGGGCAGGCGTGCGCGGTCGAGCTTGCCCCCGACACTGGTCGGCAAATCGGTGATCACGCCGATCTGCACCGGCACCATATAGGCGGGCAGATTGCGCGCCAGCGCGGCGCGCAACAGATCGGGCTCCGGCGGGCGCGACAGATCGTCGGGCACGACAAAGCCGACCAGCTCGCTTCCCCTGCCGCTCGGCTGCATCCGGCACGCCGCCGCACGCACGCCTGCCAGCGCCCCCAGCCGCGCCTCGATCTCGCCCAGTTCGACACGATAGCCGCGAATCTTAACCTGGGCGTCGATCCGTCCGTGATAGAAGACCGTGCCGGCTTCATCGCGATCGACCAGATCGCCGGTGCGATAGATCCGCCCCAGCCGGGGATGATCGACGAATTTCTCGGCCGTCAGGTCCTCGCGGTGGCGATAGCCGCGCGCAACACCCGCGCCGCCGATGCACAATTCGCCCTGCCTGCCCGGTTCGCCCGCGGGCACTTCGTTCAGCGCGTCGTCAAGCACCCAGGCCGCCATGCCCGGCACCGGCCGCCCGATCCCCACCGGCTGCCCCGGCACGACATCGCAACGCAGGCACGTCACCGCGCATTCGGTCGGGCCATAGCCATTGACCATGCGCCGCCCGGCAGACCACAGATCGGCCAGATCCTGCGGCAAGGCCTCGCCCCCGACATAGAGCAGGCGCAGATCGGGCAAGGCCGATTGCGGATCGGCACAGCCCGATGCGCGCAGCAAAGTCGGCGGCGGGCAGAAAACGGTGACGCGTTCGTCCTGCAACCAGCCGACCACATCGGGGCCAAGCCGCGCCGTCGCATCGTCCATCACCACCAGCGTCGCGCCCGACGCCAGCGCCAGCCACATTTCCTCCAGCGAGGAATCATACGCGGCAGACGACCCCTGCACCACGCGGTCGCCCGGCCCGAGGCCGAATTCGTCAAGGTCCGAGGCGATGAGATTGGCGATATGGCGGTGTTCGACCTCGACCCCCTTGGGCTTGCCGGTCGTGCCCGAGGTATAGATCACATAAGCCAGCCGCGAGGGCGCCAGATCGTCGGGCAAGGCCACATCGGGCGCCGCCGCGCGCGCCAGCGCCGCAGCATCGAACACCAGCCCCGGCGCAAGCCCCAGGCGATCGAGCCGTTCGAGCCCGTCCGCATCGGCCAGCACCGCCACCGGCGCGGCGTCGTCGAGAATTTCGCCCATGCGCTCGTCGGGAAACGCGGCATCGAGGCAGGTAAACGCGCACCCTGCGCGCAAAACCCCGATCTGTGCCGCATAAAGCAGCGGCGAAGTCCGCCCGATCAACAGCGCGACAATCGGCTCGCTCCCGGCCCGCCCCGCCATGGGCCCGGCCATGCGCCCGACCAGATGCTGCGCGATCCGCGTCGCCAGCGCGTCAAGCTCGCCATAAGACAGGACTTGCCGCTCCGCACGATCGCGCGCCGGCGGCACGTCGATCGCCGGTGCAAGGCGATCGCGCGCCAACGGTCCGCCCAAAAAGGCGTGCAGCAGGCCGCGCAGCGACCCGCGCGCGTTCAGACGCTCAACTGTATTCATATGACCCTGGTTTTTCGCCTATCACCCGGCGTTCGTTCGGAACCGGGCGTTTGTCAACCCGACGCCCATGCACCACCGGCGGCCAGGGCGCGATGCGCGCGCGTCCCGCCTTTTTCCCGCACCATACACCTGCCCCCTTTCCCCTGCGATCGCAGTCGGGCATGCATTGCATTTGGGGCGCATTTTTGCGCCCCTGCGATCCCGCTTGCGCCAAAGGCTCCCGATGAAGCTCGTTGAAAGCCATTCGATCGATTACGTTCCACTTAGCGAACGCCACGGCAAAGTGTGGCACCTCTGGCCGATCTGGTTCAGCGGCGATGCCCATCTGGCGACACTGGCGACCGGCGCGATCGGCATGGCGCTGGGGCTGGGGTTCGGCTGGTCGGTGCTGGCGATCCTGACCGGGTGCGCGATGGGCACGCTGTTCATGGCCTCGCACTCCAGCCAGGGGCCCGAGCTTGGCCTGCCGCAGATGATCCAGTCGCGGCCGCAGTTCGGCTATCGGGGCGCGCTGCTGGTCTGGTGCTTCGCGCTGGTGACCTATGTCGGCTATACCGTGTTCAACGAAGTGGTGTTCGGCGTTGCGGTACAGGATCTGACCGGCACGCATCTGTCGCAAGGCGCTCTGGTCGGCGTATTCGGCGCGTTCACCCTGGCGGCGCTGGCCTTTGCCGTGGCGGGCTATGACATGATCCATATCGCGCAACGGACACTGGCCGCCGCAGTGATCGTGGCGCTGCTGATCTATACGGTCGGGGTGGCGATCCTCGGGCACGGCATGGCGCAGCTGGGCATGGGCAAATGGGCGACGATCCCGTTCCTCGTGCAGTTCTTTGCCGTTGCCGGGTATCAGCTGTCATGGTCGATCTATGTCTCGGACTATTCGCGCTATCTGCCGCGCGATGTGGGCGTGGCGGCCTCGTTCTGGTGGACGTTCATCGGCGCGTTCATCGGCGGGGCGTGGATGATGCTGGTCGGCGATGTCGCGGTCGCGATCTTTCCCGGGCACGAGATCGTCGGCGCCGTGCTGGAAACCGGCAATCTGGTCCGGCCCGGCTTTGGCGCCGTGCTGATCGTGCTGTCATCGCTCTCGCTGGTCACGATCACCACGCTCAATCTCTATGGCGGGTCGCTGACGCTGCTGTCGATCCTCGACAGTTTTCACCATATTGCCAATCCGGGGCGCGCGCGGCTGATCGCGCTGGCCCTGCTGGGCGTGGCTTCGACCTGGCTGTCGGCGATCGCCGGGGCGAATGTGCGCGAATTGATCGAAAACCTGCTGTCGGTGCTGATCTATCTGTTCACCCCGTGGACCGCGATCAATCTGGTGGACTTTTTCTTCGTCCGCCACGGGCACTATTCGGTGCGCGAAATTTTCAATCCCGACGGGATCTACGGGCGTTGGAACTGGCGCGGGATTTCGGCCTATTTCATCGGATTTGCGGCAATGGTGCCCTGTTTTTCGACGCCGGTCTTCGTCGGCCCGGTGGCGCGCATGCTGGGCGGGGCAGACGTGTCGATGCTGGTCGGGCTGCCGGTGTCGGGGCTGTTCTACTATCTCGTCTGCCGCTCGATCGACCTTGTCGCCGAACGCGCGCATATCGCGATCGCCGATGCGGGGATCGAGGGCAGCGCGGCGGTTTGAAGGCCCCTCAATGGGCAGGTAGCGGCGCGCGCATGGTCTGCGCGCGCTTGCCCGCCTGAAACCGGATGACGATGACGACCGCCATGGCGCACGTGCCCATGCCGAGACAGCCGACCACGCCATAGCCCGATGTCGCCTGCGCCACGAACCCGGCGGCCAGCGATCCGCCCGATTGCGCCACCAGCCATGTCCCCGTGGTCCTGACCGCCAGCCGCCCGTGCGGATCGTGCGCGTAGGCAAGGCCGAGGAGCAAGGGATACGTGATGTACCAGCTGACATCATACAGCACGAGCGCAGCGGCAAAGACCCAGTGGCTGCCGACCGTGGTCAACACCGCGCACGTGATCCCGCACGTCAACAGCGCGACTTCGAGCAAGCCGCGCCGATTTCCCCGCGCGAGCACCATCGTCAGCGCGAAATTGCCCGCCGAACTCAGCAGCGTCCCCAGGCTCTGATACCGGCCGAATTCGGTCGCGGGCAGACCGATGGCATGGGCCGCACGTTCCATGAACGGCCAGATCGCCATCGTGCCGAATGCAAACAGCGCCATCGCCGCCAGCACCGGCCAGCCGCCCGGCGCCATCGGCGGCACAATCGGCGCGGCGCCTTGCGCGCCCCGGCTGCCTGATTCCGTCTTGTCCGAAAGCGGCAGCATGCCCAGCGCCAAAGTGCCCGAAATCATCGCCAGCGCGATGAACATCGCCCCCACGCCGCCCGCCGCGCCGATCATCGGGATGGTCACGTTCATCACTGCAAACAGCAAGACCTGAAGCGAAATGCCGACCGAAATCGCCCGCGCGGGCTGACTGGTGCGCCCCGCGGCGACATTGACCGCCGTGTTGAGCATGCCATAGCCAAACCCGGTCGCCACGCGTCCCGCGATCAGCAGCGGCAAGAACCCGGTCAGCCCCGAAACCGCCTGCACCGCAGCGATCAGCGCGCTGGCGGCCAGGGCCATGCGCCGGGGACGAAATCCCTGCGCGCGCGGGGCAAACAGGAACATGGCGCAAGCAAACGACAGCGTTTCGGCAGTGGCAAACACGCCCATCTGCGCCGGGCCAAAGCCATAGCGATCGATCAGACCACCGACCAGAAACGGCGTATAGTTGATCCCGAGATGCGCCGCCCCGCTGGCCGCGGCAATGCCGAGACAGACGGCAAGGGGAATCTTCGCATCGTCGCGGATCGGGTTCGCGCTGGCGGATGTGACGGCCATGGGGATCCTTCTGGTGGTCTTTCAGGCGTTTGCGAGCGGCGGCGTTTTCCACCGGCCCCGTTCTGCGCCGGGCGGGCGGCCAAATTTCTGGACATAGGCGCGGGCCATTGCGCTCTTTGACGAAAAGCCGGTGGCCACCGCGACTTCGATCAACGACAGGCTCGTTTCGGCAAGGAAACTGCGCGCGCGATCCAGCCGGATGGCGCGGTAATAGGCCGCCGGGCCCGTGCCGAAATGGCCCATGAACAACCGTTCGAGCTGTCGCCGGGTGACCCCTGCCTCGGCGGCGAGGTCTTCGAGCCGGCAGGGGCTTTCGATTTCCGCCTCCATCCGCGCGATCACCGCGACCAGACGCGGATCGCGCGTGCCGATGCGCGCGCCCAGATCGAGCCGCTGCCGCTCTTCACGGCTGCGGATGCGGCTGTGAATGAATTGTTCCGACACCGCGCGCGCAAGGCCTGGCCCCTGTCGCAGCGCGATGCGTTCGAGCATCATGTCGATCGCCGCCGTCCCACCGGCGCACGTAAACAGCCGTTCGCCAAGGCAGAACAATTCCTCGGTCACGCGCACCTCGGGATAGTCCTCGCGAAAGGCGGGGACCGCTTCCCAATGCAGCGTCACCGGCTGATCGCGGATCAACCCCGCCTCGGCCAGGACATAGGCCCCGGTGTCGAGCGCACCGAGCGCGACACCGCGCCGCGCCATGCGCCGCAAGGCCGCGACCAGCGAGCGGCTGATTCCCCGGCGCGGTTCGAACCCGGCGCACAGGATCAGCGTCTGCGTATTTTCATCGAGCGGGCCGTCGACAGCGACTTTCAACCCGCACGAGGCTTCGACCGGCTGACCGTCGGCGGAAAACAACCGCCAGGCGAAAACCGGCCGCTGCGCCAGTCGGTTGGCCACGCGCAAGGGTTCCATCGCCGCGACGAAGCCCATCGCGGAAAAGCCCGGCACGAGGTAAAAGCTGTAGGTTTCCTGCTCCAGCGGAGCGAATGCGACATTCATGGATCGGGAGACAAACACAGATTCGCGTGAGCGCAAAACCCGTTTTGGCCCGTGGCAAGGTATATTTGCCGAAGTCGCAAAATACGCGCATCATGTCGCAAAGCTGCGATAGCAGAGCGGTTTCAGAGTTAGACTACCCGCCATCATACAGCTCGAATCAATCAGGGCTCGAATCAACTGGGGATTGCGGCATGGATCTACAGGTCACCGAGCAGGGTCGATTGCAGGTCACCAGCAGCGGGGCAGAGCCCTTGGTGCTGCATCCGATCTGGCTGCGCGAGCGCCTGCCCGATGCGGCGGTGCTCGATCCGCGCACCGGGCAACGGCTGGAAGAAGCCGCCGAAACCCCGACCGATCTGCGCGTCACCGCCGCCGAACTCGATGGCACGATCACCTTTTCCGACGGGTTTGCGACCCGCCTGCCCGCCGCCTGGCTGGCCGGGGCGATCATCGGCGAACCGGCGCATGGCGGCCATGTACATTGGGACGGCACGCTCGATCATGCCGCTTTCCCGGCGGCCGATCTTGCCGACTTGCGCCGCGATCCGGCAACGCTCGGGCGCTTGCTCGACGGGCTCGATGCCTATGGCTTTGCCGTGGTGCGCGGCGTTCCGCTCGACATGGACGGGGGGCTGGAATTTGCCGACCTGATCGGCCCGATCCGCCGCACCAACTGGGGCGGTGTGGCCGATGTCAAGGCGATCCCCAATGCCTATGACCTGACCATGACGCCGCGTCATCTCGAACCGCACAGCGACAATCCCTATCGCGAGCCGGTGCCCGGCTATATCCTGCTGCATTGCCTGACCAACGACGCCGATGGCGGGGATTCGACGCTGGTCGACGGATTTCATGCCGCCGCGATCCTGCGCCGCGACAATCCGGCGGCGTTCGAGACGCTGGTCACCACCGATGTCACTTTCCGCTATCACGACGAGACCGCGTTTCTGGAAAACCATGGTCCGCTGATCGAATGCAACGGCGCGGGCGAAGTCGTGCAGATCCGCTATTCCAACCGCACCGAGATGATCGGGCGACTGCCGGTCGAACGGCTGGAAGCCTACTACGCCGCGCGCGCCGCGTTCTGGCGGCTGATCGCACCGTCATCGCCGCTCACGCTGCAATTCCGGCTGCAACCGGGCGAGCTGTTGATGATGGACAATTACCGCCTGTTGCACGGTCGCACCGGCTATACGCTGGCCACCGGGTCGCGCCACATGCGCCAATGCTATCTCGACCGCGACAGCGTCGGCAGCCGCCGCCGCCTGTTGCAGTCCGCCTGCCTGTTGCAGTCCGCCTGAAGGAGCGCCGGTTCATGTTCCGCCATTTCGACGAAGCCACCGCCGAGGACTGGAAGCCGATCGGCGAAAAGTTCGATGTGTTCCAGACCGGGCTGGTCGGCCAGTTGGTCACGCATCTGCGCCTGCTCGCCACGCACGACCTCGGCTATCCGGTCGATCGCTATATCCATTCGCTGCAGACCGCGACACTGGCGCTGCGCGACGGGGCAGACGATGAAATGGTCGTCTGCGCCTTGCTGCACGACATCGGCGACACGCTCGCCCCGGTCAATCACGGGGCGATGGCCGCCGCGATCATGGCGCCCTATATTTCCCCGCTCAATGCCTGGATGATCGAACATCACGAGGAATTCCAAGGCTTTTTCTACGCCGAGTATTTCGGCGGGGACAAGCATGCGCGCGACAAATACCGCGATCACCCCGCCTTTGCCCGCACCGCGCGGTTTACCGACGCATGGGATCAAAAGGCGTTCGATCCCGATTACGACACCCTGCCGATCGAGGCGTTCCTGCCGGCGCTGGAAACGATCTTTTCCCGCAAGCCCTGGGGCGACCATACGCGCGCCAATCAAGAGGACTGACGCCCATGACTATCGAGCTTGAAATCGTTCAGGACTGGCGCGTGTTTGCCACCGACCACAGCCTTGCCGGTGTCGCGCTGAGCGGCGACGATACCGTGGTGACCTGGAGCGACGGGCGCGAAACCGCGTTTCACCGCTTTTTCCTGCGCGACAATTGCCCTTGTTCGCAATGCTATCTGCCGCTGACGCGCGAACAACTGTTCGAAATCACCGACGCGCCCGCCGATCTTGCCGTGCACAGCGCCGCGATCAGCGCCGCCGGCGATCTGATCATCGGCTGGGCCGACGGCCATGCCAGCCGCTACGCCCCCGGCTGGCTGCGCGCCCATGCGCCCGACGCACAGAGCCGCGCCGAACGCCACGCCGCACGCGCGCAGTCGTTCATCTGGGGCCGCGAATATGCCGATGCGCTGCAATCGTTCGACTATGGCGACATCATGGCTGACGACGGCGCGCTCTGGGCCTGGCTCAGCGCGCTCAAGTCGTCGGGGCTGACTCTGATCCGCAACGTGCCGGTCGAAGAAGAAGCGCTGCTCGGCCCGATCGCGCGGATTTCGCACTTGCGCGAAACCAATTTCGGCCGCGTGTTCGATGTGAAGTCGAAACCGCGTGCCGACAGCGCCGCCTATACCAGCGTCAACCTGCCCGCGCATACCGACTTGCCCACGCGCGAATTGCAGCCGGGGGTACAATTCCTGCACTGCCTGCAAAACGAAGCGACAGGCGGCGAAAGCGTGTTTGTCGACGGCTTTGCCATCGGCGAAGCGATGCGCAAGCACCACCCCGCCGAATTTGCCACGATCACCACCACGCCGATGGCATTCTGGAACCGCGACGACCGCACCGATTATCGCTGGACCGCCCCGGCCATCGCGCTGAATGGCGAAGGCGATCTCGACGAAGTGCGCTTTGCCAATTTCCTGCGCGGGCCGATCGACGCCCCGGAGAAAAAAATGGGCGATATTTATGCCGCGCTGCGCCTGTTTCAGGCGATGACGCGCGATCCGAAGTATTTCATCGAACGCCGTCTGGCGCCCGGCGATATGTGGGCGTTTGACAACCGCCGCGTGATGCATGCACGACGCGAATTCGACCCGCAGACCGGCTCGCGCCATCTGCAGGGTGCCTATGTCGATCGCGACGAAATCAATTCGCGCTGGCGCGTGCTCTCGCGCCAGTTGGGAGAACCCTGCTGATGGCCTCGCTTCCTGCCGCAAAGTTCGACAACGCCGAGCGCCAGACCCGCTATGATCTTGCCGCGTGCTATCGCCTTGCGGCAAAGTTCGGCATGACCGACGTGATCTATACGCATATCTCGGCACGGATTCCCGGCACCGAGGATTTGCTGATCAACCGTTTCGGCGATCAGTTTCACGAGGTCACTGCCAGCAGCCTCGTCAAGTTCCGCATCGACGAGGAACCATCGGAGCGCGATGTCAATCCGGCGGGCTATGTCATCCATTCGGCCGTCCACGGCGCGCGCCACGATGTCGGCTGCGTCATGCATACGCACACGGTGGCCGGGGTCGCGGTCGCCTGTCAGGCGCAGGGACTGCTGCCGATCAGCCAGTATTCTCTGCAATTCTATAACCGCATTGCCTACCACGATTACGAAGGGATCGCACTGCTCGAAGACGAAAAGCCCCGGCTGGTGCGCGATATGGGCACGCATGGCGCGCTGATCCTGCGCAATCACGGCCTTTTGACTGCATACCCGACGATCGCCGAGACCTTTTCGGCGATGTACAATCTCGAACGCGCCTGCCAGGTGCAGATCGCGGCGATGAGCGGCGGCGCGGCGCTCTACCCGGTGCCCGAACATGTCCGCGAATTGACCGCGCGCCAGACCGAAAACTTCGGCGGGCAGGAAACCGGCGTCCCCGAATGGACCGCGCTGGTGCGCGAACTCGAACGCACCGACCCCGGCTTCGCGGATTGAGCGAGAGCACGCCCATGACCACCGCTTTCGCCGTCCCGTTCGCCGTCCCGTTCGCCGTCGTTGCCGATTCCACCGACTTGCTGGTCGAGGCCTTTGCGCGCGCCGGTGCCGATGACAGCCTCGTCGCGCACCATATCGGCCAGCCCGACGAGGCGACGATGATCGCGCGCGTCGCCGGCTATCCGGTGATCGTCGTCAACGAAAGCCGGATCAGCGCAGCGGTGATGGATTCGAGCCCCGCGCTCAAACAGATCCTGTTTCTGGGCACGGGCGCGGCCAATTTCGTCGATCTGGACGCAGCGGCGGCGCGCGGCATTCCGGTCCACACGATCAAGGGCTATGGCGACCGCGCC
>Ga0302198_10001092_pt1 | contig 29612 bp, 20 predicted proteins | sample II_Bog_N2_2_FD_193521 | JGI IMG/M metagenome (GOLD analysis project Ga0302198, IMG submission 193521) | Peat permafrost microbial communities from Stordalen Mire near Abisko, Sweden - II_Bog_N2_2 | ecosystem: Environmental > Terrestrial > Soil > Wetlands > Peat | place: Sweden: Abisko...
ATCTTCGCCTCCTCTGCCAAAAGCCACCGCAAAATCCGTGTTGTCAACCCCCAAAACCTCCCATCTCCCTCATTCCACAGGAAAGATAGGTGGCATAGGAGTTATGCCCCGCTTGGTATACTGGAAGTAGTGAAGTACCAGGCAAGGCCCGGCTAACCCAGCCGGGTTTTTCCTTTGGACCAAACCGCCGGGCGGCCTCGGGGGTGTTGTCGAATTGGTGACTCCCCTCCGCCATCTCATTTGTTTCTTGGACTTTAGCCATATAGGGGGGGGGGAGGGGGGAGGGGGGGATTGGGACTACAAAAAAGGTCAAGGAGGGCCAAGCGGATAGCAGGTTCCTTCGGCAGGCTCAGGAACGTCAGAGGTCTTGCCCATCAGGATGACAAGCAGGAAGCATCGGTAAGAAGGGCATGCACGAAGCAGTGGTACGAATAGCGAAGGCGGCTTTCTATTCCTTGCTCCCGCCCCGCCCATCCACTAAGCTAGTGGCATGTACGAAGACTTCACCGTGACCGACCGCTGGACCGGAACGCCCCTCCACTGCCTGTGGAAGGGGACCGTCGTCGCCATTGCCACGCGCCACGCCGACGCCACCGACATCCGCTTTGCGGTCAATGACAAGCCGGTCTGGATTGCCATGCCCAACCTGGCATGGGTGGAGCAGAAGCGTCGCACCGGCAAGGTCATCACCGACTATCTGGCTGCCCAGACCGCCGGCCGCTACCTCCGCCAGATCATCGAGTCCGGCTACGACAACGGCCGCGAGATGTATACGATGACCGTCGATGAGGTGCTGGAACACGCCAAGGCCGTGGTGCAGGAAGCGGGCGGAACCCTGAACCTGCCCAGCCTGCCCGTCATCAACGAGAATATGCAGGCGGAGGCCGAGATGGGCATTGAACTCCCGGGCGAGCCGCGCATGCGCATGAACGAGTCGGTGTCGATCCGGCACCCCGAGTCACGCACCTAGTTTTGCAGTTGCGGTCGCCTCTCCTGAACCTGTCGAACCTGGCCCCCAAAGGACCGTATGCCCAACCAAGAGCTGTCCCGCCGTAGATTCCTGCTGACGCTGTCCGCACTTGCGGCCGCGCCGCAACTCGCGCTGCTGCCGGCGCAGGGGCAGGCTTTCACCAATCCGTTCCACAAGAAGCCGGGCCCGCCGCCGCCGCCCACCTTCGTCTACTTCGGCACGGACACGGACAAGGACGCCGCCAAAGGTATTTACCTCTCGCGCTTCGATCCCACCACCGGAGCCCTGACTCCGCCGGCGCTGGTGGCTGCAACTCTGCGGCCCTCATTCCTCGCCGTCTCGCCGCAAGCCCAGGGCCATCGCCGCCTGTACGCCGTCAACGCGGTCAATGGCCCCTCGGCCAGCGTTACCAGTTTTGCCATGGACCCCGCCAGCGGTGCGCTGCGGCAGATCAACCAGGTCTCCTCCGGCGGCGCGGGGCCGTGCTACATCTCCATCGACGACACCGGCGAGGCTGCCTTCGTCGCCAACTACTTTGGCTCCAGCGTCGCGACCTACCGCATTCTTCCTTCCGGAGCACTCTCCGATCCGGTGGAGCGGCTCGACTACAAGGAGGCCCGCTTCGGCCATCGCGGCCCAGTCGCAGCCCGCCAGGACGTGCCTCATCCGCACTCTGTCCACCTGTCGCCGGACAATCGCTTCCTTCTGGTCAATGACCTCGGCTCCGACCAGATCTCCGTCTTCGGCATCGACCCGGCCACCGCGCGCCTGGGCCCGCCCGCGCTCTTCAGCAACGACCGCCCCGGCTCCGGACCGCGTCACATCGCCTTCCATCCAAACGGCCGCTGGCTCTACGCCATCAACGAAATCGATTCCACCCTGGACCACTTCCTGTGGACCACCACCAGCTCCCGCACGGAGCCGCAGGGCCTGCTGGTCAACACGGGCAAGCCAGTCAAGACCATCGCCGCAGGCTTTCCCGCTGGCAAGAATACGGCCGCCGAAGTAGCCATCACCTCCGACGGCGCCTTCCTGTACGCCTCCAACCGCGGAGAGGATTCGCTGGTCGCCTTCACCATCTCGCCGGCAAGCGGCGAGCTCTCCTTCATGCAGCGCATCCCCTGCGGCGGCAAGACGCCGCGCCACTTCGCAATGGACCCGACCGAGCGCTGGATCCTGTGCGGCAACCAGGACTCCGCGTCTGTGACCCTCTTCCGCCGAGACAAGTCGACCGGTCGCCTTGCTGGCCCCGTCCAGATCACTCCCCTGGAGTCCCCCATGTTTTCGCTCTTCGTCTGATCCGGCCTGCTGTTTTTCCTGAATCTCAGAAAGAAACAGATTGACACAGAGTACTCTATAGTGCAGAGTATCTGACAGAGGGAAATGCCATGTCCAACATATTGCTCGCCGCACCCAAGAATGGAAGAGCTGTCCGTCGCGCAGCTCTGCTTATCTTTCTCGCCGGATTGCTGCTGCTGGTTCTGCCGCCGCTTCATGGGCAGACGGCCGCACCTGCGGCCGCTCCGACCGCCGCCGCATCCGCTCAGCCGCCGGACTATGTCCCCACCCTGACTTTCGATGTGGCCTCCATCCGCGAGACCAACGGTGTGGTGAGCGGCGGCCTGAAAGTCGGTGTGGTGAGCCCGCCGCATACGAGTAAGTTCACGGCGACCAACTTCACCATTAACACTCTGCTCCAGGTCGCCTATGGATTCGGCACGCCGATCTCCGGCGGGCCCGAGTGGATTCACCAGCGCTACTTCAACGTCGAGGCCAAGTCCGACCCTTCCGTCGACGCGCAGTTGGCCACGCTGACCGACGACCAGGCCAAACTGGAGAAGCAGCATATGCTGCAGGCCCTGCTCATCGAGCGCTGCCACCTGAAGTTCCACCTGGAGACCAAGGAGTTCTCCGTCTTTGCGCTTAGCGTTGCCAAGGGAGGCTCCAAACTTCAGCCCATCAAGGCCGATCCCGATCAGCCCAATGCCGCCAGCCGCGGCGTCGATGTGCAGGCCCACGGCAGCGGCCAGGGGCTGGAGTTCGTAGTGCACACAGCGTCCATGCGCTCGATGGTCGGCCTGCTCAGCTCCCAGGTCGAAGCTCCCGTGCTCGACCGCACCGGACTGCTCGACTACTACAACTTCACCCTCCAATTCGGTCGCGACTGGTCCTCCAGTAACCCAGACAGTTGGCCGGACATCTACACCGCCATACAGGAACAGCTCGGCCTCAAACTGGAGTCGACCCGCGCTCCCGTGGAGGTTCTGGTCATCGACCACATCGATCTGCCCAGCGAGAATTAGGAGCAGGTGCGGTCAGGCTTCGCGTTCGATTTTTGGCTCTTGTTCCAGCGCTTGCACAGGCAGCGGAAAAGACTGCACCTTCTGACTGGGCGGCTGAACCTGGATCATGTACGGCTGCTGCCTGGCTGCCGCGGCTGCTGTCCTCCGCGACTTCCGCAGTACTCGCGCTCCCACCAACAAAGCCGCGATGGCTGCGCCAACTCCAACCGCCGCCAACTCGAGCGTGAATGGATTGCTCATGGCTCCAACCATAAGCCTTTCCACCGCTGCTCGCATAGTACCGACCAGACACCCCCGGCGTTTGCGACTAAGCCTTCAACGTCGCCATATCGATCACGAAGCGGTATTTCACATCCTGTTTCACCACGCGCTCGTAGGCTTCGCCCAGCCTGTCGATCGAGATCACCTCGACATCCGAAACGATGTTGTGGTCGGCGCAGTAGTCCAGCATCTCCTGCGTCTCCTTCATGCCGCCAATGTTCGATCCGGCCAGGGCTACGCGGTACGACGTCAGCGAGAAGGGCGCGACCGGAAGCTGCTCCTCGCTGAGTCCGACCAGGCACAGCGTCGCGTCCAGCTTCAGCAACTTCAGGTAGGCGTTCAGGTCGTGCGGGGCGGACACGCAGTCCAGGATGAAGTCGAAGCTGGCCGCATGCTTCGCCATCGCGTCCGCATCGTTCGAGAGAACGACCTCGTCCGCGCCCAACCGCTTGGCATCGGCAACCTTGCGCTCGCTGGTGGTGAACTGGACCGTGTGAGCGCCAAAGGAGTGCGCAAACTTGAGCCCCATGTGGCCGAGGCCGCCGAGGCCGACGACGCCGACCTTCTTGCCCGGCCCCGCGCCCCAGTGCCGCATCGGCGAGTAGGTGGTGATGCCCGCGCAGAGCAGCGGGGCCACGCCCGCCAGCTTGGCCGACGATTCGCCAAACTTCGGCGACAGCGTGTGTACGTAGCGCATGTCGCAGACGATGTTGTTCGCGTAGCCGCCGTATGTGATGGAGCCGTCGTAGCCCTTCGCGTTGTAGGTGCCCACAAACTGCTTCTGGCAATAGTTCTCCAGGTCCGCCTTGCAGTTGTCGCACTCGCGGCAGGAGTCCACCATCACGCCGATGCCGGCCAGGTCGCCGACCTTGAGCTTGGACACGTCCGCGCCCAATGCGGTCACGCGCCCTACGATCTCATGCCCAGGGACCATCGGGTACATCGAGCCGCCCCACTCGTCGCGCACCTGGTGGATGTCCGAGTGGCAGATGCCGCTATAGGCAATCTCGACCACCACATCGCGCGGCCCGGGCTCGCGCCGCTCAAAACTCCACGGCACCAGCGCCGACTTCGTATCGTGTGCAGCATATCCATGCGACTTCATTTGTTTCTCCTGTGTCTCGTGTTTCGTCCAGATCGAAGAAGCTCCATTTACTACGTTAGTCAATTGCCAAAGGTGAAGTTCACGATGATCTTTGTCTTCACCTCGACAGGGATGCCATTGATCAGATAGGGACGGTAGAGCCACTGAGTCACTGCTTTGTTTGCAGACGCAGCAAGGGCGGAGTCCGGGTTACCGTTCAGTTGCAAAGAAAGAACGTGTCCGTCCTTTCCGATCATGGCGTCAAAGACTATTTGACCTGAGGCGTGGCGTTCCTTTGCGTCGAGAGGGTATGTCGGCGCATTCTGGCTCAGGGTAAGGCGAGAAAGAACACCTGACGAAATCTCCACAGGGGCCGTAACGGGCGTCATGTCTGGTTGTATTTCAAACAACGATGGCTCGATCAGCTCAGCAGTGAGCTTTGTTGTCTTTGCTTCAGCGAACACAACTGTGCCGAAGAGAGCCAGCACATCGACCGGGACCTCGTGCGACTGAAAAATCCCGGTTTGCCGTCTGAGGACGGCGAAGTTTCCCGCCTCATACATGACCACAAGTCGAGGGGCATCGTGCTCCATGCAGAAGGAGAATTGCTGGCCCACCGACACAACGTCGTTGGTCGGCCGGACGAGAGTAGGAGCGATGCAATCGAGCTTGACCTTTCCGCCAGCCTCCCGATTCAGCTTCACGGCCACCGCCGGCTGGAAGACCTCATCGGGAACAGGGCGCAGCACCTGCATCTCGAGAAAGCTTATCTCGGCCACGTCCTTTTCATTGCCGGCAGTGCGATACAAACTGTTCCCAATCCGAAGCGTCGTAATCTCAGCGGAGCCTAGCGAAGCAACGGTGCGCATGTTGCCATCGCTGGACCAAATCTCCAGACTTCCCGGCTTGGGATTCTTTCCGTCGGTGTCGAAAACGGTGATGTCCAGCTTCCAGTGCCACGGTTGCAGCCCAGGGCCATCCAGCGCGGAGAGTTCCGACGCTGCTTTCAGGCGATCCCGCAATTCTTGCGATTTGTCTGCCGCATGAAGAAGGGTCGCCGGAAGCATGGCGACAGTGAAAATGAGTGCTACCGATCGCAGGCGCATGGAATCCTCTTACCGCGTAGCATTCTACTCGTCGTAGTGGAGCAGGCTGAAGACGTCGTACTCGGGGAACTTGGCGCGGCCTTTGAGGAAGTCGAGTTCCACCGCGAAGCCGAGGCCTGCGATCTGGCCGCCGAGCTGGCGCACCAACTGCACCGTCGCCTGCATGGTGCCGCCGGTCGCCAGCAGGTCGTCGACGATGACCACGCGCTGTCCGGGCTCGATTGCGTCGAGATGAATTTCCAGCGCATCGGCGCCGTACTCCAGGTCGTAGCTGACGCGTGCGGTCTTGGCCGGCAGCTTCTTCGGCTTGCGCACCGGGACAAAGCCCGCGTTGAGCCGGTAGGCCAGCGCCGGGCCAAAGATGAAGCCGCGCGCCTCAATGCCCAGCACCAGGTCGATCTCCTTGCCGATGTAGTGCGCGGCCAGCGCGTCGATCAACTGCGCGAAGCCGGTCTTGTCCTTCAGCAGCGTGGTGATGTCGTAGAACAGGATGCCGGGCTTGGGAAAATCCGGCACGGTGCGCACCAGGTCCTTCAGGGGCTCACAGTTGATGGGGGCTTTTACGGGGCTCACTACCACGCTCCTTCGATCTTGAAGGCTTCGAGCTTGGCGCCTTCGCTCTCGTCCAGTTGATGTTCGATCACTTCATCCACGCGGCTGCCGCGCGAACCCTTGGCCAGCGCCAGTTGCAGGTCCGTCAACTGCTCGGGCTCGCCCGCGGCCAACACTTCCACATGCCCGTCGTCGGTGTTCCGCACCCAGCCGCGCAGTCCTATTTCCGCCGCCTCGCGATGCACGAACCAGCGAAACCCGACGCCCTGCACACGGCCCTTGACTAGAAAATGCTGCACCATATCGATTGCCCGTAGCCGCTCGGTCTTATGCCCGGCTCAAGTAGGCGCCTTCCGCCGTGTCCACGCGGATCTTTTCGCCCTCGTTGATGAAGGCCGGCACCTGCACCACCAGGCCAGTCTCCATGGTCGCCGGCTTGCTCACGCTGCTGGCTGTGGCCGACTTGATGCCAGGTTCGGTCGTCACCACCGTCATCTCCACATACGTGGGTAGCTCGATGCCGACAGCCTTGCCGTCGTGGAAGCTGACGTTGATGGAAAGGTTCGGCGTCAGGTACTCCACCGCGTCGCCCAGCGTGTCGTGCTTCAGCACCGTCTGCTCAAAGCTCTCGTCCATGAAGTAGTAATCGTCACCGTCGTTGTACAGGAACTCCATCTTGGTCTCTTCCACCCGCACCCGGTCGATCGGGTCCGGCGAGCGGAAACGTTCCGTAAACATCGCGCCCGTGCGAACGTTCTTCAACTTAGCCTGGATAAAGGCGCGCAGGTTGCCCGGTGTGCGGTGCTCGACGGCGAAGACGAGGTGAAGCTGGTCATTGTGCTTGATAAGCATGCCCGGGCGCATCTGCGTGGCGGGAATCGACATAAGGAAAACCCCTGATCTGTTTGGCTGTGCGCGGAGACGATGGGCGAAGACAGGAACATCGCTGCCTATACACCCCGCAACACTACAATTGTAGCCTGTGCGAGGCCCGGGGCGCAGAAGGGGTATGCCCTGCGGCTACTGCTGCAGGATGCCGGGGAAGCCCGGCTAAATCGTGGTTCGCTCGGCAAAGATGGCGGCCAGTCTTTCCACGTTCCTGCGCAGGTCGTAGTGCTCTGCGATGCGCGCGCGCGAGGAGCAGCTGAGCCGTTGCCGCAGTTCCGGTTCGTCCATCAGCCTTGCCAACGCTTCCGTAAGGCCGTCCAGGTCGGAGGCCGGTACCAGCAGCCCATCCACTCCATTGCGGATCAGTTCGGGGATGCCCGCAATCTGCGTCGACACACATGGAATGCCCATGGCCATTGCTTCCATCAGGACAATCGGAATTCCCTCTGCAAAGCTGGGGATGCAGAAGAGGTCGGCCGTGTCGTACAACGCGCGGATGCGATCGTGATTGACTGGGCCTTCAAACACAATCGTCTTCGGGTCCTGGCATTGCGAGGCCCGATGCCGCAGGGAGTCGTGGTCCGGTCCGGCGCCGACCAGATGCAAGTGCACCGCTCGACCCTGCCGGGCGAGACGGTCCACCGCGTCGATCAACTGGTGCTGGCCCTTGGCTGGAACCAGGCGCCCAACGCACAAGATGACGAAGGTGGACGGCGCCTCCCGCACAGGCTTTGGAGAAAAGTCCGCAGTATTGACACCGAGCCGCGACACCATCAGTTTGTGCCAGTGCTCGTAGGGCGAAAACTTCATCAGCTGACTGCGGCAAAAGAAACTGATGCAACAGATGAAGTCCGCCGCGGCGATCTTTTCCGCCAGGCACTGGGCTGTGGCATCGTAAAACTCATCGGGGCCATGGACCGTGATGGAGAACCCGACGCCAAAGATGCACCGCACATACATGCCGACGGTTGCGGCTTGCGATCCCAGATGAACGTGGAGGTGATGATGGCGTTTTTGCTTCATCCATACGCCGACCATCAATGCTTCCATAAAGTACATGAGGTGAAAGAACAGTCGCTTCAGGTCCAGACCGCCCAGCCGAAGCGCCATCCTGAAGCCTCGCCAGTATCCGGCGAAGTTCGACGACAGTGTCTTGATGTTGGCGACGATGAGGCCCTTCACCCCGTGCTTCTTCAGGTGGTATGCGTTCCTGGCCTCAACAACCTCTTCCGCCGTCAGCCGCTCTTCCGGGCGATCGGGCAGATTCACGGACACTACGTCCAGGCGAAGTCCCAACGCGCGAAGCTCAATCACCTCTCGCAGGAAGAAGGACATGGACAGCGTGGGGTATTGGCTGGTGAGGTAGGCGACCGAGATCGGGCCGCCAGCTTCGCCCCCCTGTGCGTCCCGGGCTTCAGGGGAGTTGGAAGGCGACACCTGCGGCGCATCGGTAGACATTCCCTTGGGTTCCACTACTTGCCTCGTTCGTATTTTGTGCTTTGCGCTCGGAGTTTCAAGCGGAGCCCCTTATAGAGTGCGTACATTCCTGTGTCCCGAAAAAACACATCGCGGTGTTCCGCACGCGGGAACTTGAGCCGGTCCCTGTATAGCGTTTGGCTCCCTTCTGTTGTGGCGCCATCTGCATCGAAGATGAGGCCCCGCCTGCGGGCATCTTCGGTACCATCCAGAATGAGATATTTGCCTGCATGCGGGTGGGGCTTGCTCTGGCCAGCGCCAGAAGTACGGCGATGCGTCACCATCCACAGATAGTAGCGCTTCTTATCCCAGGCATATGCAATGGCGGCATCCAGCGGGCCACCTTTCGCTTGCCTTGCGGCAATCACACGTACTTGAGGAGCTTCTCTTGCGCGGCCCTTCACAATCAGATCGCGTGCGCTCCGCAGTGGAGCATAGCTCTGCTTGCCGGAGGCCCGCAGATTTGTGTCATAAAATTCGATGAACTCGTCCGCGTCTACATCGACGATCTCAACCCTCTTCGGCGCCGAAGCAATCTGCCTCCTGGACTCGCCCGACAGCCTTTCCAGTATTCCCTGGTCTCCCGGATACTGCAGATATGTGACCTCCGTATCGTGGCTGAAACCCACTCTCTTAAATTCCAGCCGGACCACATCTGCGTCTGGAGAATCGGAGGTGCAGACAAATCTGAGGGAGATGTTGGCGGGGAGCTGCGAAATCAGCTCACGGATGACGGTAGCCCTGTCTTGAGTATCGAGGTCGTGGCTGACAACCGGTCCGCCGAGGTGCGACCAGATTGGCGGAAATCCTAGTTTATTGCCGAACCGATTGGTCACTACGATGAAGGCGAGACTGCCAACGACGATGCCATCGCGGCGGACTTCCAGTTCGCGGTATTTCGCGCTTCCCCTTGCGATCTCGAGCCACCAAGGCTGCTGAAAGACCGCCAAGTCGGCATGACATATGCCCACACCGGATTGGGCCAAAAGACGGGGAGACGGATCTGCCACGACGGGGTCATGCTCCTGAGAGGAGGTCCAAGTTGTAGCGCTTGAGGCTAGGACTATTATAGCGATATTCCCAGCCAACGACGGTACTCAACTGCCAGTCCTTCGAGACCCTCACATCTGTCTTATCTCAACAAATAGATATCGCAGAGCGCGCAATTTATTCACAGAATGCCAAAACCAACACGTGCTCTATTGTGCCGTGGACGGTTCAGCGATTCGAACCGCGCCAGGCCATGCACGCGCCTCCGATATGGGGTGGTCGCGATCATCGGACCAATCACTGTCGATCCCGATACGCAACCAGCCTCGACGCCAGCTCTCGTCACGAATTGATCTTGCCAAGGTGACGAACGGCGCCATGGCAGCACTCTTGTCGTACCAATGGTATTGGTTCAGACTACTGGGCGAACCTTTCTGAACGGAAAGGCACGGCGAACTGACGACGCAAATCACGTCGGGATTGAATCTTCGAAACAGACAGAAGGCGGCATCGATATACATCTTTCCTCCATCGGGATGCCCGACCTCGCGGTCAATTGTTTTTCGTAGATAGTCGATCAGTCGCGGCATAATACGCCGATGGACAGCATAGCAATGCGCCCAAAGAAAAGATCCGGAGAAGCGCAGAAGGCCGGTTGGAGAATCGGGCAGACCTCTTGGAACCGAGTGCCCGATGAAGAATTGATCCCATTCGTTGTTTTGAAGGCATTGGATAAGAGAGAGTTGCCCGTCTCGAAATCTTTTACTGAAGATGGCATCGTCTTCAAGCACCCAAACCGTGTCCAGTCCGTCGCGGTAGGCACTTTCGAGGATTTCGAGATGACTCAACAGGTTTCCATACACTCCACGCGACGGGAATCCGTTCGCGGTCTCCGGCATGGGCGGCTTGGGTATGCTCACCTTTGGAGAGTGGACATCGATCCCAATGCGAGACAACTCCGCACGCAGTGCACGCATGCGGTCTTCTCGTTCTGGCAGATGAATGATCGCCAGGCGATCGAAGTAATCCAGAATCTCCATTCAGCAGCCCCTCCCCTCACCGCAGGCCATCCATCCGTGACTTCGGACAGGCCGCGAGTCATTTCCTTAGAAAACTATCCATAGAACCATAATCCAGACGCATCGCAATCAATCGAAATGGGCCTCTGCACCTGTCTCCCAAGCACATTCCAGTACATGATTTCGATGAGTCAAAAGTAGCGCGGAGACTTGATTATAGCTGAAGCACTTCCTTCGCCGATTCAATGCACTGCCACTTGAGCCACGCCGCCTCATCCGGGCTCTCTTCCTCTTCGCAAGGCAACGTCCGGCCAGCTCGTTCGGGCGCTTCTGCGAGATACCTTATGCTCGAAGCCGCTCGCGGCCTGCTTCCGGACGAGTCCGAGATTCACTGGCACTCTGCCGGCGTGCGGCGCGCACGAACCAGCGCTCTACCGCATGCCAACTGATGACCGCGCAGAGTAGTGTGATCGGAGCAGCCATCAGAAAGAGCTTCCAGGGTGGTACTGTGTGCCCGAGCCAGTGCATCAGCATCTGTTGCACCGGAAAAGCATAGAGATATGTCCCATAGGAAAAGTCGCCGAAGCGGCTCCAGCCATGCAGGCGGATGGCAGGGTGATACGCAGCGACGAGCACAAGATAAGCTCCCGCGACAGGAAAAAGCAGCGTCCATCCATAAGGCATGATCGCAGCCGCAACCAGTAGCCCGCAGGCCGCCATGATCCACGAAGTCCTGATCAGGAGATGGGCGCGCAACTTATACGCAACTACCCCGACGATATACATTGGCAGCAAGCGCGCCCAAAAGGGTGGGTAACCAAAGATCGTCCCAAGCCATTTCCCCCCCGGTGTCCAACGAAAAACAGCAAACAGATAGCTCGCCAGGATGGAACACAAGAATATTCCTATCAGCGTTCGATTGGATCGCAATGCTCCCAGGACGCCGAGCAGAATAACCCCGATATAGCACCAGAACTCGTATTGGATCGACCAGACGGACCCATTGATTGGACCCGGCTTGGGAACGTTCGAGAATGCGCCGGTGTAACGAAATTCCTGAAGGCGAAGAGTCTGCCCCATGAAATCAGCCATCCGGCCAATGTGGGAGGTCGCGTCCATATGCCCTCCGCTGGCGGGCAGCACGACCAAAACCGCCAAGGACATTGCAACGATAAACCCGGGATAGATCCGAAGAAATCTCTTTTTCAGATAGCTGCCAATGCTGGTAGAGCGCTCGAAGCTTGCCGTTATCAGGAATCCGCTGATCACAAAAAAGAGGTCGACCGCGATGTGCCCCCCCGTCACCTGATGCCTGGTCAGGACATTGAAGGGCTCCGCAACTTCCGACCCCGTGCCCAGCGGATAGCTGTGCGAGAAGATCACCAGAACTGCCAGAAACAACCGGATGAAGTCGAAGTTGTTATCGCGCTGGTCAAAGCTCGTCTGCATGCGAGAGATCCTCAAGGGAACGATGAAGCGGTAGATTGTGCGGTTGCTCTCTCTATGATATCCATTCCTCCTCTCTCCGATCTGTAGCGTGCGTACACCCTGCGTGTGGGCCTACCTCCGCATCGGAGAAAATCGGCTTGCAGTGAGCGGGCGCCGCTCCTTTCAGGCTTTCAAGATCCGCGGGTGCGCGTCTGGATTTGAGTTAGATTTAAGGTGGGTATGTCCTACGTCATCCTTATTCCGGGAATCTTGTGCGCATTCGCGATCCTACGCGGAGGGACACGCCATGCATTCCTCACGGTATTGATTCCTGTCATGGTTTTCTTGCCGGGCGGTTACACCCTGCGACTTCCGCACCTACCGCCTGTCAGCTTCCAGGATGTGGCTCTCCTCGCCCTTGGCGTAGGCATGTTGCTGATGGATATTGGGAGATGGAAATTTTCGCGGATGGATTGTTGGGTCTTCCTATTCATCTGCACAACTGCCTACTCCGAGAGATTACCGTGGGGCACGGCCGGCGCCTTTCTGACTTTGATCACATCGATCTTAGAGAGCTGGGTTCCCTACATGGCAGGCAAGCTGCTTGTTGAGTCCCCGGGGATGCGCTTACGAACGACCGAGCGAGTGACTGTCATGATGGTGATCGCGTCGCTGCTGTCGATTCCGCAGTTCTTCCTTCGAGTCAATCTCTACAACCGTTTTTGGAATCACTTTTTTCCAAGTCAATGGGGCGGCATCGCAGAGCAGGTCCGCTGGGGATTCGGTCGCGTTGAAGGCCCCTACGGAATGGCCGAGTCCGCCGGCATGGTCTTGACGATTGGCTTGCTTCTGGCCCTCTGGCTGCAACGTTGGAGATCTCCGCAGCCAGAGGCAACTGGGTATCTGAATCGCCTCCTGAGGCATCCCAAGCTTCTTGTTTTTATCCTCGCCATTACGCTATGGATGAGTCAGTCGAGAGGTCCATGGATTGGAGCAATCATTGCTCTCAGCATCGCATCGATTGGCCGCGCCGGGAATCCACTTCAGCGAGCAGTCCTGGTTTTGGGCATAGGCCTGCTGGTTGCAGTTCCGCTCTACCACTTCAGCAAGGAATATGCGAATGGGCCGGGGGCACAATCCGACGGTGAACGCCAAACCGCACAGTACAGATCGCAAATGTTTGACAACTACGTACCCATCGCCAAACAAGGTGGCGCCTGGGGTTGGGGAAACCTGTTTCCAAGAGTTGGTGGCCAGGACTCTATCGACAATGAATATCTCCTCGTTTGGCTTATCCAGGGATATGTGGGGCTGGCGGCCTTGATTCTAGTCATCGTCGATAGCACGTTATCCTTGGTGTATTCGGCTATAGTGGCGGGCTCCACCCCGAACAGACACCTCGTATTTACTCTCATGGGAATCATCCTCGGTATAACTGTGTGCATAGCAACTGTTGCATTGTTCAGTCAAGCGAACGAACTGTGGTTCCTGGTGCTAGGCTGGGCGCAAGCAATCCGTCCCGCGAGAATTGAACCCGTACAGCCAGAACGCCAACCCCTTCGCGAAGAGCAAGGAACTCCTATGTTTCTCTATACGTGATCGAAAATTTGAAGAGAATAATGCATCGCCCCACCGCGGCAAACTGAGCCCCGGCGCATGGAAAGCCAGGCATCTGCTGCATGGAATGGGGTCAGAATCCCGGCTGATATAATCTGGATTCACTCTCTGGCGACAACTTGGACTACCCCGCGTGTCGTGCGCAACACTCGCGGGGCAATGGTGGGATTTCTCGACAATTTAGAGATGTGAGTACGGGTTCGCATTCATGATGAAAGGCGTCAGGAATAGTAAATCCGGATATCTCCCCTCTCTGGACGGGCTGCGGGCCGTTGCGATTCTGTCCGTCATTTGCTACCACGATCGCGTTCACAGATTTGGAATCCTGAGCACGTCCTGGATTCACCAATACGGCAGCCTTGGTGTCGACCTCTTCTTTGCGATCAGCGGAATTTTGATCTGTTCCAGGCTCCTCGAGGAGGAGCGGGTAAGCGGGAAGATTTCGCTAAGAGGGTTTTACATCCGCAGGCTCTTTCGTATCTTTCCGCCGGCGTGGCTTTTCTTATTTACTTATTTGGGCTTGTCCCTGCTGCGCCAACTTCCAATCGATATTGGTGGAGTGGTTACGTCGTTTCTGATGGTTAGAAACCTGTGGGTTCACGTCGCAGGCGACGTGCCCAGGACCTGGTATACAATCCATTTCTGGTCCTTGTCTGTCGAAGAGCATTTTTACATCCTCTTGCCTGGATTGCTCGTGCTGTTCAGGAACAAGCGAGCTTTCGTTCTGGCCCTGCTGTCCTGTGCAGTGATGGTATGGATCACAATTGTGTTCCACTACCCTTTCCTCCAGACCCAGGGCTTTACATTGCGGACGGACATGCGTCTGGACGCACTCTTGATACCGGCAACCTTCGCGGTGCTTCTGACCCGGCCGGAGATCCGGGGATTCGCAGTCCGGTGGCTTCATCCCTGGTTGGCGGCGCTGGCATTTGTTGGGGTGTTTGTTTTGTTTCAAAGCGTCCCGAGCCGTCTTGTCAACGGGGCCGCGGGGTTCGTGATCTCGATTGGATTTCCCTTGGTTGTAATCGCTACAACACTACATCCGCGGTCTATCTCATGTCGCATCCTGGAGTGGAGTCCACTCCGTTTCGTTGGGCGGATATCCTTTAGCCTGTACCTGTGGCAGCAGCTCTTTTTCCCGAATGGTCACACACCCGGAGCGTGGCCATTCTCAATCGTTCAGCGGTTCCCTATGAATTATGTGGCCGCGTTTGCCTGCGCCATTGCAAGCTACTACCTGGTAGAGAGACCCATGATCCGAGTTGGCCACCGGCTCGCCCATCCGCCCACACCGGGACACGAGGATCTCGAAGATCCTCCAGGCAAAGCGAAGCTAGGATAGAGGGACTGCCACCCTCACCGTGTGTCGAGTGTCCAACCGCTCCAAACAGCGGATGCATCCCCACTCGCGCGGGCGGCAAGAACAGGTCACAGTGTGCACGAGAGGAAGCTCACCGGCCTTGAGCAGCCGCCAGGCTGCTTCCTATGACCTCGAAGCTCGTCGTGGTTGTCGTCGCAAGGTATGCCCCATAGGCGGCCTGACTTGCTTTCACGGTTACAGTCCCAACACCGGTTGGCCGGACACTATTGCCCAGCAGGATAGCCGGTCCGCTCACGATGGAGTAGGTAACGGCTCCGGCAGAGTCGGATGTGGCGGAGAGTGGATAGGAGCCGGCCCCATACACCTGGGAGGGGACCTTCGTAAGGCGAAGGGTCGGCGTCATCAGGGTTTCCGAGTAGGCTGCTGAAGGGGTCGCCACCACAGCCGGCGAGCTTGTCTCAGCGGCTTGAGAGGCACCCGTAACGGCGGCCGGGTTACTCGCTCCAGAGGAAGTATTTGCGACGTCGGCCCTGGTGCTGGTCTGCACTGCAGGCGCGGTCGATTCGGTTGTCTCGGCTGGGGCAACCGAAGTGTGAGCCGGCTTGGCAATGCTTTCAACCACCGGCAGACTGACAGCAAAGCTCGTGGATGCCATGCCCGATGTGTAGTTTCCCGCGGCCACCTGGCTCGCCACCAGGATGACCGTTCCGGCGCCGGTCAAAGTGATCGTGCTTCCGCTCATTGTTGCCGGACCGCTGGCCACCGAGTACGTGATCGTGCCTGTAGAGTTCGAAGTTGCCGAGACCGTAAACGGTGCCACCCCGAAGATTTGAGCGGGAATGGCAATGAAGGAAAGGCCCGGGTTCGCTGGGAACACAGTGAAGCTGCCCGTCGCCGTGGCGCTGGTGTAACCGCCGGCGGCCGCCTGACTCGCCAGCAGAACGACTGGTCCTGTTCCGGTCAAAGTGACCGCGCTACCGGCGACCGTAGCCGGTCCGCTGACCACCGAATAGGTGATGGTCCCAGGTGAGTTTGAGGTAGCAGCAACCAGGAACGGCAGAGGGCTATAGGGACGCCCCGGAAGCGCAACGAAGCTGAGGGATGGCGTCGTTCCGGTCACGTTGAAGCTGGTGGCGGAGGTGGCGGCCGTATATCCTCCTGTGGCCGCCTGGTTGGCCTGCACGGTGACCATGCCTGTCCCTGTCAGGGTGAGGTAGTTACCGACCAGGGTGGCTGGGCCGCTGACAACGGTGAACCACACGAATGCAGGCGAGTTCGTGGTTGCCGACAGATAGAAGGAGGGCGCTCCGTAGATCTGATTCGCAATCGAGCCGATGGTGAGAGTCGGCGTAGCCGCATTCACAGTGAAACTGGTGGTTGCCGTGGCAAGAGTATAGCCGCCGGTCGCTGCCTGACTAGCCAACAGGATAACGGTTCCAGCTCCGGTCAACGTGACGGTGCTGCCAGCGATACTGGCCGGGCCACTGACCACGGAGTACGTGATGGCCCCAGGAGACACGGAGGACGCAGCAACCGCGAAGGGGGTAGCCCCATACGTCTGGGTTGGGATGGCGCTAAAGCTCAGGGCGGGGGTGACCGCGCTGACATTGAAACTGATCGTTGCAGTCGCGACCGTATAGTTGCTCGTCGCAGCCTGGCTGGCGAGCAGTGTCACGGTCCCGGCACTGGTCAACGTGACCGTTGCGCCCGAGATGCTGGCCGGACCACTGACCACGGAGTAGGTGATGGCGCCAGGGGATGCGGAGGACGCCGCTACAGTAAAGGGGGCAGCCCCGTACGTCTGGCTGGCGATAGCAGCAAAGCTAAGGGCCGGAGTCGCTGGGCTCACATTGAAGCTGGTCGTGACCGTTGCGGCGTTATATGAGCCCGAGGCAACCTGGCTGGCTTGCAGCGTTACAACTCCAGCGCCCGTCAGAGTGACCGTGTTGCCTGCAATACTGGCCGGACCGCTGACTACCGAGTAAGTGATCGCTCCTGGCGAGTTGGACGTAGCCGAGACCGGGAACGGCGTGGCGCCGTAGGTCTGGCTGGCGATGGCGCCAAAGACAAGACTGGTAGCTCCTGCTCCCGTCACCGTGAAGCTGGTGGTGGTAGTTGCGGCAGCGTAGCAACGGGACGCTGCCATGCTCGCCTGCAAGACAACGGTTCCAGTGCCAGTGAGAGTTACCGTACTGCCGGAGATGCTGGCCGGACCGCTGACCACCGAGTAGGTAATCGCGCCGGTTGAATCTGAGATCGCCGTGACCGGGAACGGGGCAGCGCCAAACGTCTGGGTTGGGATGGAAACGAAGCTGAGAGTAGGAGTACCGAGCCCGACGCTGACGTACGTCGTGGCGGTAGCAGCGGTATAGTCTGCGGATGCCACTTGGCTGGCCATCAAGATCACATTGCCGGCGCCGGTCAGAGTCACGGTGTTTCCGGAGATTGTTGCCGGGCCGCCGAGAATCGAATACGTAATGGCGCCGGTCGAATTCGAGGTCGCCGCAACCGTGAACGGCGGGATACCGAACATTTGGGTCGGGATCGCGACGAACCGAAGGCCCGGCGTGCCTGCGCTCACAATGAAGCTTCCTGATGTCTGGGCGGAGCTGTAAGAGCCAGACGCCGCCTGGCTGGCCTGCACCGTAACCGTTCCTAGCCCGGTCAGGCTGACGACGCTGCCCGCGATGCTAGCCGGCCCGCTGAGAATCGAGTACGTAATGGCGCCAGGAGAATTCGAGGTCGCGGCAATTTGAAACAGAGCAGGGCTATAGGGCCGGTTCTGGAGACCAACGAGGTTGAGGGTTGGGGCATTCCCCGTTACGTTGAAGGTGGTCGTAGCCGTGGCGGCGGTGTAGTTGCCTGCCGCTGCCTGGCTCGCCAGGAGCGTGACTGTGCCAGTACCGGTGATCGTAACCGTGCTGCCCGCTATGCTGGCTGGCCCGCTGACCACCGAATAGGTAATGGCTCCCTGGGAAGCGGAAGTCGCCGAGACCGTAAATGGTGCAGCCCCGGAGCTCTGGGTTGGAATGGCGCTAAAGGTCAGATTAGGCGTGGCCGCACCCACAGTAAAGCTGGCACTTGCGACGCCGGGCAGGTAGTTGCCGGAAGCCGCTTGCGTAGCCACCACCGTCACCGTGCCGATGCCTGTAATCGTGACTGTGTTACCCGATATCGTGGCGGGTCCAGTGATACCGGAGTATGATATCGCGCCGGGGGAGTTCGAGGTAGCAGAGACTGCGAAAGGGGGCGCTCCATAGGTCTGATTCGGAATGGAGGCGATAGTAAGAGTCGGCGTTTCTCCGTTGACGGTAAAGCTGGCAGTCGCCGTCGCTGTCGTGTAGTTTCCGGAAGCTGCCTGGCTGGCTTGCAGAGTAATGGTCCCGATTCCAGTGATGGTAACGCTGCTGCCGGAGATCGTAGCCGGTCCGCTGACCACCGAGTAGGTGATTGCACCGGTGGAGTTCGAAGTCGCCGAGACCGCGAACGGGGCAACGCCATAGGTTTCAGTCGGGATGGCCGCGAAGGCGAGCGTCGGGGTGGCCGCGCTGACTGTGAAGCTCGTGGTGGCGGTCCCGGCAGTGTAGCCTCCCGATGCGGCTTGGCTCGCCTGCAGCGTGACCGTTCCGACGCCAGTAATCGTGACTGTACTACCCGAAACGGTGGCCGGCCCGCTGACCACCGAATATGTAATGGCTCCGGAAGAGTTGGAGGTCGACGACACGGTGAAGGGAGCGACGCCGTAGGTTTGATTGGAAATGCTGGCGATGGAGAGCGTGGGTGCGCCTGATCCACCCGAGGTAGACCAGGTGTACGTGGTCATCGAGAATGGGGGGAGCACGTCACCGCCCGGATTGCTCACGGTCGTCGGCGTGGGTTGAACCAGAGGCGGTGTCCCGCTGCTGATTGTTGCGCTCTCATTGTTGTCCGTGATGTTCGCGCTGGTGAACAGCGTCTTGGTCACGCTGCCGGTAGGCGCTGCCGCACCAGTGAAAGTAATCGCCTCGGTGCTCGTCAGGTTCAAGTTGTAGACGATGAGCGAGTAGTTCCCAGCCCCATCCCCAAATCCAAAAGACTGCACATACGGAACAGCGGGATTGGCTACGATGTTATTGGTCAGAGTCGTCCAGCCGGGGTTGGGTTGCGCCGCCGGTGAGCTGTAGGTCGGGGTTCCCGACTGCGTGACGGCAAGCAGATTCGGCAGCATGGCGGCGTTGACCATATTCAGCGCAATGCCGGATGGCCTGTCCACCACGCTTGCGTTCGTCGGCCCTGGCATGGCGCGATTGATACCCCAGAGAGGAGACTTCAGCGAACTCGAGGTGCCGCAACTGCCTGCCGTTGTGCTGGTCGCTGTATAAAAGGCGTTGGCGTCTTCCGGCAACGCAAAGGCGTTCTGTACCAGCACACCTGCATCGCGCACTCCGAGCAGCATATTCAGCGTTGCATCCAGGCCAGCGCCCACCCCGGCAACGACTCCGTTGATGGTCGATTGCGTGATTCCAGCCAGCCCGCATTGGGTGCCAAGGTTCGTCTCATAGACCGCCCCTTGCACGCCGTAGTTTGCGTTCGAGTAATGCTGTAGGAAGTATGTATAGCCCGTGCCGCCCGCGCCTGTCGAAATAGAGTTGTAGTTGGACGCTTCCGCATACATGGGGCCGAAGATCTTGGCATTGGAACTGGTGTCGGTAAGAATGTTGAAGATGTACGGGGCTCCGTCGATGTAATCCGGAGATCCGTTGCTGACCCCTGAAGCCGCGGTCAACACATTCTGGTTCCAGCCGCCGTTACCATCCGACTCCAACACGAAACCGGAAGCTACCATCTTCATCTTCGGGTTGTAGAAGCTTGAAGCACGGAGGGCCGCCGTGTTGGTGCCAACCAATCCTCCATAGACCAGTCCCTGATTGGCATACAGGTTTTCCCCGTTGGGTCCATTCCAGATCTCGTTGCCCATCTCCAGGTAGATATGGTTGAACACAGAGGTCCAGGGTATCGTCTGTCCTTCGTTGCAGCGAATCGTCGTGTACGCATTCCCGTTGCCGCACGTTCCCGACAAGTAGGCTGCAAGGTTCGCCATGTCCGCCGGCGTGGCATACCCGGAGAACGTCCACCATGGATCGGCACCCACAGCCTTCGCCAGGTTCAGAAACTCCGGCAAGCCATAATCGACCACTCCGCCATACTGACCCCAGGTGCTCGCTCCGCACATCGCCCGCGACTCGTAGGGAAGCATGACGTTTTCGACCGTGCAGCCCCAGACGGTCCCGGTCATAAACCGCAGGATTCCCGGGTTGAGTGCCTGGAGCCTTTGATAGTAGGCATTGCGGAATGCCGTCGTGTTTCCGCCCGTTCCCGCCTCAGTGAGAGCCAGGTCCTGCACAATGACCGTCCCGCCGGCCACTGTCAACGTCACATTGACCCCTTGGGTCACTTGAGAGCCCGTCTCAGATGCTGTGAACGTCGCAGTGTAGTTCGTCCACCCGGCTCCGGCAGTTGCATTAACTGTGGGAGTCACTGTCCCGGTGGTGAAATATGTGCCGCCAATTCGGAATACCTGATACGCGATGGTGGGAGTTCCGGCCGTTCCCTTAGCCCGAAAGCTCAACGTATAGGTCCCGTTGAGATTGATCCAAACATTCCCAAGCGCCGGTTGATCAGCTTGGATATTGAGTTGGTTCGGCGCGACCATCTTGAGGGCCTGCGGAGCGGTAGACGACGGCGAGAGGTCGGTCGTCTCGAACGACGCATTGGCCGTGCTGCTCACGCCGAAGTATCCTCCCGCGGTCGCCGCTGCCGGCGTGTACCCGCCAGCGCAAGTGCTGAGCGCCGACGTGCAACGCACGATCATCAGATCGCCGTTCGAGCAGCCTGTTCCCCATGTTCCATGAAGTGTAATCCCGTTGGACCCACTCGCTGGATCGCTGGATGTGATTGTTCCTGTCTCGCCGGTATCCGCTCCATACACCACCTGATATGTCGCTCCCTGCCAGAAGTTGGCGGGCTGCGGAGACCACTGGTTGGTGTCCACCCACGTCGATGTAGTTCCTGACATGCATGTAGACGCCATGTTCCACATCTGCGGCTGGAATGAGCCTGCCGCGGCAGCCAGCAGATTTGCCGACATCTGCCCGTTCAGGTAGAGCGAACCATCGTCAAGATTGACGCCAAAGACGTGCCCATTCGTTCCCGTCGGCAGCGCAGACTGGATCCCGCCACCCGATGCCGCGGGAATGGCGATCACTGTCTGGGCGCGAAGATTCAACGCCGCAAACAGGCAGACCATGACCAAGGTCAGCACCGATGCAGAAAGCTTTGAGGAACTGACTATTTGCCCGTTCTTGACCTGGAGCTGGAAGAGAGCAGGTGTTGCGGAAAACTGAGACATGATGCGCTCCATGCTGGAAAATCTGCAAAGCGTCCAAAGCAGTTGTCTAGTAGGAGAGTTTTTGACAAAGGCCCGGTGACACTTAACGGCGACCATATACGATCAATTAGCCAAGGGGGATGACACTTCAGTTGTACAATGGCAAGTCGTTTTTGCAGAGTCCATTACAGGGCGGCCCATTCCAGGTCACGCTCATTTTCGGTACGTTCCCGCAGGCTTCAATGGCAAGGCTCGGCCAAGTCGTATCAGTTGTGCAAGAGGCATAGCCGAGCGGATGAACCTGCCGGAATGTTTTCTCTGGAGTTGTTCGAGTATAACCAATTCGTATTGCAATTCGGTAATTTTTAAGAAAAACGAAACAAACCGCGACATATCAATGACATACAGGCCGCCTCCTGAGCGAACGCTCCCCCGTTGGCTTGCATTCTTTCCACAGAAGATTGTCTTGCCGCGCAGCTAGTTCACGGATGCGCGGGGGGCGCCAACTCGCTCGATGCCCTTCTGCGCCAGCAGATAGGTCGACTCCGCATCGATGAATGTGTGGTCATCGAACGGATGCGCCTGCACGCGATGATAGGCAGCGAGTGCGGCATCCTTCAGCCCGTAATCTTCATAGAGCAATCCCAGCGCGTACCAGACCTCGGAGTTGGGCTGCGACATATTGCCGGCCGTCATAGCCTGGGTCAGCACCTGCTGCGCCTCCGTCACTTTACCCTGCGCCGCGTAGATGCAGGCCGTAGTGTGCAGGTCCGCAAAGCTGCCACTCTTGGAGATCGTGTTGGCCTGCTGCGCCGCATCGGTCACATCCGCGCCCAGATGGTTGTCGAAGAGTCCAAGCCACGCATAGCTGTTGTAGTCGCTGCCCGTGGCATGACCCGAGTCGAAGACGGTCTTGCCTACAGCGCGAGCGCCGGCGTAATCATGCTGCGCGGTCAGCATCCGCATCTGCTGGCGCAGCAGGTCCGGGTCGTTGGACTTGCGCGCAAGTCGAGGAGCAAGCATATCCTTCCAAGCCTTGGCGTCGCCATTCATTGCATAGGCCTGGCCAGCGAGCGAGAGTGCCGTGGTCGAGTCCGGCTCTTCCTGCAGCAAGTCGGCAATGTAGGGAAGCGCGGAAGCGGGTTGCTCCGAGCCCACGTACCCGCTTGCCAGCAGCAGATCGAGATCGACCTGACGCGCTCCGGTGGCCTTGTCGCGGATGGGAACGATGCGATCCAGTTCCGGCTTCAGGTTCATCGAACCCGCCAGCAGCGCAATCGCTGCAATGCGCATGGATTCAGGAGAATCCGCGCCTTCGCGGGTACTGCCCACGGTCCAGAAGCGCGGCAGCAGCGCGCCCACGAAGGGATCGTCTCCGCCGCCGCGATGCTCGAACTCGCGCTTCCAGTCGAGCAGAAATTTCGCCAGCGCAGGCTTTTGGTGGTCGAGTGCGTACAGGACATATTGCCCAACCTCGGGATCGTTGCTCTCGGATCCATCGGCAACCATTCGGTAGGTGCCGTCCTCCTTGACGACGAAGAAGTTGTTGGAGTCGCCCAGGAACTGGCACAGGACGCGATACCCCGTCTCATCGGAGCCCGTCGCTTTCACCGACATACCACCCAGGATCATGTCGCGCAGCACGATCTCCGACATGCCGGTATTCTCCGCAAGCGCAGGCAGGAAGCCCGCATCCTGGACCCCCTTGTCAATGTCGCGGTCGAAGGCAGCCTGCGATGGATAGGCATGCGGCGTGACCTCCGCAGCCATGGCTTTGCGATCGATCGCACCGCTCATCATCGTGTTCATCGCGCTGAAGACGAGGGACTCGGGCGAAGTAACCGGAGGTGACTTCAGCGGGACGCGCTGCAGATTGCGATAGATCTCAATCTGGCGCGCGGTCGCCGGAGCATCCTTCTGCCCTTCGATGCCGGAGGCGAGAATCGCCGATGCCTGCGGATAGAGGCCGAGTTGCGCCAGATAGCTGCCGGCCGAGAGCAGTCCCTTGTTGCGGTCTTCCGCGCTAACGTTCAGATGATCGGCAATAGCGACGCCGGCAGCCGGATCCTTCTGTGCTACCGCGGACGCAATGGCCAGAGTCGAGTGGTTGATGCCAGCCGGAATATCCTGTAGCAACTCGTCCACCTGCTTGTACTGGTGATCGAAGAGCAGCGAGTAGCCAAGATTGACGCGGTATTGCGGCACCTGCGCGGAGTTTTTCTTCTTCTCCGTGTCGATCAACGAGCGATACAGCGCAATGGCTTCAGGCAGGTTCGAGTTGGGAGAGTAGCGAACCCCGTTTGCGTCAAACTCATACAGGATGGCAAGGTCGAAGCGAGGATCGAAGTCCTCGGAGTTGAGCGGCTGGGCCTTGCGGAAGGCCGCGATCGCCCCCTCGCGATCAAAGCCGGAGCCAAACCGCTTGCCCAGCACATCGTGTTCCAGCACCCATCCCTGAGTCGTAAGCGCGGCGGCCGAGGTTGGATCCAGCGCAACGGCGCGCGCCGCTTCCGTGCGCGCCATGTCGCCCACGCCGACAGAGAGCAGCGCGCGGGCCAGCCGAACATGCGCCAGCGCGGAAGCGGAGTTCTGCGAGATGACTGCTTGATCGGCCGCAAGCGCCTCCTTGATCTTGCCATCTGCCAGCAGCTTGGCCCCCGCCGGCTCGACGACCACCTCGATGACCTCGCGCTGATAGGCCTCCGTGACGGCCTGCCGCATGTCCAGAGCCTCCTGCGCAGTCAGAACAGACTTGCCCGCGGTGAAGCGCAGGCTGGCGGTGACCAGGCTGGGAGACGCCTGCGCGTAGTGTTCGGTCAGGCTGCCCGGACCCAACTGCGTGGTGCGGTCCTGCGGCAGGGTGCGCAGGATGAAGCCCGGCGGCAACTCGATGCGGTACCGCTGCTCGGAGATGAAGGGCTCCATGTGGTACGTCGGGCTGCGCTGCGCCTCCTGGCGCGCACGCTCCTGCTTTTGTTCCGGAGTCGCCGTATCCGGCAGCGGCGTCACCGCTGTCTTGATCCACTTGGGCAGGTCGTTCAGCGTGTTAGTGGGGAAGATGGCCACTGCACCATCGTCCAGCGCGGTAATGCCGCGGCGTGCGCCGTCAACGGTGAGCGTCAGATGGAACGGCTGCATCATGTCGGCGCCGTCGCTGTGGTCAATCTTCGTCAGCGCCTTTGCTAGATACGCATTCTGCGCGTAGTTCTCCAGGTCATCGCTCAGGGCCTTCGTGGTTGCGCTGCCATACCGCGAACGATAATACGCATCAACATTGCCTTGCGTCTCCGAGGTCTCGACCACCTGCGAGGGGCCAAGATCGGCAAGGTGGAAGGTACGCGTCTCGATGAGCACAGAGTCTTCCGGCTTGGGCGCGGGAGTCGAGGTCAGCTTGGTAGTACCCGGGGCAACAATCAGCGCGAGGCGGTCTGCGTCCTCATAGGGCAGCGTCCCGACCGCGTTGAACTCTGCGGTCGCGTCGATCCAAAGCGCCGGATCGCTGTCCGCCGCGGGAACATAGACAATGGCGTGATTGAAGCGATTCATGCCCGGCAGTTCCGGGTTGACATCGATTCCCGTGCCCGCGGAGAGCAGCGCAAGATTCGCCGGGATTCCCGCGGCCCGCAACATCGCGACCAGCAGGGTCGCCTTGTCCTTGCAGTCGCCATAGTGCCGCTTCAGCACCTCCGATGGCGGCTCGGGAACCAGCTGCGCCTCGTTGAACTCAATGCCGGTATAGCGCACCTCTCTGTGCAGACGCTGGACCAGTTGCTGTATGCGCCCAATGCGCGTGGCGGCAGGCGTGGCAGGCAGTAGAGACTGCACCTGGTCGGTAAGAATCTGCGGGTCCGAGAGTTCCGCATAGTCGTGGGCAACACTGGCCCAGGAGGAGCCAGTGGCGAACTCGACCACCGGCAATGGTGTGGTGGTGCTGGCAAGATCGATATCGCCCCAGACGGTTGCGCCCTGATGCCCCTGCGCATACACAATGTGCCGCCGGCCGTCGGCCTCCGAACGCGTGACGGAAAGCTGCGGCAGATTCGAAATGCGGTCCTGGAATGGCATCGACGATGGCAGGTCGACGACGATCTTCTGCCGCTCGACCGGCGCATTGTCTGTGAAGTAGTAGCGATAGACACATCCTCCGGCGAAGTAGGGCTTCTTGCCTTCAACCGACACAACCTCCTCCACAATGGAGCCAACCGCCAGCCCCGGAAGTGGAGCCTTCCGCTGACGAGCAGAGGTATAGGTATCCTCCTCGTCCGAGTTCACGGCGGCGTCGGTCACCGTCTTCTGATCCAGTTCGGCAAAGGTGCCATCGTTCTGCAGCACGCGAGCATGGAGCTGCGAAGGATTCTGGTACCAGGGGTCCCAGTCGATCGAGGTCTCTGCCCAGCCCTCCACGCCCTTGTGCGTCTCGATCCTGTACACCAGGCGATGCGTGTAGGTCAGCGCGCCGGTGTCCGTCATCCGGTAGTCAGCCTCTTCGTACAGGATGGTGACGTCGGAGAGCTTGTCCGGAAGTATGGTCGCGGAGGCAGCCAGCATGGCCGGCGCCGACATGGTGAAGGCATCGCCTTCAAACGGGGAGGCCGCACCTTGGTTCGTAGCCGACTGCGCCGAGAGGGGTCCCGCGATGCACGAAACCAGCAGAAGGGTGAAGACGACAGACCTGCTCAACATGATGAATCCTATCCTTATGTCTTATGTTCCGTGTGGCCTGAGATCGCCGGGCAACTTCGCGACCTGCACAGGAGAGACACAGGTCAAGTGCAGGACGCCGTTGTTCTTACTTCCGAGTGCCCGGCGTAATGTCCGTCACCGGAAGATCCCAGTGAGACAGCAAAATCTCGAACCGATGCTGCTCCTCTCGCGTGTACCTCTCCTGATCGGGATAGAGTTGGTGGATGATCGTCTCTTCCTCGGGATTTTCAGTGGTCGCGACAGTTGAGTTCTTGTAGGTGACGGTCACGCGATAGTCCCAACGGGATTCTTCGGTCATGTGATTGGCGGGCGTCTCAATCTTGAGCGCAAGGATTCGCCCGGTGTCCTGAATCCTGCGCAGCAATGGGTAGTGATTCTTCAGAAAGAGTTGCAGAAACTCCTGCTGATGGCCCCACTGCGTCTTGTAGTAATACTCCATCGTGTACGGCTGATCCACGCCGCCCTGCGGCGGAGCACCCTGCGCCATCGCCGCGGTCGCACACACGGCCAGCACCAACAGACTCAACAGCTTCTTCATCGTGCCCTCCAAAACTAGAGAAACAAGTCGATTAACAGTTATATCCCCTGGGCCACCACCGGGCACCGCAAATGTGACAGAAATAGTTTCGTAAACTATTAAGATGAAGCGGCCGCCAATCTATGTCACCACACTGATTGCGGCCGCGTTCTTCATGGAGAACCTGGACGGCACCATCATCGCCACGGCGCTGCCGCAGATGGCGCGCAGCTTCCACGTTGGCGCAGTCAATCTGAACATCGGCATGACCGCCTACCTGCTCACCCTTGCCGTGTTCATTCCAATCAGCGGCTGGGTGGCCGACCGATTCGGCTCGCGGACCATCTTTGCCACAGCCATCGGGATCTTTACCCTGGCCTCGCTGTTGTGCGGACTCTGCCACACGCTCACGCAATTCACGCTGATGCGAATCCTGCAGGGCTTTGGCGGAGCAATGATGGTCCCCGTCGGGCGGCTGATTGTCTTGCGCAACACGCCGAAGGATAAGCTGACCCAGGCAATCGCCTACATTACATGGCCCGGGCTGACGGCGCTCGTCCTTGGCCCGCCGCTCGGCGGGTTCATCACCACCTACGCGAGCTGGCACTGGATATTCTTCCTCAATCTGCCCGTCGGTATAGCCGCCCTTGCTTTGACGCTGCTATGGATTGAGAATGTTCGCACCGGCGAGACCCACCCCTTCGACTGGCTTACCTTTCTGCTGGCGGGCGTAGCATCAAGTGGGACCGTGTACGCAATGGAGAAGCTGGGCGCCGAGGGCGGGCACAGAAAGCTCCCTGCGCTGATCCTCGCCACGAGCCTGCTCAGCGGGGGACTGGCTCTGCTTGCAGCTCGCCGCAAACCAGCCACATCCTTCATTGACCTGGAATCGCTGCGGCTCAAAACCTACGCGCTGTCGATCTATGGGGCCAGCGCCTTCCGCATCGCTGTTTCTGTGCTGCCATTCCTGTTGCCGCTCATGTTCCAGATCGTCTTCGGCCTCAGCGCCTTCCGCTCCGGCCTATATCTGCTCGCGCTCTTTGCCGGCGACTTCAGCATGAAAGCCGTGGTCATCCAGGTGCTCCGCCGCTTCGGCTTCCGGCGCATCCTCATCGTCAACGGAACGATTACCGCCATATCGATTGTGCTGTGCGGCATGTTCACTCCCTCAACCCCTCCCATCGTGATCGTCGCGCTGCTCTTCTTCCACGGCGCATTCCGATCCATGCAGTTCACCTGCATGACCACGCTCGCCTATACCGAGATTCCATCGGAGAAGATGAGCCGTGCCAACGGGTTCCTGAGTGCAGTGATGCAGCTCAGCCTCGGGATGGGAATCGCTGTAGGCGCGATCACGTTGCGGCTCATCGCCCACGCCCGCGGCCATTCCGCAGCCGTGCCCCAGCTGCAGGACTTCCACCTGGCCTTCTTCCTGATGGCAGCCCTCGCGCTGGGACCGGTCGTCGATGCCATCGGCCTCGCGCCCAACGCCGGATCGACGACCAGCGGACACCGCCCGCCGGAACTCGAGTTCGACCCAGCATAGATGCATTTTGCCCGCGGATAGAATCCCCGTATTTCGCTACCGCCCCACACTCAATTCAGGTCCGATTTGTGCTTCCAACTTCAGGGACAAGACAGTAGCTCACACATTCATTGGGTTAGGCCGGGATGGTAAGCAAAATAATATAAGATCAAACGCATGAGCGAGCCATTGTTGCACGTTGGCGTAGACGCTTCTCCACTCGGACCGGGCCGGACGGGAGTGGGCAATTATGTGTCGACACTACTCCTTGCAATGTGCGAGCAAAATCCGAAGGTTGAATTCACACTTTTCGGAAACACAACGGTTGTTTTTAACCGGATGCCCAACGTAACCGTCAACGCCGCGCCAACAAAATGGCGTGGACCGCTTTGGCATACGTTTGAGCTGGGACGAACGCTAACGAAGAGCAACATACAAGCGTTTTGGGGGACCAACGGATACCTTCCCCCCTACAGACTCCGTGGAATTGCAACAGTAGTCACGGTGCATGACCTGGCAGAGGTGTTCGTGCCCCACACGCAGGCGCGATTGGTTCGATGGAGCAGGCGCTTACTCCAGCCACGAGCAGTTCGAGTGGCGGACCGCATCGTCACAGTCTCGGGCGCTACTGCCTCCGACGTCGAATCTACGTACGGTCGCAAAGTAGATGCGGTCATCCATCCTTTGATCTCTTCGCGCTTTCGATCCGTCACAGGGCTCGAAAGCGCTCATGTCATTGCAAAATATAAATTGCCCGAGCGCTTCCTGCTGACGGTAGGAACATTGGAGCCAAGGAAAAACCTGGCCGCATTGATCACCGCCTATATAAACCGAAGAAACAGTGGTGCAGACTTGCCGCTTTTGGCGCTCGTTGGTGGGGACGGCTGGCGCGACAGCAGCATCCGGTCGACGGTTTCAAACGCCGAGCAAAGCGGATTGATTCGACGTTTGGGCTTTGTACCGAGTGAGGATCTGCCCGCGTTGTATGCGAGTTGCGAAGTCTTTCTGATGCCATCGATCTACGAAGGCTTCGGCATGCCACTGGTTGAGGCTCAACTCTGTGGAGCACCGGTAGTCCACGGATCGCACCCTTCGATGGTAGAGGCAGCGGGCGGACTCGGAGTTGCGGTCGGGCCTTCAGAGGCCGATCTCATGGTGATGTTCGACGCTTTAGCGGATGGGCGCTGTGCGGTGGCATGCCGCCTACCTGGCTCCATCGTCAATGATCCAGCGCTCTCGGCGAGACGGATGTGGCAACAGCTCTCAGAGGCGACTTCTGAAACAGCGGTCGGATCGCATCGAAACGCCGCCTCAAGCTCCAGGCGTGCGCGCTCACAAAGGAACACCGTTGCTTAGAGCAAATTCCCTGTAGGTGTACAGGGAGGCGTTGCATTGATGTCCGTTTTCCGCCAAGGAAAACGGTACTCCACAGAACCTCCCCACTCCGCATACAGCAACAGGTAGGTTGCTCTAGATGAGATACT
>Ga0302198_10001104_pt1 | contig 29465 bp, 27 predicted proteins | sample II_Bog_N2_2_FD_193521 | JGI IMG/M metagenome (GOLD analysis project Ga0302198, IMG submission 193521) | Peat permafrost microbial communities from Stordalen Mire near Abisko, Sweden - II_Bog_N2_2 | ecosystem: Environmental > Terrestrial > Soil > Wetlands > Peat | place: Sweden: Abisko...
GGCGCCAGCCGGTTCGTCAGCATCCGCGCTTCTGCAACCGATGCAGTTACAAAGATGCATCCGCGCGCCGCAATCGACTGTTTCGCAAGCGCATTTCCTTTCGCCTGTACCTTTACTTCGGCCTTCACCGCCTCCGCCAGCGCGGCATTGGTCGTAATCAGCACCGCCAGTGTCTCCGGATCGTGCTCTGCCTGCGCCACCAAATCGGCCGCAATCCCCGCCGCATCGCCGCGCTCACTCGTCACCACAATCTCGGTCGGCCCCGCCGGCATATCGATACCACAATCTTGTGACACAAGAATCTTCGCGGCTGTAACAAATAGATTCCCTGGCCCCACAATCTTGTTCACCCGCGCGATCATGCCTGTTCCGTATGCCAGCGCCGCAATCGCCTGCGCCCCGCCCACGCGGTAAAACTCCGTCACTCCGGCGAGCCATGCCGCAGCCATGGTTTCCCGCGCAGGCTTCGGCGAGCACACCACAATCCGCTTCACCCCGGCCACCTGCGCCGGCGTCGCCGTCATCAGCAGAGTCGAAGGCAGCGGATACCGCCCGCCCGGCACATAACATCCCACGCTCTCCAGCGGCCGCACTATCTGCCCCGCCGTCACTCCATCGCCCACCGCAAGTGTCCACTCGCCGGGTTTTTGCCGCTCTGCGAATGCCCGAATATTTGCCTGCGCCACTCGCATCGCCGTCTGCAACTCCGCAGTAGTCGCCGCCCACGCCGCCTTCATCTCCTCACGCGAAACCAGTAGCGCGGCGCCCGCCTCCAGCCCATCGAGGCGCTCAGCATGCTCGCGCAGCCCCGCATCGCCGCGCCTGCGAACATCTGTAATAAGATCAGCCACAACCTCTGCAACCCGCGAAGTGTTGAGCGCACCTCGCCTTTCGAGGGCGACAATCAGCGCCTCCGCCGCAGCTTTCTCTCGCCCAAATGTCTTCACCAGCTTCATCCGATGCGCTCCAACTGACCACTGACCACTGCCTTTACAGCACAACCTTACTCAACGGATACTCCACAATCCCCGTCGCGCCCGCAGCCTTCAGCTTCGGAATCACGTCGCGCACCACCAATTCGTCGATGATTGTGTTCAGCGCGACCCACGCCGGATCGCTCAAATGCGAAATCGTCGGAAAATTCAAAGCCGGCAACTGCGCCACGATGATGTCCAGTGAGCTCTTTGGCGCATTCATCATCAGCCCTACACGCCCCTGCGCCGCAATCGCCGCGTTCAGCATCAGCGAGATGTTGTCGATCTTCTTCCGCTTCCACTCATCCTTATATGCAGCCTTGTTCGCAATCAACTGCGTCTCCGACTCCATCAGCGTCTCGATAATTCGGAGCCGGTTCGCCCGCAAACTCGACCCCGTTTCGGTCACCTCGACAATCGCATCCGCCAGCGTCGGCGGCTTCACTTCCGTCGCGCCCCAACTGAACTCCACCTTCACCGGAATCTTCTTCGAAGCAAAGTATCGCTTCGTAAACTCCACCAACTCAGTCGCAATCACCTTGCCCGCCAGGTCCTCCGGCTTCTGGAACGGCGAGTCCTCTGGCACGCACAGCACCCACTTCACCTTTTGCCGGCTAACCTTGGAGTACGTCAGGCTGGTCACATACTCCACGTCCGTCTCGTTCTCCTGCACCCAATCGTTACCCGTTAGGCCTGCGTCCAGTGCGCCCTTTTCGACATACCGTGCCATCTCCTGCGCGCGCACCAGCATGCACTCAATCTCTTCATCGTCGATGCTTGGAAAGTAGCTGCGCCCACTTGCGGAAATCCGCCAGCCCGCGCGCTCAAACAGCGCAATCGTTGCATCCTGCAAACTTCCTTTTGGAATTCCCAGCTTTAGCTTGCTCGTCATTATTTTTCCCCCGCAAAACTCGTAACCGATATTGGCTTCGTAAAGCAGCTGACCGTTCCCTCGTGGCACACCAGCCCATCGCCCTCAACCTCAACGCGGAACAGCAGCGTGTCGTTATCGCAATCGGTAGCGGCAGTGATCACGCGCAGCCGGTTGCCGCTGGTCTCGCCCTTCATCCAAAGCTTCGCCCGAGTCCGGCTCCAGAACGTGACAAAGCCCGACTCCAGCGTCTTCGCGTAACTCACTTCGTTGAGGAATCCGAGCATCAGCATCTCGCCCGTCTTCGCATCCTGCACAATGCCCGGGACCAGCCCGTCCATCTTCGCAAAATCTATCCTTGGCTCATTCTTTATTGCATCCATCGTCTCTCTCGCTTTCGGTCCCGCGCGCCGTCATCCTGAGCAACGCGAAGGACCCTTGTATTTGCTTTCAGTTCAAGCCCGCAGCCGCATTCCCATAAGCGCAGCAAAAAGGCCCGCTCGCGGTGTACGCGTCAGCGGGCCTTTTGAAATCCGTATGTGCTTTTGCTATCTCGCCACACCGGACACAGCCGCCAACACGCCTTGCGCATGATGATGGTGGTGCCCACGATGCTCGGTCGAAAAGCTCATCTGTTGGTAGGGTATAGTCCCCCCAATTCCTTTGTCAATGCAGGCACCGCGCGCTCCGCTCTGATACAAAGGTTCGCGCGCGAAACTCGGCCCGCCCGGCCAACGTCTCCCATCCGTCCCCAAGGAGTCTGACCCGTATGCCTTCCTTCCTCGATCGCCGCAACTTCCTCCGCCTTGCCTCCGCCACCGCCGCTTCCTTCGCCCAATCTGGTCGCTCGCAAGCGCCGTCTGCGGCCGCCGCCGCGCAGCCCGCACGTCCGCGCGGCCTCCGAGCCGCCGCCGCCGGTCGCAAGAACTTCGTCGGCATCCAGGTGCGCGGGTTCGCCTGGGTCGATGAGGGCGTCGATCAGGTGCTCGACAACATCCAGAAAAAGGGCGAGGTCAACACCGTCTGGGCCTACACCTTTGCTTACGGCGAACAGCGTCTGCGCGAGGGCAGCGGCTTCCCCGATCACGGCAAACCGCTCTCCGCCGCGAATGCCGGGGTCAACGCGGGCGCACTCTACGACTACGATCCACGCTTCTTTACTAACACCAGCCTCAAGGACTTCCGCCTCAACGGCTATGGCAAGTTCAACGTCATCGAGGCAGTCGCGCCCAAGGCCAAAGCCCGCGGCATGGACTTTTTCGCCTGGGACCTCAACAACCCCAGCCTCACGCTCGCTCACACCGCGCCCAGCTACGCGGCACTCGGCGAAGTCGACCTCAACGGCCGCAGCACCACTAATCCGTGCTTCAACAATCCCGACTTCCGCGCCTACCTCAGCGGCAAGATTGAATCGCTTCTCATCGGCTACCCCGAGCTTGTCGACGGCATCGCCTGGGGCTGCGAGCGCGAGGGCCCACTCGACAGCCTCGTGACCGGCGGCGGCAATGCTACCTGCTTTTGCCAATTCTGCCAGGCCAAGGCCCGCGAACTTGGCATCTCGGTCCCGCGCGCGCAAGCCGGCTACCGCGAGCTCGGTCAGCTCTTCCGCTCCACGCCCGACCAAGTGCCCGACGGCTACTTCAGCACCTTCTGGCGCGTCCTGCTCAAATACCCCGAAGTTCTGAGTTGGGAGTCGCTCTGGACCGACAGCTTCCAGGGCGCGCAGGCCGAGCTTTACGGCCTGGCCAAGTCCATCGCGCCCACCAAGCCCTTCGGCTTTCACCTGATGCAGGCCATGACCTTTAGCCCTTTCTATCGCGCCGAAGAGGACTACACCAAACGCCGCAACTTCGCCGACTTCTTCAAGCTCGCCACCTACAACAACGCGGGCGGCCCGCGCATGGTGACCTACCTCAACTCACTCAGCCGCGGCGTCTTCCGCGACGCCAAGCCCGAGGACTTTCTCGCGCTCTACTACAAGATCATGAACTACAACGAGGCCTCGTTCGATAAGCTGGGTGCCTCCGGCCTCTCGCCCGATTACGTTGCGAAGGAGACCAAACGCGCCCTCGTCGGCGTCGCCGGGCAGACGAAGATATATCCCGGAATCGACATCGACGTGCCTGTACTCGGCGCAGGCCCCGCAGCCACCGATAAGCGCACTCACCCGGACGATGTGAAGCACGCGCTCCAGGCTGCATTTGCCGCCGGGGCCGACGGTGTTGTCCTCTCCCGCGAGTACGTCGAGATGTTCACCGCCAACCTCACCTCCGCCGGCGACACCCTCCGCGAAATCTTCGCGCAGCAGGCGGCCAAAACCTAACCGCTCCTAGCTAATTTCAGCCCACGCTGCTCCTGAATCGCTCTGAAGAGGCCGGACGCTGCGAGCATGCGCGCCCTTACTTCTTGGGTCGGTGTGCGATGATCAGCGGCTTGATCTTCTCGTAGGCTGCGGGCGGAAGAATGCCGCGCGTCGTCAACTGGTTCTTCGCCGTGTACGGCCGTCCCGCGATCACTCGGTGCACATAAGCATCGCCCATTCCCGGCAGCGCCTTCAACTGCGCCGCGGTCGCGGTGTTGATGTCCAGCAGGTCATTGGATGCCGCGATCTTCTCCGCGATAGTCTGCTGTGGAGCGGTCTGGGCAGGGACTGAACTTGGGAGTGGCGCGACAAAGAAGAAGGCGGAAATCAAAGCGACGGCAAGAAATTTGCCACGCAGTTTGCGTAAAGCGATCATCGGAACTCTCCTGAAAGAAGCTCTGCGATACAAGCAGGAAGCGGGATAAGGGTAGCGCAGAACTCGCAATCGCAAATCGAAAAGCGCGCACGCACCCTGACGGCGGCCCAGCTGCATGAAGATATTTCGCTTGACAACTGATAACCATATGGTTATTGTTTCGTTCATGCCAGCCGTCGCAGACAATCTCTTTAGGGCACTCGCCGACCCCACCCGCCGCGCCCTCTTCGAGCGCCTCGCGCGCGATGGAGAGCAGACCGTGCACGCCCTCACAGGCCCCTCCGGCGTCTCGCAACCCGCTGTCTCCAAGCACCTTGTCATCCTCAAGCGCGCCCGCTTGGTACACCCCCGCCGTCACGGACGCGAGACCCACTACAGCGCGCGCCCCCAGGCCCTCACGCCGCTCGTCGACTGGATGAGCCTGTACGGCGCATTCTGGCGCGACCGCTTCGATCACCTCGAAACTCTGCTGAACAGGATGGACAAATGACCGACACCCCCGCCTCTACACACTCACTTGTCATCGAGCGCGAGTTCCCCCACGCGCCTGAGAAAATCTGGCGCGCCCTAACCGAAAGCAACCTGATCCAACAGTGGCTGATGGAGAACGATTTCGATCCGAAGGTAGGCCACACATTCAACCTGCGCATGCCGCCCGTGCAGGGCTGGAACGGCGTAATTGATGGCGAAGTGCTGACGGTTGAACCGCAGCGGGTGCTTTCGTACACCTGGGGTTCGATGGGGCTGAAGAGTGTAGTTACTTTTACGTTGACCGCGACCGCAACAGGCACGCAGTTGCGCATGGAGCAGTCGGGCTTCCCGAGCACCGAAAGCGCCAGCTACAAGGGCGCATCGTATGGATGGCACGCGTTCCTGAGTAAGCTGGACCAGGTGGTTGGGGGGCTGAAATGAATACGAAAACAAAGAGCATTATTTATTGGATTACGACCGTACTCGCAGCGTTTTCCATGAGCGGTGGTGTTGCTCAACTGGCGCGTGTGCCGGGCGTCGTGGATGGCTTTGTGCGCGTCCTTGGCTATCCGCCGTACTTCGTCACCATCCTCGGGTTTTGGAAGGTGCTTGGTGCCATTGCCATCCTGGTGCCACGTTTTCCCCGGTTGAAGGAATGGGCGTATGCCGGCATCATCTTTGACCTGACTGGCGCGGCCGCATCCTCCGCTGCGGTTGGCGGTGGAGCGTTCCACATCCTCGCCCCTCTCGTTATTGCCGGCATTACCATGGCATCTTGGGCGCTGCGACCCCAAAGCCGTACCATCGGAGTCCTCTTTCCAGCGACAAATGGCAGTCAGGTATAGAAATATTGCGGAGGGCTGATCCATGAAGACAGCTATGAAAAAGAGCGCAACACCCAAGGGCGAATCTCCTTCCCAGCTAATTGATGCGAGGATCGAGGAATTGGGCGACTGGAGGGGTAAGACGCTCGCCCACATCCGCGCTCTCATCAAACAGGCCCTTCCTGGCATCGTCGAGGAGTGGAAGTGGCGCGGCGTTCCCGTCTGGTATCACGATGGAATGATCTGCACCGGCGAGACCTACAAGAGCGTCGTAAAGGTGACGTTTGCCAAGGGCGCTTCGCTCAAGGATCCTTCAGAACTATTCAACTCCAGCCTTGATGGCAACGTCAGGCGCGCTATCGATTTCCATGAGGCCGATAAGATCGATGAGGACGCTTTCAAGACGCTCGTCCGCGCCGCCGCAGCCCTCAACAAGTCATCCGCCCGATAGTCGCATCCGCCCTCTCATGAGTTTTGGGGTTAACGCTAAACCTCTTGAATATCCCTGCACCCGTGGGATACCCTCACCCAATGCCGCTCTCCCGACGCACCTTCCTTGCGCAGTCTTCCCTCCTCACCGCGGCATCCACGCTGCTTCCGCGCACGCTTCACGCTCAACTTGGCGCGCCCGCTGGCTCGCCCGACGCCTATGCCAAGCCCAAGCCCGATATCGACGGCCCCTTCAAGCCAACCTGGGCGTCGATCCGCGACCAGCACCATACCCCAGCGTGGTTCAACCCGGCCAAGTTCGGCATCTTCATCCACTGGGGGCTCTACTCGATCCCCGCGCGCATCAACGAGTGGTACATCAAGCACATGTATACCTCCGACGTGGAGTGGCACACGCAGCACTACGGTCCGCCAGACAAGTTTGGCTACAAAGACTTCATCCCGCTGTTCACCGTGCCCAACTACCATCCCGAAGACTGGGCTGCGCTGTTCAAATCCGCAGGCGCGAAATACGTGGTCCCGGTGGCCGAACACCACGACGGCTTCGCGATGTGGAACTCCGACATCACTCCCTGGTGCGCGGGCAAGATGGGTCCCAAGCGCGATCTGACGGGCGAACTCGCCGCCGCCGTGAAAAAGCAGGGCATGGTCTTCGGCCTCTCCACGCACCGCATGGAGCACCACACGTTTGCGTATCCGAAGGAGGGCTTGGCCAACGATCAGTTCGACCCGCGCTACGCCGGTTTCTACGGGCCGCCTATCCCCGGCGACATGAACGACGGCGGTGCGTCGCAGGTCTTCCAGGAGGACTGGCTCGCCCGGGTGCAGGAACTGATTGATAAGTACGAGCCGCAGCTCATCTACTTCGACAATGGGGTCAACCCGCGCATCTACGATCCCATCAAGCTCCGCGCCGCCACCTATTACTTCAACTCCGCGCTGAAGTGGGGCAAGGAAGTCACCTTCGGCACCAAGGACTGGGCCTACCTCGCCGGCTCCGTACAGGACTTCGAAAAAGGTCAGCGCGCGCCCAAGTGGATCTACCCCTACCCTTGGCAGTCGGACGACGCCATCGGCAGCACCTGGGGCTACACCGAGTCGCCTCGCCCCGAAACCTACCGCGGTCCCGCGGCCATCATGACCGAACTCATCGAACACGCCAGCACCGGGGGAAACCTGATGCTCAACGTCTCGCCCAAGGGCGACGGCTCCATCCCCGACGAGCAGCAGAAGATCCTACTCGCAATCGGCGAATGGCTCCGCGCCAACGGCGAAGGCATCTACGATTCCCGCCCCTGGCGCATCCCCGGCGAAGGCCCGGGTACGCCCAGCGAAGTCCCGCCTGACTGGAAGGGAGGCTCGACCGCCGACCAATCCACCGCCATCCGCGACGGCGCCGCACCCCGCGTCCAAATCACCGAAGCCAGCTTCCGCTTCACCACCGTCGGCGGCAAAATGTACGCGTTCGGCTACCGCTATCCGTTGGCGGGAAGCGCGTCGATCAAGTCGCTCTCCACCAACTCCGCCAAGGTTGAGCGAGTTACCTTGCTGGGGCCAGCACCACAAGCCTTGACTTTCAAGCAGACATCAGACGCGCTAATGGTTACACTGCCCGCGGCCGCCCCCATTGCCGGCATGCCGTATACGCTGTGCATCGAAGGCTCGCAGGGGCTCGGCCTGGCCTAACCGTCTCACGCCTCCTTAAGGTTTTGGTTGGATCGGCCTCGCAAACGGTGCTTTACTGGTGCCAATCGATTTACGGCATTGTGAAAGGCCTCAATGAGTTCGTGTCCGAAGTGCGCGCAGCCAATTTCAGAAGACTCGCAGTTTTGCCCGCATTGTGGAGCGGCCACCTCTTCGCAGCCAGTCATCGCGGCGCCACCACAGCCACCACAGCCGACCTATGGCGCTCCTGCCAGCGGTCCCACCGGCGTAGCCTGCCCTTTTTGCGGGTACCAGGGTCCCCCGGTTTTCTCAAAGCGGAAGCTGTCCACGGGCGGCTGGGTGTTGTTCGCCGTTCTGCTGGTTTGCTGCTTTCCTATTTGCTGGCTTCCTTTCGTAATCGATGGCTGCAAGGAGGACGAGTGGATGTGCCCGTCGTGCCATATCAGGCGCGCCTGATCCATCGCGTTGTCCGCGGCGTCGCGCTTGGGGCATTCCTCTTTTATCTGGCCTGGAACGCGATGTGGATCCGGAAAGGGAGAATCCCTCCCTCGATACTCGTCACATTCGCCGGCATTCCTAGTCCGACAACGGGTGGAACCAGGAGCATCCTGGCTCTTTGCCATGGAGAATGGCGTCTGGCGTTCCTCTATAACCCCCTGGCGCTGGTCTATCTCTTGCTTTTCGCGTATTCCGTCGCAACCCTGTCCCATCAGATGCTCGCGGGCAAGCGCCTGGCGTTGCAACGATTCACCACATGGGCGTGGCTGGCTTCGCTCACGGTTGGATGGGCTGCGAAGTTCGTTCTGGGACCAAAGTATTGGTAGGCAACCTTCCTTGCCTCTCCCCGCCGCCCAACCATATGCAACAAAGGTGGGATACACCATTTCCGGCAGTGCGCCGATCATGTTTGCGTGCCGCATTGTGTCCCTATTTCGCGGCGACGATCGATCCTTGTAGTTGTCACGTTCGCATTCCTTGCCAGCTTCGCTCTGGCGCAGAGTCCGCTTGAACGGGATCCGCCCTCGCCAAACTCAAAACGCGCCGCCGAAGGACTGCCCCAACGCACCCTGACCACCTTGCGCGAGGCCCACGATCTCTCCACGGACGAGGCCCGCCGCGGCTATCCCGTCCACGTCCGTGCCGTCGTCACCTACTACGACTACTTCCTGGACTCGCGGCGCATCGCTCTCTTCCTGCACGACAGCACTGGCAGCATTTACACTGCTGTCCACGGCGGCACCACCTGGCTGGGACCTCAGCCGGTTCCCGGCACGCTAGTCGACGTCACCGGCATCACCGCGCCCGGCGACTACGCGCCCATCATCGACCAGGCACATATCACTGTCCTCGGCAACTCGCGCCTGCCCGTCGACGCCAGGCCCGTAACCCTCCCTATCCTGCTCAGCGGCGCCGAAGATGGCCAATGGGTTGAGATCCAGGGCGTCGTCCATTCCGTAACCGAGTCAGCCGCCAACGTTCACCTGCAAGTCGCGATGGACAGCGGCGTTATCGCCGCCACTACCGTCCGGCAGCCGGGCGTGGACTATCAATACCTGGTCGACAAATGGGTCCGCCTCCGCGGCAACGCCGCCCCAATCTTCAATGCAAACCGCCAGTTGACAGGCGCGCGGCTGTTCTTCCCCGGACTGGAAACCGTCACCACCGACGCGCCCGATTCGGGGGGCGCCTTCACCCGGCCGGTGCGACCAGTCAACGGCTTGCTGCGCTTCGATCCATTCAATTCGTGGCCTCATCGCGTCCACGTACGCGGCACCATCACTCTCTATTGGCCGGGCCGCACCATCTGCATCCGGGATGCAACCGATGGCCTCTGCGCGCAGACCGCCCAAACCACGCCGATGGCCACTGGCGTCTCCGTCGACCTGGTCGGATTCACCGTCCTCTCCGGATTCAAGCCGGCACTGTCGGACGCCACTTTCCTGCAACTCCACTCCGTAACCTTCTCTAAGGCAGTCGTGGCCGCCACGCCCATCACCCCCGAACAAGCCCTAAAGGGCGATCTCGACTCCGACCTGGTTCAAATCAACGGGAAGGTGATCGGACGCGACATGGCATCAGGCGAAACCGCTCTGATCCTCTCCTCGGGTAAGTCGGTCTTCCACGTCCTTCTGCCGGCTTCCGACTCCAGTGAAACGATTTCAAGAATCCCGATCGGGAGTACGCTGCGAGTCACAGGCATTTGTTCCGTCGAAGTGGATAACGAGAGCACCCTGAATGGCTTCGGCTTTACCCAGGCTCTGCGCTTTCGGATCATGCTGCGTTCGTTCAACGATATCGTCGTCCTTACGACTCCCTCCTGGTGGACCGCCGGTCGCGTCGGCTTCGCCTTGCTGCTTACGCTGGCCGTTACAGTCGCCGGATTCATCTGGGCCTTCGTGCTCCGGCGTCGCGTAGAGCAGCAGACGCGCGAACTGCGCGAAAGCCGTGAACTCTATCGCCACATGGCCCACCACGATGCCCTCACCGGCCTGGCCACGCGCGCCCTCCTGCATGACCGGCTACAGAATGCTCTGGACCGGGCGCAGCGCTTCGATAAACGCATCGCCCTACTGATGCTGGACCTGGATAAGTTCAAGGAGATCAACGACTACTTTGGCCACAGCGCCGGCGACCAGGTACTGCGGGTGACCGCGCAACGCATTCGCGAAACCATCCGCAAGACCGACAGTGTGGCCCGCATGGGAGGCGATGAGTTTATCGTGCTGCTCAACGACCTCGCCGATTCCGACCAGGCCGAGCAGATTGCCGCCAAGATCGTCGCCGTTCTGTCCGAGCCGATTGAGGTCGGCAAGTTCCAGGTACCCCTGTCCGTCAGCGTCGGGGTCTGCACCCTGGTAGACGAGGCGGTCGATGCCGAGGCCCTGCTGCGCCGCGTCGACGCCGCCATGTACCGGGCCAAGGCCAGCGGCCGAGGCTGCTTCCAGGTCTTTACCGGAGACATGGCCGCGAACCTGCGCAACAACCACCTGTCAGAATTCCCTTCCATCGAATACTCGAATCTAACCGAGGTCGATGCGGGGGCCAGCCGAGGGGCCAACTGAGCCGAATGTCCCGCCCAGCGGCCCCCTACGGCAACCTTCACGTCACCCTCACGGTTCCCTTCCAGTCGCCCACGTCACTGAAATCAAGTACACTAAACGTAACTGCCGTTTCGGCGTCCTGCGGTCGAGGAAGCCCTTGTTCGGTCCTGGTACACGTGGCCGCCATGCTCTTGAACCGCCTCCATCTCGCAACACTCGCCCGCCGGGTGACTGTGCTTGCCATCCTGGCCACCGCACTTACCGGCTGCCAGAGCATCACCGGCAACCAGCCATTCACTCAGGTTCGCGTCATCGACGCCTCGCCCGACGCGCCGAATCTGGATATCTATCAAAATGCGACAGTTGGCCTCTATAACGTCGGCTTCGGAACGGTCAGTTCCTATATCGCCATCGCGCCCGGCGCGACCGTCCACGCAGCCTACGTCGCAAATACCCAGCAGCAGCTCGCCCAGGTGCGCGGAACCTTCTCTACCGGCACGCAGTACACGGTTCTGGCGGGCAACGTCGCCGCTAACCTCCAGATGACAGTCCTCCACGATCAGTCCACGCCGGCTCCCTCGGGTCAGGTGGCACTGCGATTCCTGGGCCAGGCCACCCGCACCGGGGCAGTCGACCTTTACCTCGCACCTTTGGGGTCCCCGTTGGCGGGGATCGCACCCATTGCCACCAGCGTCGGCTTCGGCGGCAACACCGGCTATATCAACGCGCCCAGCGGAACCTACTCCATCGTGGCCTTCCCCGCCGGGGCCGTACCCAGCGTCACCCCGCCGGTGTACACGGGCAGCCAGGCCTTCTATCCCGCCAGCTCCGCCCGCACCATCGTGCTGATCGACCAGCGTGCCGACGAGCAGGTAGTCGACCACGCCGACCCACATCCCCTTGCCTCCCCCGCACTCCAAATCATCACTGCCGACGACTTCGACCCCGCCAGCTAGACTCTTGCGGCGGCACGATCCTGCCGTCACCTCAGAGCCAATTACAAAGATCGAGGCGCCCCCAATAAGCACCTCCCACGCAGACCCGCCTACGACTCTTGTGGCAGATAGAGGATGCGGAAGAACCACGCTTTCAGGCTGGACGCCGCAGCAAGCCTGTCCCAGAGGCTAAAGCATGTATTGATTCTGCACCCGTTATGCTGGGACTGAAGTTCCCGGCCTATCTCAGAACCGAGTATTTCACCGACCTCAGAGGACCCGCTCACCGACTGGAAGTTATCGCCCTTGTTGCCGATATGGATTCCTGTTGAAGCCGAGAGTCACACCCCCCCGACCGCAAGGCCGCAGACAGGTCGCCTAATGAACACAAGCATTACCAGCAACTCTCCGGCGGTGCGCAGCGAAACGAACGCTGCGGCAGAATTTCCCTGGGCGAACTTCCGGCTTCCTCCGTTCCCCGAATCCGCGCTCCGCGCGCTCAATCTGGTCAACGATGAAAATTCGTCGATGCGCCACCTCAGCGACCTGATCTCCTCCGACCCCGCTCTGTCCTGCGAGGTCCTCATCATTGCCAACTCGGCCCTGCTGGCGCAACGCCATCGCGTCACCAGCATTCTGCAGGCGAGCGTTCTGCTGGGCACCCGCACGCTCAAGGGAGTGTGCTTGACGGTTGCGGTCAGGGCGTATCTCGGCAAATCGATGAGCTATCCCGCGCTGCGGGCCACCTGGCGGCACAGCCTGGCCTGCGCCCTGATCGCTGAACAGCTTGCCGGGGCAGCCGCACTCGACAAAGGCACCGCCTATACTGGGGGCGTGGTCCACGAAATCGGGCGATGCGCGCTTGCGGTTCTGCGCCCGAAGGAGTACGCAACCTTGCTGGACGAGTACAGCGGCCCCTCAGCCGGCATTCTGGAGCACGAGCGAACCATGTTCGGCTTCGATCATCGCGAGGCGGGGCAGCACCTGATCTCCGACTGGAACTTGCCTTCGGAGTTCCTGACCATGCTCCACTCGCAGGACCCCCTCAGGCGAGACGGCGATCCGTGGCAGATGCATGACGTAATACAGATGAGCTGCCATCTTGCGGACGCGGCCGGCTTCCCCGCATTCCGCGGCTGCGAAGCAATCCCCTACGCGGAGCTGCTGGAGTCAATTCCGGTCCGCGAGCGCAGCCTCTTCGCCACCGACGTCAAGCGGCTCTCCTTCGACATCGGAAGCAAGATCAGCGCCATCGACGCGTTCTAATCCCGCCGAACCACATCTAGCCTCGCGACCGCCTCCGGCAACAGTCATGCGCCGAATCAGCTACGATTTCGATAGCGGGTTCCCCCGCGTCTTATCCGAGGACCCGACCTTGCCGACTGAAACCATCGCCGCCACAGACCTGAAGCAACTCGCCGAAGACGTCCTCGCCCGCGCACTCAAGGCAGGAGCCACCGACGCCGAGGCCGTCGTCTACGAGGGCGACGAATTCTCCACCAAGGTCCGTCTCGGCCAGGTAGAAACCCTCAAGGAATCCGGCTCCCGCGCCGTCGGCCTGCGCGTCTTCATCGCCTCCGGAAAGGCCGCGCGCACCGCCAGCACCAGCTCCTCCGACTTCTCCGCCGAGAGTATCGACCGCCTCGTCTCCGGGGCAGTAACGCTCGCCCGCATCACCAGCGAAGACCCCTTCGCCGGCTTGCCCGATCCATCCGAATTCGGCCAGCATGATGTCGCCGCCCAGCACCTCTACTTCGAGGACGTCACCCTACAACCGCCAGCGGACCGCATCCGCATCGCACGCGAAGTTGAAGCCGCCGCCATGGCCTTCGATACCCGCATACAGAACTCCGGCGGAGGCGACTTCGACGCCGGCACCTCGCACAAGATCATGATGAACTCGCGCGGATTCACCGGAGAGTACCGCCGTTCCTCCTGCAGCTTCTCCGCGCAGCCCATAGCCCACGACACCGACGGCAAGATGCAGCGCAACTACTGGTACTCCGCCGCCCGCACCACCCGCCTGCTCGAAGACCCCATCGCCATCGGCCACGAAGCCGCCCGCCGCACCCTTCGCCGACTCGGCGCACGCCGCGTCCCCACCCAACAAGCCCCGGTCGTCTTCTCCGCCGAGATCGCCCGCGGCATCATTGGCAACATCTTCGACGCAGCCAACGGAGACGCCATCTATCGCCACGCAACCTTCTTCGCCGACATGCTGGGCCAGCGCGTCGCCGGCGAAAACATCACTGTCATCGACGACGGAACCCTCGTCTTCAACCGCGAAGGCATTGACTACGGTGGCTACGGCACCAGCCCCTTCGACGGAGAAGGTCTGCCCACCCGCCGCACCGTCCTCGTCGAAAACGGCATCCTCAAGAACTACGTCATGAACACCTACACCGCGCGCAAACTTGGGATGGCCTCCACCGGCAACGCCTCGCGCTCTCTGGCGTCGAACCCCGGCATTGGCGCGGGCAACTTCTTCCTCCAGCCCGGCACCCTCACGCCCGAACAAATAATCGGCGACGTGAGGCAAGGCCTCTACGTGACCGAGACGATGGGCTTCGGCGTCAACCTCGTCACCGGAGACTACTCGCAGGGCGCCGCCGGCCTCTGGATCGAAAACGGCGAACTAGCCTATCCCGTCGAAGAGATCACCATCGCCGGCAACCTCAAGGACATGTACCAGAACATCTCCGCCATCGGCAACGACCTCGTCTTCCGCAGCGCCAGCGCCGCCCCCACCCTGCGCGTCGAAGGCATGACGATCGCCGGCAGCTAGACTCAATCCCCGGGAATCTTCGCGTACGTCACATCCCAGTGCTCCAGTATCTTGTGCAGCACCGTACTCCCGCAAAGCCAAGCCGACTCGAACGCCAGCACCTCTCCCGGATGCCGTGTGCTGGCCGACTCAATCGCCGTCTGCCCCGGCCGCTGTTGCGAAAAGTTGCTCGCCGTGCGCAGTATCATCACCCGCTGTCCGTCCATGCGATGCATCGCCTCCAGCCGCTGGATCGCCGCCATGAAGCCCGAGTCTTCCATCTCGGTCATCGCGAATGTACCCTTGCCGCCGGTATACAGCTTCACCCAGTCGCGCGCGAACTGCGTCATCACTGCGCCGTGCCAGAAGACGTCCGAAGACAAGCTGTCGCCCATCAGCACAAACGGCGGCCTCTGCCCATTCGGAAAGCCCGTGTACCCCGCACGAAACTCGGCCAACTTCGGATCGTCGCCGAGCTTCAAGTCCTTCGTCTGCGCATACGCCCAAGCCGCCAGCTTCGCATTCAGCGGGAACAGGTTGGCCTTCAGGCGTTCCTCGCGCAGCGGCCCTGGCGGATTCGGACCGTGGGCGCCGTTCATGTAGAAGCCGTATGGCCAGTCCGCCGGCGCCTCCCGCGAATCGATCTCGTGCGAAATGTCGTGCACCGCATAACTAGCCCACGCCGCCGACCCCACCGACGCAACCAGCGGATCGACGCCCGCAATTCCGTTAATCAGAAAATACGCGTGCGTCAGATCGAACCGCGGATCGAGCCCCAGCGCCATCATCGACGCGGTCGCGTTCACCAGCGCCTCGCCGCTGACCATCCCCAGAATTGTGTGCTCCTTGTTCGTCCGCAGCGGATGTACGCCGCCGGGAAATTCCAGCGTCTCTGTGAGATGTTCCCGCTCCACCCAGAATTGGAACTCGCCCGGAGCATCGCCCGTGTCCGCACCCACCTCAAACGTCACCACGATCACGGCGCGCACCGGCCATGGCTTCTGCTGCGCCCGCGCTTCCCCGGGCACAAACAGCGTTATCGCAAGGACGAATACGTAGCTCACGGCGCAACTCAGACGCATGCGCATGCAGGACTCCTATTGACATCGTTTGGGGACTCTTTCACGGTAACACGCACCCGACGGACGACCCATCTACAATCCTTCTGTGGTCGCACCTTTCCACTTCGAGCACTCGGTAGCCTTCTCGCCGGAGAACGCGCCCGAAACCCTGCGCGCAATTCCAGCAGTGCCCGGAGTCTTCGCCCTGCGCGGCCCACGTACAGAAGACCAGCCTTATCTCACCCGCGCCGCCGATCTCCGCCGCCGCATCACCCGCATCCTCGCGCCACCCGACTCGCAAGCGAAGCGCCTCAACCTGCGCACTCGCGTCGCCCGCATCGACTACACCATCACCGGCTCAGAGTTCGAGTCCACCCTCGCGCTCTACCAAGCCTCCGCCACGGTCTTCGGCCTCGACGAAGCGCGCCGCCGCCTCAAGCTGCGCACGCCGTTCTTCCTCCGTTTCACTGCCGAGAACGCCTACCCGCGCGTCTACTCCACCAACCGCCTCAGCAAGCGCGCGCTCGATAACTTCTACGGCCCGTTCCCCTCGCGCGCCGCCGCCGACCGCTACTGCGACGCCGTCCTCGACCTCTTCAAACTTCGCCGCTGCGTCGAAGATCTCGCCCCGTATCCCGAGCACCCAGGCTGCGTCTACCAGGAGATGAAGAAGTGCCTCGCGCCCTGTAATCAGGCCTGCACACCCGAAGGCGCCGCCGCATACTCCGCCGAAGCCGCCGCCGTAAAACGCTTCTTCGACACTCGGGGCGAGAGCATGATCGTCGCGATTGGTCTCGAACGCGAAGAAGCCTCCTCAGCTATGGAGTTCGAGCGCGCCGCAACCCTCCACGCCCAGTGGCACAAGGTCAAAGCCGCGCAATCGCTAGTCGACGACCTAGTCCAACCCATCCCAAAACTCCGCGCCATTCTCGTGCAGAAAGCCGCGCCGCCTTCTAAAGATGCCGTCATCCTGAGCGCAGAGAAGGATCCCTGTATGTCCGATGCGCCCCATCATTCCACCGTCGACACCACCGAACCTTCCGCTGCAATCTTCCTCCTCCAATCCGGCTGCATCACGGGCCCAGCGCTCCTCTCCATCCTCGGTGTCCGCGCGGTCAAGGAGCAGACCTCCGTCGGCAGCTCGCTCTTCGCACAGCCCCTGATGCTCCAGGCCATTCCACTCCCCGAAGCCGCCCTGACACTCGTCATCCGGAGCGCAGATGCGACGCCAGGCGCATCGCAGTCGAAGGACCCCGAAGCCGTCGACTCTACCCATACCTCCGACACCATTCCTCCGACGAACCCCATTGCCGAATCCCTCAACCCCGAACTCCGCGCCACCAACCTCATCGCCACGCTCGAAGACAAAGCCTCCGCCCCCACCGACATCGCAGCGCTCTCCGACCACCTCTCTCTCCTTCGCCGCTGGTACTACCGCCCCGAGAAGCAGCGCACCGGCGAAGTCTTCTTCCCCAAAGAGGACGGGGCTGAAATAACGACCTGGCCCATCCGCCGCATCCTCAACGGTGCGGCCCGCATAGCCCTCGGCGACCCCAAACCTCTCGCCGAAACGAACCGCGACCTAGCCACCCGCGGCCCCGAAGACGCCGCGCAAAAAACCACCCGCACCAAAATCCTCCACGAAGGCCGCCCCGAAGTGGAACGCACCGTCCCAGTCTTGGGCACAACGCCGGACACTCGGCCGACCTTCAAGAGCCGTCGCAAACCGAATCCACCTAGCCCACGCTGATACACTTCCCCCAATGACCCCGAACCTCGACCCCAGCACCTCGAACCTGCTCCCATGATCGAACTCTGCTTCTCCATCCTCGCCTCCGACTTCGCCCACCTCGCCGACGAAATAGCCGCGGCTGAGCGTGGCGGCGGCACTATCGTCCACGTCGACGTGATGGACGGCCACTTCGTTCCCAACATTACTTTTGGCCCGCCCATGGTGAAGGCGATCCGCCCGGTGACCAAGCTCCCCATCGATTGCCACCTCATGATCGAGGACCCAGACGCCTTCATCCCCGCCTTCGCCCAGGCCGGCGCGGACATGATTTCCGTCCAGCAGGAGGTCTGCCGCCACCTGCACCGCACGCTCGAAAACATTATTGAGAACAACTGCCTGCCCGGCGTCGTCATCAACCCAGCCACGCCGATCGAGACGCTGATCGAAATCCTGCCCATGGTCCATTACGTCCTGGTAATGAGCGTCAATCCCGGCTTCGGCGGCCAGAAGTTCATCCCCTTCGCCGTGGATAAGATTGCCCATCTCGCCGAACTGCGCGAAGCCCTGGGCCTGAACTTCCGCATTGAAGTCGACGGCGGCGTCGCTCACGATACCGTCGCCTCCGTAGTCCAAGCAGGAGCGGAGATGCTGGTGGCAGGCTCCGCCGTCTTCGAAAAAGGGCGCACCGAACACAACGCCGCCGAATTACTGCGCATCGCCCGCGCCGCGGCCTCGCAAGTCTAAGTCCCATCTGCACTTCTTTGGCCTTGGCACAAACCCGCAATCCGACCCTTCTGGTAGGGTCCCGGCGCGCTTGCCGCGCCCGCGCAAATCACGGGATTGCTCTAGAATAAGAGGCAGCCCGCACAGCCGAGTGCGCGCATGCAGCCGGGCCTAAGAAACCAGGCTCGAGAACGCGGCAGATGGAGTTTTCCGCATGAAGCAAAGCACCACCGCCAGCCACATCCCAGGCAGCCTCCAGGTTCGCTCCCTCTTCCAGATTCGCTCCCTCTTTTCCGATCGCCGCGTCGCGCTGACCGGCCTCGCCGCCGCGGTTCTACTTGCGTCTGCTGCCGGCGTGCACGCCCAGGCCACCGATACCCAGCCGGCCGCACAAACGGCCTCGCCAGCCTCGGCCGCACCCGCCGCCCCGCCGGCCAGCCAGAAGACCGCCAAGGTACGCAAGGCCAAGGACGAGAAAGTCGTCGCATCCAAGGACACCAAGAAGGAAGACAAGCGGGCCATCAAGGACAATCCGCTCCTGGGCCAGGACTCGAAGCTGCCAGACAAGGCGCTCTATGACAAGGCGGAGGACGCCATCAAGCATGGGCGCTTCGACGTGGGCAGGCTTGACCTGCAGACCTTGCTGAACACCTATTCCGAATCCCAGTTCATGATGCGCGCCAAGCTCGCCGTCGCCGATAGCTGGTACCGCGAAGGCGGCACCGCAGCCCTCACCCAGGCCGAGCAGGAGTACAAGGACTTCATCACCTTCTTCCCCAACGCGCCCGAGGCCGCCGAAGCCCAGATGCGCATCGGAGATATCTACTTCCGCGAGATGGACAAGCCCGACCGCGACTACACCAGCACCATCCACGCCGAGGAAGAGTACCGGCTGATGTTGCAGCAGTTCCCGGAATCTAGCCTGGTCCCGCAGGCTCGCCAGCGCCTGCGTGAGGTGCAGGAGACGCTCGCGCAACGCGAAGCCAATATTGGGGCCTTCTACGCAACCCACTCCAACTATGCCGCTACCATCGCCCGATATCAAACGGTCGAGGACACCTACCCGCTCTACAGCCACATGGACGATGTGCTGGTCGGTCTGGGCGACGCTTTTGAGGCAGAGGCGAAAAACATCCGCGCCTCGCGCCTACCCGAGGCTTCCAAGGCACGCCTCCTGAGTATCTACGACGGCCAGGCCGCCGCGGCTTACCGCAAGGTGGTGCTCGAACACGCCGCCGCGCCACACGTCGAGGACGCCAAAGACCGGCTCGTCGGCATGGGCCTTCCCGTACCAACGCCTACGCCCGAACAACTCGCCGCCAGCGAAGCACTGGAAAACAGCCGCGGCCAGTACACGCTTTCCAAGCGCGCCACCCTGATGTTTCTCCACCAGGCGGACACTGTTCAAGCCGCCACCATCGGGGTACCGCCGATCGAGGACCCGAAACTTACCAGCGCCGCCAGCATAGTCAGGCAGGCCACCGCCGACTTCCAGGCGTCCATGAGCCCGCAAACCACCACGCCTGCCCGCGCGGCCACCGCCCTTGTACCGGATGGCACGCCCCTGAATGACGCCAATCCAGCCGCCACCGCGCCGCCTACCCTCCAGGACGTTCCCACCGCCGCAGGCACCGCAGCTCCCGTAGATACCAGTGTCCAGGCGTCGCCGGGCACCACGCGCACTGGAAACTCCATGGGCATTGAGATCGTTCAGCCGTCCTCAAACTCGCCCGCGCCGAACTCGACTACCTTCCCCGGAACTGAGGCTACTCCAGCGCCCGCCAACGCCGCCCCAACGCAGACAACCTCGCCAACCGCCGACGTCAACAGTGTCATAGCCCCCGTCGGCCCGCCGAACGCGACGGCACTGGCTCCGGTCGAAAAGCCAGCGGTCGCCCCTACGCCCATCAACGACGCGGCGGGCACCAAGCAGCCGCCCGCCGAGCTTCCCGCCGCCAATGGCAAGCATCCCAAGGCGCCCTGCGACAAGTCGGATGAGTCTTGCAGCACCCACAAAAAGAAAAAGGGCCTCGCCAAACTGAACCCGTTCTAATGCGATCGCGGTGAGGACGGACCTTCGTTCGCGCCCTTCATAACAGCCCTGCCAGTGAGGAAATCTCTCCGAACGGGAACCTGAACCTTTCAAGCCGACGATTTCAGGTTTACTATTTCAGGTCTGGATTCAATCGGAGGTTTGCGCTTCGGAATGGGACACAACGAGCCAGTCCGTAAAAGCCCGCATGGCTCCAGTGCCTCTGCGTCCGAAATCCCCGACAAGCTCTACTTCCGCATCGGCGAAGTAGCCCGCCTCTGCGAAGTCCCCGCCTACGTCCTCCGCTTCTGGGAGAGCGAGTTCCCGCAGCTCAGGCCAAACAAGGGAGGCACTGGCCAGCGTCTCTACCGCCGCCGCGATGTCGAGATGGCCCTGCGCGTCAAGAGCCTGCTGAAGGAAGAGGGCTACACCATCCCCGGCGCCCGTGCGGTGCTCAAGTCCGAGTTCCGGCAGAAGGAGCCGCAGCTCTCCCTGCTCGCCGATGGCGTTCCCAAGTCCGAAGCCAAGCAGCTACGCACCCTGCGCCGAGAGCTGGAAGCAATCGCCGCCCTGCTCGCGAAGCCGATCGGCAAGTCGGCAACTACGCACAAAGCCTCAACCCACGCCCCCAACTCCACGGCCGTCCACGCCCTGCGCAGCCCCCGCAACGCCTCTGCCCCGACCCGCCGCGCCAAAACCCCCGAATTTCCCTTCGATCCCCAGTAAGGCAAACCTCGGAGGCCCCAGAGAGTGGATCGTCGCAGAATCCTCTGTGCGCTCTCCGTCTCTCCGTGTCCTCTGTGATTCGCTTCTGGAGCCGTCCTCTCCGCGGCCCATCTCTGGCCGGTAGAATCGTTCTATCCCGATGAGTCTTCCGCCCGACCCCGCGCAATCCCCCGATCCTGTGCAATCCCCAGCCCCGCGTATCCCCGTCAGGCAGCACACCGCCGGTTCCGCCGCAATCCTGCTGATGTTCAGCTCGCTCGCCAGCGGAGTCCTCGCGCTGGTCCGCATCAAGTATGTGAATCACATCTGGGGCGCGGGCATCGAGCAGGACGCCTACCAGGCCGCCTTCACTCTGCCCGACCTCATCAACTACTTCCTCATCGGCGGCGCGGCCTCCATCTCCGTCATCACCATCCTCAACCGCTACCTCGTCGCCGACGATGACGAGGGTGCCGACCGCGCGCTCTCCGTCATCCTCACCACCATGCTGGTCGTCCTCGGCGCAGGCGTCCTGCTGGGCGAAATCTTCGCGCCGCAGTACATGTGGCTCGCCAACAAAGGCTTCCGTCACGATCCCGTTCGCGCCGCACTCGCCGTCTCGCTCACCCGCCTCATCCTGCCTGCGCAGCTCTTCTTCTTCATCGGCAGCATCATGAGCTCGCGCCTGCAGGTACGCAAGATCTTCCTCTACCAGGCCTTCACGCCGCTCATCTACAACACAGGCATCATCGCCGGCGCGTTCTTCCTCCACAACCGCATCCACGATGGCCATCTCGGCATACACTCGCTCGCTTGGGGAGTGCTGGCCGGCGTCATCCTCGGCTCGGCGCTGCTCAACTCGCTGGGCGCCTTCCGCACCGGCCTGCGCTACCGCCCTATCGTCGGCTTCCGCGACCCTGCCTTCCTCGAGTGGCTGAAGCTCTCTCTCCCGCTCATGATCGGCGTCTCGCTGGTCATGTTCGACGGCATCTTCCTGAAGTACTACGGCTCCATCCAGGTCGGCGGCATCACCCTCATCACCACCGCGAAGAATCTCTTCAACGCGCCCTTCAACGTCATCGGCCCAGCTGCCGGCGCTGCGTCGCTGCCGTTCTTCGCGTCGCTCTTCCAGCAGCGTCGCGCGCATGACTTCTCCGCCTCCGTCGGACGCTCGGTCTCGCGCCTGTTCGCTGTCGGCCTGCTCGTCTCGGCCTGGATGATCGCCCTCGCGCCCTGGCTGATGGACCTCTTCCGCGGTGGCCGCTTCAACCGCGCAGACGCCACCACCACCACGCAGCTCTTCAGCATCCTCGCCATCACGCTCGCACTCTGGGCAGTCCAGGGCATCTATGCCCGAGCCTTCTACGCCGCCAGCGACACACGCACCCCGGCCGTCGCAGGCACGCTCATCACCCTACTCTCCGTGCCAATGTACGCCGCGCTCTTCCACGCCCTCGGTCTCCCCGGCCTGGCCATCGCGTCCGACATTGGCATCCTCGCGCAGACCGCGACGCTCGCCATCCTCCTGCACCGCAAGCGCCTCGTCTCCTTCGCCCACCTCGAGTTCGGCGAACTCACCCGCGCCCTATTCGCCGCCGTCATCGCCTACGCCGCGACCGCTACTGCCGGGCACTTCCTTCCGCCCGTCTCTACCCACCACAAAGACATCCTCACCATCGCCGCCGCCTCCATCGCCTGGGCCGCCGCCGCCGGACTCACCCTGCTCGCCACCGGCTCCAAACTCCCCGCGCAAATCCTCCGCCGCCGCTAGCAGGCCGCGTGCCGCATATAGATTGAAGACATGCTTCTCGAATTCCCCACCCTCACCGGCACGCACATTCGCCTCGAACCGCTCGACCCGCGCCACATCGACGGCCTCGCCGCTGCCTCCGCACTCGACCCCACCCTCTACATCTGGAGCCCGATCCCGCAAGGCCGCGCCGAGGCCGCTCGCTACGTCGACACTGCCCTCGCCCTGCGCGACGCCGGCACCGCCATCCCCTTCGCCACCATCCGCGTCGCCGACAGCGTCGTCCTCGGCTCAACCCGCTTCTTCGATATCGAGCACTGGGCTTGGCCCGCCGGCAATCCGCGCCACGGCCTGCCCACCCCAGACGTATGCGAGATCGGATACACCTGGCTCAGCGCCGCCGCCATCCGCACCGCCGCCAACACCGAGGCCAAGCTGCTGATGCTCACCCACGCCTTCGAAGCCATGCGCGCGCTCCGCGTCTGCTTTCACACCGACGCCCGCAACCACCGTTCCGCCGCGGCCATCGAACGCATCGGCGGCAAGTTCGAAGGCATCCTCCGCGCCCATCGCATGGCCGCCGACTTCATTCCCCGCGACTCAAAACGCTTCTCCATCATCGCCGCCGAATGGCCCGCCACCAAACAACGCCTAACCCAGATGCTGAATCGCCCAACCGCTGGAACTTAACCGTCCAGCCGCGGCGACAAATGCTCGGGTGCCCCATCCATCGCGGCTCTATGCGATGGGTGGGACGTAAGCCGCTCGAACCCGCGTCCCCTCGAACCTCGAACCTACACTAGCTTTTCGCATCCACATACTCTTCGTGCCAGGCCGTCTGAATCGCCTCCAATATCCCTTCATTCGACCTCCCCGGATCGCCCACAAATCCCGGCAACTGCACCACCCACTTATGCAGATCGGTGAACCGCACCGAGTACGGGTCTGTCTCTGGAAACATCTCCTGCAACTGAATCCCAATCTCCTCGGTATCCGTCCAGTCCAACTCGCGCGCCATCGTCTTTTCCTCCTGTCACCCCCATCAGTCTACGGCGAAACCGCCCCTCCCGCAGCCGCCGCCACGCGCCAGTAAACCACCGCGAACTTTGGCTTTCTGGATATCCGCCCAGCCCCAGCCAATCCGCCTGCAACCGCTCCCATCGCCCCCAGCGGATAGTCGGGATTCTCATCGGTAATGGCACAGCCAAGCAGGAACCCAGCCCCTGCATAAAGAACGATACGGGCCCAACTTCCCGCCGTAACCCGCATCCTGACCTGATAAACCGTCAACACCTGGCTGGCCGGATAGACGATCCGCTGATTGCGTTGGCGGTCTGGGCTGCAAGTAAGGGAAGCGTCGTCCACCCGGGTCAGCTTGCACGGCGTCTGGGACCGATAATCGCCGGCCACGTTCAACTCCTCGACCACGACCTTTGTCCCTGGCTTCAAATGCTCAACCGCCTCCCAGTCAGTCGGAGCGCTGCCGGACTGCACCTCCTGACCCGGCCCTTGCGTAACTGCGACCACAGGGAGCAAAGAGCTCAAGATCAAAGCCAAACCAGTCCAACTCACTCGCCATCTCATCGCCCGCCTCCATCAACCACTGGAAGCCAAGCCTAAGACCCCACGCAACCCAACAGTTAACTGTTTGTGACACTTTCTCAACTGTCACAACCGCCAAGCGGCACCAGCTCGCACGATTGGCGGTCAGGGTAGCTGCGGCAGAAACATCCTTTTCGCTGGTTACCGGTCAGTGCATTTCTGGAGTGCCGTCGGACCAATGGTTAACCCGCACCATTAAGACGGTCATCCGGTCTTCCGGGACATATCCCGCCATCGCTGGTACGCCGTCCAAGTTTGCTCCCCAACTCTTCTCCGCGTCGCCTGGAAGGTACCACATCATGTGCGGATGCCAATGCATGTCATCGTCGCTAAGATACTGCTGCTTTGACATCATGTAGCAGATCGCATTTGGCTCCAGCGCCGGCAGTTCTTTCCTGTCCAGTGCAGATTTCAGCGCCTGTGCGATCTCCATCTTTGACCTTGCCGCCAGCACCAGTTTGGTCTTCATCAGGACAATCGGCAGATACGTCTTCGCGGCTGGCGCATTCAGACAGAGAGGAGCCCTGACTTTGGGATTCCAGAACTCCGGATCGCCAGTGTCTTTAGCCCATGACCGCTCCACCAGGCAGACAAAGCCATTTGTGCCCTTAACTGCTGTCATATATCCGTCCTGCATCAGTACCAGCACCTCCGCCCCGTCCGAGATAGATGCGGGAGCAGCACTTCGAGCCAGCTCTATTTCGGAGGCTTTCGCCGGGATGAGGTACTGATTAAGCGGAGCCACGGCAGGATATGGAGCCGATGGTGCCTGCGCTCTCACTTGCCCGGTTACACCGAGTAAGACAAGCCCCAGAAAGCATACAAAACTGATCAATCTCGCGGGCATGGAATTCTCCAGTAAACAGTTCTCCGCTTCCGATCTGTACATAACGGGGCCGGATCGCCACACACACTATGGTGCGGATAGTAGAGCACAGAACGATAGTCGATGAACGCGTCGTCCCACCCCCCGCAAGTCTTCGTTCTGGCGCAGCCAGAATCTCCGTCATTGGTCTGCCGAAAATTAGGGTTACCGCTGGGAAGAGTTTCGTCGCGCCCTCAGCCGCGCGCGCACCCCGGAGAACAGTGCCCCCGCACCGCCTACCAGGGCCAGCACCACCGTCGGGTTCTCCGGCGAATCCGTGCAGCCGCTCTGCCCATACAGCGGAGCCGCCACCAGCAGCACCAGCGCACACCCGAAAAACAGAACACTCGACTTCTTCATGAAATTCCTCCCTTGCCAACTCGAACTGCTGCCTCGGTGCCGCGCACGGGCGTCGTTACGGCCTCGCGCCCAGAGTATTGTTCTTCACTCCCAACGCCAGCGGCGTCACCACCGGCGCAGCCGCCCCGACTACTTCCTGATAAGAGGCGGAGCAAGAACCTCCGAACAGAAAACTGTAGGAGCAAGCCACGTAGTTGGTCCAAACGTTTCCCGACGCATCCACTGCGATGCTCTTAACGCTGTTCGCGTCTACGCTGGTGAATCCAGTGCTTCCGGAGAGAATAGTTCCCGAACTGGATATCTCGGCGATGGAGGATGGGCTAGCCACCCACGCGTTGCCCGCCCCGTCGATGGCAACGCCTAACAGACCGGTCGTGCTGCTGTTTGAGTAACCAGCAGCCGGGGAGATCAGGGTTCCGGCACTGGATATCTCGACGACGCTGCTGCTGTTCGACACCCAGACATTGCCACTGTGGTCGATGGCAATGCCGGTCGGGGTGCTTAGAGTAGCTGCCGTGTAGTTGGTTGGGGTGCCTGTGGGCGACAGCTTGACGATAGCGCCGCTGCTGAGGTCTGCGACCCACGCATTACCGGAGGTGTCGATGGCCACCGGTCCGGGCTGCGAGATATCGCTGCCGGTGAACGTGCCTGACAGCGAGCCGGAACTCGACACCTTGACCACGTTGCCCCCCGTTGTATTTCCGATCCACGCATTGCTGGACGCATCCATCGCGATGAATGTCGGGCCGTTGAGACCAAGCCCGGTATAGCCGCCGGACTGTGAGATTGTGCCCGAACTGTTGAACTCGCCGAGTGCGTTGGAACTGATCGCCCATGCGTTGCCGTTCACATCGATGGCGATGTTCACTGCGCCGGAAAAACCGGAATAGCCGCCTAAGCCGTAGGAAGATTGGCTGACGGTGTAGTCGTAACCCTGGGGGTTGATCTCATCGACTACATTGTTCGCAGACCATACATCTCCGGAGGCGTCGATTGCCAGCGGGCCGGCGGTCTGAGTCGTAAAACCCGCAAGGACTTCGTTTTCGTAAAGAATTGAAATGGTGAAGTCGTTCGGCTGCGCTGTCAGCGCTGGTGCAAACTGCGCATACGCGCTCGACAAACCGTACAGCGTACTTACCGCCGCCACCGGGTTATGCGCGATATTGATCGCCGCTGTCGCCGTATCCGTCGGCTGGGTCCCCGTCGTTCCGCCACTCTTCGCATTCGCAAACAACGTGGTGCACGCCGAAACCGTCCCATTCGAATTCACGCACGCGGCCAGAATATTCCCCAGCGTATTGATCTCAGCCTGCGGAACCGAGCCTGGCCCGCCGTAATACCCGACTCCCGGAGGGGGATATGGGTTCGCCACACCCGTCGCCAACGTCTCCAGTATCTCCGCATTAATGAACGCATTCGCAAGGCCCGCCTTCGCCGCAACCGTCCCCGAACTCGACACATGTACCGCGTCCGTCGCAAACCCCGCAAACGCATACGCCGCCGCTACCGTCGACACCTCGTTCAGGATGACGTAAAGCGAAGACGAGAAAGTATGGCCCGTCGTCCCTGCCGTCCCCGGACAGGTGCCCAGCGCCGCCAGCAACCCCGCAACCGGGTTCGTCCCCGACCCTAAGCCAGGGTCGCCGCCCAGCGAGTACAGATACACCTGCTGCCCGCCCGTGCAGGTGTAGTCGCCGGTGATGCTGAAGGTGCCGTTGCTGTCCGAGATCACGTAGTAGTAGCCGTTGGTCGCGCCACCGCTGGTGTCCAGCGTCCTGCCGGTCCCGGCCGTCAACAGCGACAACGACGCGTTCCCATAGCCCGATGTATTTGGCGTGAAGACCCCGGCATTCGCCGCAAACAGGTACACATGGGCGCCCACGATCGGGTTCTGCCCGCCATGCACGCTGCCGGTTATCGCCAACCCGGTTTCCGGTGTGGGCGCGGCAGTCGTGCTCAGCGTGCAGCCGGTAAGAATCAAGGGAAGAACACTGGCAAGGGAAAGAAACACAACTCCGGGAAAGGGGCGCATGCAGGCTCCAAAGAAGACAGGTATGCGAACGTCAAGAAAAAAATATGGGGAAGCGACGACTCCCGTCGCAACCCCCAAAGTCTTGCTCGGTAACTTCAGTGAGTGGGACGAGAATGTCGCCCTAAGTCCTTCCCTGTCAAGACGCAAGCGACCATTGTCGTGATTTGCCGCGATTGGGTCCCAAAATGCCGGATTGGCACTTAGCTTTCTTGCCTATGCACGAGCGAGGCCGCCTCTTATCCCAACCGCAGCGGACTGCCCCTAAGCGGTCCCAGCAACCTGAATCTGCGGACGTGGAACCAACCGAAGCGCCGACAGGCATTAATACGGCAGAGGCGGCAGACCCACCGATGCCACCAGCTGGCCAAATCGCCGATCCCGCCGCAGAGGGGATAGCGTCGGATCGAGAATGATCCCCATCACGGTCGGATCGCGCCGCTGCGCCAACTGGCCCAGGTCGGCGAACGCCGCGTCGTAGCGGCCTAGCGCTGCCTCCGCCTCAGCCATCAGAAATGTCCGGTTCGAGGCTCCCGGATGCAATTGTTCTTCGGTAGCAAGGATGGCCCTCCACATCGCGCTCTCGCCGCTGGATTGGTATGCCGATTCAGCGGCCGAGGCAACCTGCAACATCTCGTCGCTGTGCCGCAACTCCGCAGCCCGACGCATCTCATCAACGAAGCGCGCAGGGTCCTCCGGCTCGACCCGGCTTAGGGTTGAAAGAATGGCGTGCGGCGAACTCACGCCAGGAGTTTCGCTAATCAGATTCTGGAGCATATCGACCGCTTGGCCCCGGTGTCCGCTCAAACCCAGCGCAAGCGCCCGCGTGCTGAGAATTGCCGCCGAGGTTGGCTCAAGACGCTCGGCAATGTCCAGTTGCTCAATCGCTTCGTCGTATTTCCCTTCATGCGTCAGCATCGAGCCATACCAGTGGTGAGCGAGAACCGAGGATGGATCGAGCGTCAGCGCAGTCCTGAACTCACGTTCGGCGCTAACTATGTCCCAGGACCAGAAGAAATCGATGAAGCCCAGCGAGGCATGCGCGTCGGACAGCCGGGGGTCCAATGCAACCGCATGCTCGGCCGCCGCCCGTGCCTTGGGGTAAGCCTCTGCATCGGGCATCACCGAGTACTCGCGCAGCAGGCTGTAGGTAATACTCAGCGCAGCATACGCCGGAGCGTAATCCGGATCCTTTGCGATCGCATTGGAGAAGTCGTCGAGAGCGCGCTGAAGCGATTCCGGGGACCGCTGCTCATACGCGTAAATGCCCTGCAAATACAGCTCATTGACGCCGGAAACCCGTGAACCATAGGAGACTGCCGACATCCGTTCGCCAGAATCACTGTACCTTGAAAGGTGGATTGTGGGGTTCGCATGACTCCGGATCACTGGCGACGCAAGCACACAGAGCAAGCCCACGGCTACCGCGATTGTGATCCGCGCTATCAGCGGCCGGCGACCTGAAGTAAGCCAGGTATGCGCCATACCCGGGAAGGCAGGGCGCAGTTCCCGCATCTCCGCAGTAGCTCCGGCTATTTCCGGCGGCGATTGGAGCTTGGTTAAGGGGATCGCCGGAACGGGCTCGACCCCCGACGCACTGAATGTCATTGCGGGTGAGAAATCGACTGCCCGGCTATTCGCCCCAGGATCCGCTCCTTCATGCTTACCGGTCTCAAGCCACTCGTCCAGCTCTGTGATCAAGGCATAAACCGTGGCCCGCCCCGCCCCAGGCACTCGCCGCACCGGTAGTCCGCGCAGTTTCTCCCAGCGCTCCACGGTGCGCGTGTCACGGCCGACGTACCTGCCAATCTCCTTCCAGCCGTTTAGGATGTCTTTTCTGACCTGGCTCACGGGCACCCCATGTAAACCAAAC
>Ga0302198_10001118_pt1 | contig 29235 bp, 24 predicted proteins | sample II_Bog_N2_2_FD_193521 | JGI IMG/M metagenome (GOLD analysis project Ga0302198, IMG submission 193521) | Peat permafrost microbial communities from Stordalen Mire near Abisko, Sweden - II_Bog_N2_2 | ecosystem: Environmental > Terrestrial > Soil > Wetlands > Peat | place: Sweden: Abisko...
CGAGAAGAGGGCAAATGAAGAGTGGATTAAGCACAAATCATTTAGCACAGGCGCGGTTAGCTCAGCGGTAGAGCACTACACTGACACTGTAGGGGTCACAGGTTCGAACCCTGTATCGCGCACCATTTTAAGCCGACATAGGGGCACATAGCCCCTTATAGGATTGTAAATTGCCAACCGAATTGCCAACCTGATGGCATGTCGGCGGCACTCCCCAAAAAGCCCAAAAGGCGAAAGCCTGCCCGCAAGACCAAGATTCGTGGCCTTTGGCTGCATAAAAATGGATTCTGGCATTTTTCCCGAATGAAAAAAGGTGTGCGGGTGGATGTTGCTCTTGGGACCAGCGACGAGACGGAGGCTGCTCGGCGGGCGCTGGAAATGACAGACTCGCCGGAGCTAGGTCTGCCAGGAGAGTTTGAGGCCGAGATCAACGCCTTCATTGCAGCAAAGGTTGCCGCGAACAAGTTCTCCCGATTCACCGCAACCCAACGGAAGACCGTGTTGCTTGATTTTATGCGATGGCTCGGCGAGAACCCCAGGGTCAACAAAGTATCTCAGGCCGATATGTTGGCATTCTATGAGTACAAAAAGAAGAAAGTCGTAGAAACGACCGCTCAAAGCTATGTCACTGGTGTTCTGGCATCGTTCTTCACCTGGCTCAAAGTTGAGAGAAAGGTGATTTCAAAGAGTCCGGCAGAGGGGATCAAATTGCCGAGAATTGATATGAAAAGCGCAGCAAAAAGCCGATTCTGTTCGGAGGCGCTACGAGATCAGCTTTTGGGAGGTTGGGAAAATATTCCAGAAGCCATCCTGGATAAAACGCGGGCAAAGTGGATCGGCTTCGTTTTGCATTCTGGGTTTGATGCCGGGATGCGTAAAAATGAAATTATTGAGGCGAGGCCCGAATGGTTCGCTTTGAAGGATGACGGTGCGGGCAATTTTAAGGGGGTAATCAACATCGGTAAGACACCGACTTTCGTGCCAAAGGATCGGGAGGCTCGGACCATTCCGATGTCGCAATTTTTTGTCTCATACCTGCAAAAACATCCATTCGAAACAGGCACATGGTGCATTGCACCGCATAAATTACGAGGGAAGGCCGAGTACCGGTACGATTTTGAACGCCCCTTCAAAATCTATATTGAATGGATAGGTAAAGAACTCGAACTGGATCTCGCTTGGGTAACGCCACACGTCATGCGGCATACTTTCGCCAGTCTCCTAGCCAGTTCAGGAGTCTCTCTATATAAAATTGCGAAATGGCTCGGTGATACACCGGCAACGACGGAAAAACATTACGCGCACCTTCAGGCCGAGGATGATGATGTTGATCTACTGAGAACTCGGGAGAAGTCACAGGTAACCAAACCCCATTAGGAGGGTTTTTAATCAGCAGCAGCAGCTTCTTCAAGAGCGTCCAAGCCTTGGATTCGAATTCGATGCCAGCACGCCACGCAATCCTCGTAATCGAATCTCGTCAGGCGTTTTCGCTCGATTACCGGTTTAAGCCAGCCCGCTTTTCTTGCCAGTTTAAGAATTTGTGGGCCACCAAGGATCAGCTCGGCATCTTCGACCCAAGCAGCACCCCTGCGTGCCTGAACAAGGACTGGATACCTCATTCTGCACCTCCTGGCTGGTCTTTAGCTGTAAATAAAAGCCCCACATCAAATATAACCACATCTCACGACCAATCCCAACTTTTCGGGGCATTTTTTTTGGAAAATCGTACTTTTATTTTAAAAGCGGAACTTTTTGCCGCCTTATGGCGAGAAACTACGGGCAGCTCGACGAGCATGGTGCGACTGCAAGCGGCTGGGCACCCCCTTTCGTGAAGTAGAGTGTTTTTTGGATGAGCTTTTCATGGTGATCAAAAGATCACCCAAGACGAATCCTCCTGTGGATTTCTTCCTTCCGAAACCCGTCCCCAGCGTACCATGTGGCAATTCCCACTTTTGTATCCAACACGATGTGGTTGGGAATGTCCGTCTCAAGCGACTTTCCTTCCGGTGATCCGGGATTAAAACACCAACTCCTCCCAATCTGGTCTGAAAAACTCCCTTTGTAGGGCTGTCTGTGCAGATGTCCCGAGAGCACCCAATCGGGCTGATACTTCCGTATCATCCTCGTTGCAGCACCGCTTCCCATCTGTCCTCCGACCAAAGTAGCTCTAGGAGGCTCGTGGTGCAGTACAAGCCATGGAGACCCTGATGCCTCTCTCAAGGCGCTGCCCTGTTCCCAAAGAGACTCAATATACTTTGAGCATTTATTGTCATAGTCGTACGGCAGCGTGGTGACGACGAGTTGGCCATCCGATGACTTGAGCAACTGCGACCGCCGGTCCGTGACGACATTTTCCCGTTCCAGCAGGTCCATCCAATGATCTGCCAATATCAGCCCTCTCGCCTCCTCGGTATCCACCCCGTCAGTGAGATCTATCTTTCCACCAGAAACAGCTCCTCCCTCAATATTGAAATCCTGATTACCGCTGCAAAGAGCCAGTGCCGCCTCGAACTCATCTACCCAACCTTTGATCGAGATCATCTGAGTTAGGAGACCTGAGGGATGAAAGGCATCCAACAAGTCCCCTGCGATGGCCGTCACGTCGGCTTTCTGGCTGCGAACCCATGCGTACCAGTCAGTACGGCCATGCAGGTCACTCAAGAGTAGAAGTTTCATTACAACGGATAAAGATCGTCGTCATCCTCCTTCAAAGGAGCCTTCTTCGGAGTTTGAGCGCTGAGCAAGACGCACTTCATAGCGTACTCTTGCAAGCCACGGAACCCGCTCATGCGCGTAATGGCGTCGCTAGCCGCCGCGTCACGGCTCTTGTTTGAAACGTCCACGCCGGCAATCTTTTCGACCGCTTCCATGGCAACGGCCAACTCCTCGACCGTAGGGGGCCGGACCTCCATGAAGGTGCCCATCCGGTTGATGAGTTCGTCCGGCAGCCACCCAGCCTGAAGGATTTCCTCATGCGAGAGGGTGAGTTGCTCGACTTCTTCGGCGAAGCATACCTCTTTGCCGAGTTTTGCACGATACAGGTCTTGAAACGCGCCGCAGTAGAGAATCCACGAGTCTTCGAGGTTCCGGAGGGCAATGCTGGAGGGGTTGAAATCCTGGAGGGTTTTGGTTGAGAGAGACATGATCTCGTCCTGGACAGCACGGAACCAATTGGAGTTATCGATGCCGACTCGGATCTTGCAGATCTCATCTATGAGCACCGTAATGGGGCCCGACTCCAATAGGGATAAGATCTTCTCTATGGTGACGTGATTGGACTTTGAATTGCGCAGCGACCAACTCGCCACGGTGGTGGTGTAGATAGGCATCCCCAAGGTTTTCGCAAACTGCTGGGCCACCCAGGTCTTGCCACTACCGGAGGGCCCCACGATCCACGCGCATCGGCGCAGTTCCAAGTTGCCAAGTTGACCGTCAAAACTGTTGATTGCCCTCCCTAGCTGATCAAGAGAACTGAGTGCCTGTGTTTGGGAGGCGGATTTGCACTCGGCAAGAAGTTCCTCGATGGGGACTTTGTTCACCGCATAACGGTTCTTCCCGTGTTCTAACAGGATCAAGGAGCGTTCATAATGCCACCGATAAAAGTTGAAACTCTCCCCTTCTTTGGGACTTACCCACGCCAGACTACTCAGAAGTCCTGGCCAGATACTCGCCATCTGACTCCGGAGAGCACTTACCATGTCCGGGAATTTTTGACGGACACCAGCCTCGCCGACCATCTTGCAGAGACTCAGGACGTCCTCCGTTTTGAGGACTTGGCTGTAGGGGGAGAGGAGCACCTCCACGGCCAGTGATCGGATTCCAAAAGTTGCGTCAGCTAGGGCTTTGGCTTGCTCGATGTCTTCAAGGGTAGTGGCTTCTTCCAGGCACTTCTTGAAGAGCTTGCACCATTTGTACACCGCATAGGCAGCGTGGTATTCCGATGGGATTTGGTGTTGGCGGATGGTTTTCATACACCAAGATACGATTTTCAATTCGTTGGTTTTCGTGAGGAGGGAAAAGTTTCCCTCACTTACCACTTACCGTGACCGGGTTAATTTGTTCTGTTATGCATAGAGTTTATGGCGAGCACTTCTCCCCCCACTGGTAAATCCCTTGAATCCTGGATCTGGGGTGCCGCCTGCTCCATCCATGGCGCGAAGGATGCCCCAAAATACAAGGACTACATCCTTCCCCTGATTTTCACCAAACGCCTGTGTGATGTCTTCGATGACGAGGTGAACCGCATTGCCAAGGAGGTCGGCTCCCGCAAGAAGGCCTTCCAACTCGCCAAGGCCGACCACAAGCTTGTCCGCTTCTATCTTCCTCTACTTCCCGACGATCCCGATCAACCCGTTTGGTCGGTGATTCGAAAACTTGCTGATAATATTGGCGAAGGCGTCACCTCCCACATGCGGGCCATCGCCCGGGAGAATCCTGCGTTGCAGGGGATTATCGACCGGGTTGACTTCAATGCCACCACCCATGGCCAACGCGATATCGATGACGACCGCCTCTCAAACCTGGTTGAGGAGATCAGCACCAAGCGCCTCGGGCTCGACGATGTCGAAGCTGACATCATCGGCAAGAGCTATGAATACCTCATCCGCAAGTTTGCTGAGGGCGGTGGACAGAGCGCCGGTGAGTTTTACACGCCACCCGAGGTTGGAACCATCATGTCCAAGGTACTCCAGCCGGAACCCGGCATGGAAATCTACGATCCCACCTGTGGATCTGGCGGTCTGCTCATCAAATGTGAGATAGCCATGGAGGAGGTAACTAAGGGCAAGAAGCGCACCATTGCCCCCCTCCAACTCTACGGTCAGGAATATACCGCCGATACCTGGGCCATGGCCTGTATGAATATGATCATCCATGACATGGAGGGGAAGATCGAGATTGGAAACACTTTCAAGAATCCAAAGTTTCGTGACAATCGAGGAAAACTCCGCGCTTTCGACCGAGTCGTTGCCAATCCGATGTGGAATCAGGACTGGTTCACTGAGCCCGACTACGACAACGACGAACTCGACCGCTTTCCTGCGGGTGCTGGATTCCCCGGGAAATCCTCCGCTGACTGGGGTTGGGTTCAGCACATCCATGCCAGCCTCAATGCCACCGGCCGCGCCGCAGTCGTCCTCGACACCGGAGCCGCCTCGCGTGGCTCGGGCAATGCCGGAACCAACAAGGAAAAGAGTGTACGCCAGTGGTTCGTTGATCACGACCTGATCGAGAGCGTCCTCTATCTGCCTGAGAACCTTTTCTATAACACCACGGCCCCCGGTGTGGTCATCTTCCTGAACAGGGCCAAGCCGAAGGACCGTCAGGGCAAGATCTTCCTCGTCAATGCCAGCCAAGTTTTCGAAAAGGGGGATCCCAAAAACTTCATCCCGGATGCAGGTATCGCCCGCATCGCAGAGACACTCATCGGATGGCAGGAAGAGGAAAAACTCAGCCGCATCGTCGATCATACAGAGCTGAAGAAGAACGATTACAACATCTCCCCAAGCCGTTATATCCACACCAGTGATGCGGAGACCTACCGACCCATCGCCGAGATTGTCGAGGAGCTGAATGTTATTGAAGCTGAGGCAAGAGAGACGGATAAAGCTCTTAGGAAAATTCTCCAACAGCTCGGTGTCAGCTCATGAAGATCTTCATCAGCAGTGTTCAGAAAGAATTCGCCGAGGAGCGCCAGGCTCTGGGTGAGTATCTGTCCAGTGATCCGCTGATGAGACGCTTCTTCGAAACCTTTCTCTTTGAGAGGGATGTCCCAGCCTCCGACCGCCGACCCGATGCCGTCTATCTGGATGAGGTCAGAAGGTGCGACATCTATCTCGGACTCTTTGGAGAGAAATACGGATGGGAAAACGCGGACGGCATCTCGCCCTCGCACCTTGAGTTCAACGAAGCTACCCTTCTTGGGAAAACCCGCCTGATCTTTGTCAAAGGGGAGACCGATCATTCCAAGCACCCGAAGATGCAGAAGCTCATCCGCGAAGCGGGAGGCCAGCTAGTCCGTCGACGATTCGAGAATTTTTCAGACTTGCTGCCCGATGTTTATGCCAGCCTCGTGGACCATCTTGTAGTCACAGGAAACATCACCCTTGCTCCCTGGGATACGCGTGCCGCCCGGAATGCGACGCTCGCCGATATCGACCCCGAAAACATCGCCCGCTTCGTGCGCCGCGCCCGCAAGGCGCGCAACTTCCCACTCCCCGTAGAGGCTGAGATGACCGAAGTTCTGACCCATCTGAATCTGCTCGACTCGGGCAAGCCCACCAACGCCGCCATCCTCCTCTTCGGCAAAGCCCCCCAACGCTTCTGCCTTCCGTCAGAGATTAAGTGCGCCCATTTCCATGGGACCGAAGTTGCCAAGCCCATCCCCTCGCTCCAGGTTTACAAGGGAACAGCCTTCGAACTGGTGGATCAGGCAGTCGACTTTGTCCTTTCGAAGATCAACGTCAGTGTCGGTACCCGTGAGAAGTCCACCCAGGCACCGGTCGACTACGAAATTCCTCCGGATGCCGTGCGCGAAGCCATCGTCAATGCCGTCGTCCACCGTGACTACACCAGTAACGGCAGCGTCCAGGTCATGCTCTTCACCGACCGGCTGGAAGTTTGGAATCCAGGCCGAATGCCGACCACTCTTACCTTGGAGCAGCTACGGCAGATACACCGATCCGTCCCGGCAAATCCCCTGCTCGCCGAGCCCCTCTACCTCACGAAATACATTGAACGGATGGGGACGGGAACCAGTGATATCATCCGCCTCTGCCGTGAGGCCGGTCTCCCAGAACCGGGCTTCTCCATCACGGACGGCTTTGTAGCCACCCTGTACCGCCCCCCCCGTTCGAATCCCCCCTCAGATTTGATCCCCAGGGACCAAGCTGGGACCAAGTCCCGACCTAGTTCCGACCCAGTTACCGACCCAGTTACCGACCCAGTTGATAGGGTTGTGCTGGCGCTCGCTCCGGGTGAAATGGCACCCTCTGACCTATGGGAACGCCTCGGTCTCAAGCATCGCCCCACCTTTCGGGAAAATTACCTCCGCCCAGCCCTCGAACAGGGACTCATTGAGCAAACCATCCCTGAGAAGCCGACAAGCAGTAAACAGCGCTACCGATTGACAGCGAAAGGCCGTCAATTCTTGGAAGCGATGGGAAAAGCAGGAGGACGGCCATGAGCAGGAACAGGAAGATCACCACGCCGGCGGCGGAGATGACCATGGTGGCAACTCTAGAGGGGATCAGTGTATGAGCAGGCATGCCACAGAGGTTCCGATAGCGGGGGATTCAGTTATTCGAATTTATCGAATAACTGCCGATGCCGAAGACCTGAAGGCCATCGAATCTCTCGAAAAGGAGCTTAAACGGAAATGAGCGGGGAAATTCATCCGCAGATTACGCAGATGGACACAGATTCGGAGGTGCAGGAAAATAATCTGCGCAAATCTGCGAAATCTGTGGCTAGAAAAGGGATTGGAGAAAATTGGGATATGAGCGCGGCAAAAGACATCGAGTTCACCCAGATCGCCGCTGATTGGAACTCTATCACGCTTGGTGAAGAAAATCCTCAAGCGCTTCTCGTTATTCGCAATGGTCTCACGACGAAGCAAGATCAGGGCAGCGGAGACTATAAAGTCAGTCGCATCGAAACCATCGGAGGTGGATGGATTGACGAGACAAGGGTTCGTTTTGCCTCTGATCTCAATGAAAGGGATGTTGAGAAATATCGCATCCGGAAGGGCGACATTCTTTTCAGTCACATCAACAGTGACCCACACCTCGGCAAGACTGGGTTCGCCGAAAAAGATTACGAGGATCTGCTTCATGGAATGAACCTGCTTCTTATCCGGGCAAATCCAGAAGTTTTCGAAGCGGAGTTCCTGAACCGTGTGTTTCAATACTATCGCGAAATCGGCGTCTTCATTTCTATATGCAGTCGCTCGGTCAATCAGTCGTCGATCAATCAGGCGAAGCTGAAGGCTGTCGAAGTCCCGCTCCCCCCACTCCCGGAGCAGAAGAAGATCGCGCAGATCCTTTCTACGGTGCAGCGCGCGATTGAGGAGCAGGAGCGGATCATTCAGACCACCACCGAGCTGAAAAAGGCCCTCATGCAGAAGCTCTTCACCGAAGGCCTGCGCAATGAGCCCCAGAAACAAACCAGAATCGGCCTCGTTCCTGAGAGTTGGAAGGTGGTTCCTTTCGACAAGTTTGTGACGCTTCAACGTGGTTATGATCTTAGGAAACAGGATTTCAGAGAAGGATCTGTTCCTGTAATCGGTGCGACACAGGTGATAGGTTACCACGACACCGCAAACGTTAAGGCTCCAGGTGTCACTGTCGTTCGAAGTGGATCATCCGCCGGAAAGTCATTGTTCATTGCCGAGGATTTTTGGGCTCACAACGTCCTTCTTTACGTGAAGGATTTCCAAGGGAACGCCCCAAAATTCGTCTATTACAAAATTCTAGCTCTCGATCTTACACAATACCGTCAAGGGGTGGCAGTTCCCACTCTCAACCGGAATACTTTCAGCTCCATTGAGCTGGCCCTGCCATCACCGAAAGAACAACAAGAGATAGCAAATGCTTTGGATGCAGTGGGCAATAGAACAGGGATTGCAGAGCGCCAGAAGACTCAACTTCAACATCTCTTTCGCACTCTTCTTCATCAGTTAATGACAGCTCAGATTAGGCAACAAAGTATCAACTAAATAAAGAATTTTTATGAAAGCAATAATCATACATATAAGCGATATTCACCTTAGAGAGAGTGGTAACAATTGCATTCCAAAATTTGGACATATTGGTACTGCACTACAAAACGAAGAGTCATCTATTGATGCAATTGCTATCGTTGTCTCAGGTGACATTGCCTTCTCAGGGAAAAGTTCAGAATATCTAGTTGCTCATGAATGTTTAAGCTCATTAGCAGACGATTTGAAGAAGAGACTGAAAACCGAAAACGTTCGATATGTGTTTGTTCCAGGAAATCACGATTGCGATTTTTCTTCAAAAGATACCGTTCGAGAGATAGTCATAGAAGGAATTCGAGGCGGAAAGAATGCGGATGAGAAAATGATTGATTGCTGCTGTTCTGTGCAGTCTGGCTTCAACGAATTTAGAGACAGCTTCCCCTCAGCAAAACCTGAGAGGTTGTATAATCAAATTTATTGGGACTATAGAATAACTCATAACGATCAAAATATTCTATTCCGCTGCTTCAATACAGCATGGATGTCAGTTATTGATGAAAAGCAGGGAGGGCTTCATATGCCTGAATCATTAATAGAATCAATCCCTGATAAAATCAGCGATGATTATGTAGTTTCTGTTTTTCACCATCCATACAATTGGATGCCCGCTGGATCCTATCGTCGTTTTCGAAATCTGGTGGAGGAATCTTCAGACTTAATACTGACAGGTCACGAACACGAAGCTGATCATTATCAAAAATATTCTTTTACTGGAGAAGTAAATGAATATTTGGAAGGAGCTGTTTTTCAGGAACACGAAAGGGATGATCGAGCGGGATTTCATGTTATTTATATCGATTTAACAATTCAGAAACAGCGAACTTTAACCTTTTGGTGGGATAAGAACCGATTCATTCCCATTCCTCAAAGTGATGATTGGGTGGGATACAAACGTGGATCTAGAGGAGGCAAGAGAGATTTTGATCTCTCTGATGAGTTTACAAAATGGTTAGACGATCCTGGGGCAACCTATCAACATCCCGCCAAACCAAACCTGCAACTTTCAGATATTTACGTATTCCCAAATCTGAAGCCATTTCAGATTAAGAATCGAAATGAGTTTGTATACTCCTCACTCATCGAGGGCCGAGACCTGCTAAAAACTCTTGGTGGTAAACGTCGAGTTATTATTTTAGGGCGTCAACAAGCAGGCAAAACAACACTGGCAAAGGTACTTTTCCGTGATTTTTATAATAAGAACCTGACACCTGTTCTGATTAATGGTGATGATCTTTCGGCCACGCATCTAAAAGATGGGCGTTTTGAAGGATTGATAGAAACACGGTTTCAAAATCAATACACCAACCCCTTTCTCCCGGCTTTTAAGCAACTTGATAAAGATAAGACCGTTGTAATTGTTGATGATTATGACCACAGTAAACTAAACGCGAAGGGGAGACAGCGGCTTTTGGAGGTAATTTTGGCTAGGTATGAACGAGTTGTTATCCTTGGGGATGATATTCTTCGAATTGAGGAGATTACATCTGGCAGTGAAGGTGTCGATGTTCTGGCAGATTTCGATCAGTTTGAGATTATTCAGTTTGGACATCTTCTGCGAAGTAAGTTGATTGGGCAATGGGTCTCCCTCGGGATTGAGTATGAAGCAGATCAACTGGAAGTAGAAAAACGGATCCATCGTACCGAGCAGTTAGTTACGAACATGCTCGGCAAGAATTATTTGCCATCCTATCCAGTATACATACTCAGCCTGATTCAAGCACAGGAAGCAACGGAGCGACTAAATAGCCCGGCAGGAACCTATGGAAGTTTATATGAGGTTCTAATCACTCAATCATTGGCTGTAAATTCCCTTATTGGGAATCGTGATTTAAGACTGACATATCTGAGCGAACTAGCATTTTGGATGCATACTGAAAATCGCCGCCGTGTGTCTGATGATGAGTGGGAATATTTCCACCAACGGCATTGCCTGAAATTCAGAATTCATCCATCTCGGGAAGCAATAAAAAAAGAATTTATAGCAAGTGGCATTTTGGATCTTAGAGACGAGTTTTTTGGATTTCGTCATCCAGCCTCTTACTATTACTTCGTGGCCAGATATTTGCGGGATAACTTATCCAAGCCTGAAGTCAAGCTTTTGGTTACTGGTCTACTAGGAAAGCTCTATAAAGAAGAACACGCAAGCATCTGGCTTTTCATAACACATCTATCAAAAGATCCCTTCTTGATAGAAGCGATACTTAATCATGCAAAGCAGATTTACTCTGATCTATCCCCAGCATCCTTTGATGCTGACGTGGAATTCATTCAAGCCCTCGCAGATACGGTTGAAAGGGTAGCTTTAGAAAATAAGCGGTTTGAAGAAATCAAAGAGTCACGCCTCAGAAAATTAGATGCAATTACTGATTTAGCCGAAGTGCACGACAACATCGAGGATCCTGAGGAAGAAGTTGGTGAAACATTAAATATGATAGCAAAGTTGAATCTTGCTCTCCGCACTCTCGAAGTCCTTGGGCAGTTAGTCAAAAACTTTACTGGATCTCTCGAAGGAAATGATAAACTGGCTTTAGTCGAGGAATGCTATTCTCTTGGATTGAGAACGGTTTCAAAGCTTTTCGAGGTTTTCCAAAAAGATGCAGAATCCTTTGTAGATCTCGTCGTAGATCGAATAATTGAACGTCACCCTAAGGTTGAAGACAGGCAAGATCTCAAAAAGAAGGTTAGACAGTTTATGTTTTGGCTAATCGAAGGTGCGAGTCTTGGAATGGTTAAACGAATATCTCAAGCGGTAGGACATTCACAACTTGGGGACACATATAAAGAAGTTAGAAAAAAGACGGACACTAATGCTACAGCCCTAATAGACATCTCCATTCACCTCGAAAATCTGGTTTTTCCCGAAGAACAGTTGAAATCTCTTGCAAAGCGATTTCATTCTAATTTCTTCTGCAAACAGCTACTTATGTGCTCTTCTCGCCTCTCGCAGGATGGCTGAACGATCGTTTTGCCAAACGCAGTGTTATCCGTTGGAGCCTGTGGGTTCAGATTGCCGTGATGGGTTTTCTCATCATTGCAGCACTCTTCCACAACCTGCCCCTGATCATGGGCGGCTTCTTCTTACTAGCGACCCAGGCAGCACTCTATACCCCTGCCAAACGCTCGATTATTAAGGAGCTCCAAACGCCTGACAATCTCCAAGCTGCTGTTGGTTGGACCGAGATGACCGGCATCGGGGCTATTCTTGGAGGTAGTCTTGTCGGAGGTGCCTTAATCGATGCTTTCACACCAAAGTTTCCAACCCCTTGGAAGGCCGCTGCGGCGATTCTGGCCGGATTTCTTGTCATCTGCGTTCTCTCGGCTCTTCTCTTTCGGCGATTTCCTCAGGGTGCGTCCAATCCCTCCAAGAAATTCACCGCGGGAGCAGTTCTCGGCCACCTTGACACTTTCCAGGTTCTCTTTGCGACCAAAGGGATTTTCAGACCTGTCCTTACCGAAGGGGTTTTCTACCTGGTGGCGGGTGTCCTGATTATCATTCTGGCGCAGGTGGCCCGGCTCCATCATCCCGATGGTGTCGGAGCTGGAAGTGCAACGGGCATCCTGATGGCGATTCTGGGAGTGGGAACCGGGATTGGAAGCCTCCTCTCGGGTTCCTTAAAACGTCAGTCCATTCGATTGGCTGTTGTTCCGTTTGCGGCCTTTGGTATGGCAGTCTCACTCTTATTCCTCGGTTTGGCGCATACCGTTAGCGGGCAAAATATTTCCATCCTCATTGCGGGAATTTTCGGCGGTATTTACTGCGTTCCGGTAAGCAGTGCTTTGATAGAGCGCTCTCCTGAGGAAATCAGGGGAAGCATCCTTGCCGGATCGAGTCTTTTCAGCAGTCTGACTGGCGTACTGGCCATCGGGCTTCAATGGTTCCTTGGCCAGTACCTTGGTCTTGCTCCGCTCTACCAGCTTGAAGCCCTTTCCGTAATCCTCCTGATCACAACGGTCATTTCCTGCTACTGCCTGAGCGTTGAGATGCTCACGATCATTACGCTGGCGATTTCCAGAATTTTCTATCGGGTCACATCCTTGCATTCCGACCGTATTCCAAAGGGTGGTGCGCTTCTTGTGGCCAATCACGTCAGTTATATCGATGCCATTGTGATCTCGATCGCAAGCCCACGGCCAGTGCGCTTCCTTGCCTATTCGTCATTCTTTAAAAGTCCCCTGCTGGGAGCTCTCCTAAGGGCGTTCGGTGCCATTCCCGTCGATGCAAAAAAGGCCAAAGATGCGATTCGGGCTGCCGCGGAAGGAATCAAGGCAGGGGAACTGGTCTGTATCTTCCCTGAAGGGGAACTGACACGCACCGGTGCTCTGATGGGGATCAGACATGGCTATGAGCTGATCGCCCGCCTTGCTGCCTGCCCGATAATCCCTGTGATCACCGATGGTCTCTGGTCTTCAATTTTTTCCTATGAACGGGAACGGTATTTCTTCAAGCGTCCAAAAAAACTCCGAGTTCCGATTCGGGTTGCCTTTGGTGAGCCTCAGTCAGAGATCCCGAGCGATGAACTGCGAAAGGAATTTTCCCATCTCAGTGCGGAGGCTTTTGCCATACGCCCTGAATTTGAGAGGAGTTTGCAGGAAGCCTTCTTCGGTCAGCTCAGGCGTCACCCTGGAAAGGTTTACCTTGCCGATTACGCGATGAATGGAAAGAAGCTCAACGGCTTCGAACTTCTTGGTGCCAGCATTGCCATGGGGAGGCACCTTGTGAAAACAACGCAGGGTCAAGAGAGGATCGGTGTTATCCTCCCACCGGGTATCGCAGGTACCATTGTGAACTTGGGTGTTCTCTTTGCAGGGAAGATGCCGGTGAATCTGAACCCAACGGCGGGAACTGCGGCCGCTAGTCACTGCCTCTCCACTGCAGGAGTGAAGACAGTCATTTCGGTGCCGGCTTATCAGAAGAAGTTCGCTTCCTTCCCTTGGCCGGAAAATACACTCGATGCTTCAAGGGAAATTGCCGGGCTCTCCAAGGCCACAATCGTATTGAGTGCCGCCCTCTCTGTCATCATCCCACCTCTTGGGGCATTGCTTATCGGGAAACCCAAAACGTCTGCCTTTCTGCTTTTTACCAGCGGTAGCAGTGGTCTTCCAAAAGGAGTGGAACTGACGAACCGGAACATTCTGGGAAATGTGACACAGATCAATGAAACGGGACTTTTGAAGGAAGATGATGTCCTTCTTTCGTGCCTTCCACTGTTCCATTGCTTCGGACTGATTCTGGGGTTTGCTCTGCCTTTGCTGACCGGCAGGAAGGTTGCCACGACCGCCTCGCCCTTTGAGTACGATGCTATCGGTAAAGCTGCGGAAGCTGAGAATGCCACCATTCTTGCTGCGACGCCGACATTCGTTAAGGGATATCTGCGGAAAATTTCCAAAGAGAAGTTTCACGCCCTACGTTTCATCATAGCCGGAGCGGAAAAACTTCCAGAATCGCTCTACGCTGCCTGTCAGGAAAAATACGGAGTGCCCATTCTTGAAGGCTATGGATTGACCGAGACCTCTCCCGCGCTTTCCTTAAACCAATTGGATGTCACGGAAAAGGGAGTCGGAGCAGACTCCGAACAGAAGGGGCATGAGCTGGGAACAGTTGGCAGAATGCTGGCAGGCATTTCCTACAAGATCCTGGACCCTGCGACGAACCTACCGATTGCCGGTCCCAAGGGGGTACTCGCAGTCAAAGGGATCAGTGTGATCAGCCAATACGCGGTCGGAGAGAATGCGGGTAAGTTCTACGAGGGGTGGTTCATCACGGGCGATGTGGTAAGTATCAACGAAGAGGGGATGCTCAAAATCGAAGGTCGAACCAGCCGGTTTTCCAAGATCGGAGGGGAGATGGTTCCTCATGGCGCGATCGAGGAGGCGATTTCCAAGGACGATACATCGGATCATCGGGATTGCGTGATGGGAGCACCCAACGAATCAGGAGAGGAGGCGCTTGTTCTTCTCACAACAAGATCCATCACCCGTGAAGAGTTGAGGGTTCAACTTCAAGCTGCTGGCTTACCAAATCTCTGGATTCCAAAAGAGATCGTCACGGTAGAATCCCTGCCAATCCTTGGGAGTGGAAAACTCGATATGGTGGCCTGCAAAAATCTCGTGGAGAAGAAATGAATGTTCTGTTGGTTCATGGAATATTCGATACGGGTGCTATTTTCAGAAAGCTTGAAAGGGATCTCACTCAGCAAGGTCACCGCTGTTTTTCTCCGTCGCTCCATCCCTCAGATGCAAGAAAGGGGATTGCTGATCTCGCTGAAAAACTCGATGTCTTGGCTGTCAAAGAATTCGGGAATGAAGCCCCAATCGTGATCGTGGCTTTCAGCATGGGTTGTCTCGTTGCTCGATATTATGTTCAGTGTTTGGGTGGGGCTCGACGAACAAAGGCATTTTTCGCAATTTCAGGGCCACATAATGGTTCCTTGCTGGCGCACTTGTATCCTGGAGAGGGAGCTCGGGATATGAGGCCGGGCAGCAAATTTCTTCAAGAGCTCGCGTCATCCGAAGTCCTGTTTGGAGAGATGCCACTCTTTACCTATTGGACCCCTTTGGATTTAACGATTGTCCCGGCTACCAGCTCCAGATGGTCCCGGGCGATCGAAAAAATCATTTGGGTTCCCCTCCATCCGCTTATGCCTGCCAATGGAAGAGTGCGCGCTGATATTGTTCAAAGAATTCACGAGCAGAAAGCCAGCCACATCGAAAATAACGATGCTGGAGTTAAAAATTATCAATTATGACTTTTGCGAATCCACTGATAATTAACAGCGCTGTGGAAACAACTGCTCGACAAGAATGGATTGTGCCTAGCGCACGTGACCCGCGGATTCCTTTTGCCAGTGTGATGGGACTCTACTGTATCCTTGGAGTCACAGTTCTTGGGTTCAATCGCAGCCCCTTACAAATACTTCTGACGATAGGAGCCTGCTGTGCACTCGATTTCATCTTTCATTGGCTCTTTTGCCACAAAGAGAAGATCGTCCCCCTGAGCGCCTTCATTACTGGTGCGGGGATTTCCCTTCTCATAAATTACTCGCATAATTGCTGGCTGCTTTTTTTCCCGGTCTTTTTCGCCATTGCCTCCAAGTATCTGATCACCTTCAAGGGGCGACATATCATCAACCCAAATCTGTGCGGTGTGATGGCCGCACTGGTTCTTGGTCAGGGGCTTTTCTCCTCATCTCCCTCCTATCAGTGGGGTGGGACTGGAGCCATCGTTGTATTCATCATCATGGCGGCCCTAGTGCTGTTTGTTTTCAAGGTGGGGCGCACAGCACTGATTGTTTCGTTCCTTGTATTCTATTTCCTGCAAACTGCCCTGCGTGCCTGGATCATGCGTTGGCATGTTCCTCCGGAAACACTTTTTTACGGCGCGCTGACCTCCCCCGCGTTTTTCCTCTTCACGTTTTACATGATTACCGATCCCAAGACCTCTCCGGATGGGACATGGCCTCAGATCGGCTGGGCTTTCGGTGTAGTCCTACTGGATCTTTTTTATCACCTGAAATTCTCCCTCGCGACGTTTTTCTATGCCCTATTTTTCCTCAGTCTTGGGCGTTGGGCTTGGCTCCATGCCGGAAGGTTAATCAAGGAAGGGTTGCCAGCTTCGCTTCATGAGATGGTTACGAAGAACTACGCATTTCGTTTAGTCACGATTGCGGCGATCGGGGCTATTGGATTTTCACTCTACGCCTATGTGATCCATCCTCAGTTTTGTGCCATACGCCCAGGTTTTCGACTTGTTGAAGTTCCTGAATCAGTGACAGGCATTCAATCCCAGTTAAGTCATGTTTTGGAAGAGATTGATCCAAGGATCCAACACATCGCGAAATGGTTGCTATCTGTGGGGGATGCTGTCGCAGTAGGTGATATCGATCATAGTGGCCGACAGTCGATCTTCCTGACCAATCCGCTGAAAGAACCCAAGGATCGGAATGCCCTCTACCAGAACCTTGGCGGATATCACTTCAAACGTATTCCTATTCCTGCTTTGGATGAGGTATCAGCCCATCCGGAAAAGTACGGCTTGGTTGCAGGGGCTTTATTTGTCGATTACGACAATAGTGGTGAGCAGTCCCTGTTTCTCCTGACTGCCTATGGTAAGGTTATCCTACTTAAAAATCGTTTCAATGAAACAGGGCGGCTCGAATTCGTTGATGTCACAAAGGAATCGGGCATTGATGAATATTGCATTGGGGTTGCGGCAACTTTTTTTGATTATGACCGCGACGGTAAACTTGACTTACTCATTGGCAATACACTTTCAACTCACCTTGCCGATTATGCTACCCCGACTTGGCTGAATATTTTTCATCTACCCCAACCCGAGTATCCGGGTGACCGGCGCATGTTCCATTTCATGCACGATAGCTGGTTTAATGCTGAAAACGGTGGCGGGTATGTCCTCTATCATAACGTAGGACATGGGAAGTTCGAAAAAATGGACGTCAGCAAAATGGGGATGCCTCAAACCCATTGGACCATGGCTATTGGCACGGGTGACTTCAATCACGACGGGTACACAGACATTTATTGTGCAAACGATTTTGGCCCTGACGATATTTATCTGAACGATAAGGGACGCGGATTCAAACGAGTGAGTGGGACATTTGTCGGCAGTGTAGGACGCGATACCTACAAGGGCATGAATGTCTCCGTTGGTGACCTTGATAACAATGGTCAACAGGATATCTATATTTCAGATGTTCACGTTCCTCTTCAAGCTGAGGGGAGCCTGCTTTGGAGAACGCGCCCCAATCCAAAAGATCCGTTTACACCTCAATTCGAGGATACCGCCACGGAGCGTGGAGTTTTGAATGAAAAACGCTTCGGATGGGGGGCGGCAATGGGTGATCTTAATCTAGATGGCTGGCTCGATATCGTTCAGGCCAATGGTATGGTGGACGATGCAATTGACCGGAAATTTCCGACTACGCATGACTATTGGTATCAAGCCTCCCATGTCATGCGATCCGGGCCTGAGATCCACAGCTATGCAGACAGGTGGGCGGATCTTCGCGGGTACGACATCTTCGGACACCAGGCAAACCGCGTTTATATTTCCAGAGGAGTTGGTGCCAATCCGGAATTCGTCGATGCGAGCGTGGAAGTGGGCCTCACTAAACTAGGCAATTCCAGGGCCATAGGGCTTGTCGATTTTGAGAATCACGGGGTTTTGGATGTGCTGATCACACATCAATTTGCCACCACGCAAATTTTCCACAATACCTTGCGAGACGATCCGAGAGGGGCAGCATCTCAGCGCCATTGGCTAGGATTTTTACTCCACGGAGACGGTGCAATAATTAATTCTGACGCGGTTGGATCGCAGGTAACCATCCGGTATGTTGAGAACGGAAAACAGGTTCAACAAATGAGAGAGATCAGCACGACGAGCGGATTTTCAGCACAGAGTGATAGAAGGCTGCTTTTTGGCCTTGGTGATTATCATGGAACCGTGAATGTGGAAGTTGCTTGGTATGGTGGGCAAAAACAAAATTTCACCACTACCTCGCTCGATGCTTATCAGGATTTGACCTATGGATCTTCCCAGGTTCCCGTTGTAAAAAACCCATAGCCACTGATTCAAATGTCACTCAGGGATTATTGGTACATTGCCTGCGAAAGCAGGGAGTTGTCGATCAAACCCATTCTGAGGATACTTTTTGAAAAGCATCTTGTCTTTTATCGAGGCGATAACGGTGCTCCTGTGGCACTTCTTGATCGGTGTGCCCACCGGAACATGGCGCTCTCTCTAGGCGCAGTTGTTGATGGATGTATTGAATGCCCTTACCATGGATGGCGTTACGATGCTGATGGTAATTGCAGGGTAGTTCCCTCTCTTGGACCCGAGGGGAGTATTCCATCATCAATTCAAATCCCATCATTCCCGTGTGTCGAACTGGACGGATATGTATGGGTTTATTGTGGGGAAGGAGATGGAGAGCCTGCGTCTGCTCCCTTTTCGTTTCCATACCTCAATGATCCTGATTGGACGACATTCCGAATGAAAACACGATTTACGTCGTCTGTGGAATCATGCTTGGAAAACTTTCTCGATTGTCCGCATACGGTCTTTGTCCATAAAGGGTGGTTTAGAAATCCAGATGCAAGATCACTGACAGCACTCGTCCGACGGCTCTCAGACTCAGTAGAAGTTGAGTTTCGAAATGAGCCTACATCAGACAGCGTGATAGCGCGATTGCTCTACCCAAAGAATCACAAACTGAAACACACAGATCGGTTTATCATGCCGAATCTCAGCCGGGTCGATTACGAATTTGGGCCAAAACATCATTTTATCATTACTTCCCAGTGTACTCCGATCTCCGATTTTCAAACAGAGGTCTATACTGTCATTACTTACCGATATGGTGCGCTCGGAAGATTGATACGGCTCTTTTTTGAGCCAATGAGTCGACACATTATCAAACAAGATGTGGACATTCTCGCTGCACAAACAAAGCAACTGATTCAGTTCAACGGCACGAAATTCTCTCATGTTGAGACAGATCTTCTGGGGTTGCATATTCAGTCTATGCGTCGCCAAGCAGACCAACCTGAATCAGAAGATGGGGTTGCCTCTACCGCAGGGCTTTCAGAACGGGAAATCACAATTCGATTTTAATCAGACCATGTGTGCCTCCCCAGCCATTCTGAAATCAAAAACCCGGGAGTTCATCGGCGGAGGATTATTTTATCTCCTCATAGGGATCTTCTTCATTACAAGCATCGGTTTCTTCGAGCTTCAAAACTCAACCCGTGCGATTGGGGGGCACATTTCGCTTCCAAAGTCACTCTGGCTCGATTGGACCTTAACAATATTTTATCTCCTTCCTTTCTTCATATGGAGAAGCAAAGCACTGAGTCCTCCTATTCGAGCTTTGTTCGGCTGGCTTCTACTAAGCTTCGTGCTTCGCGGAGTGGTTGAGATAGTGATTATTTATGCCACGCATGCGTGGAAGTGCTGGTTCGGGATCAGCCACAATGTGCTCACGATTTTATTGTCAGCACTACTTCTCTCTCGGCTCACATGCCAGCTTACGCCACAAGATCGACGCGCATTGGCATTCCTAACCCTTTATGTGACCACTCTTTTTTTGGAGAGTCTGAATGCTTGGCTATTCAGTCACCTTGCTGATCCTGGCAAAGGGATCTACTTTGCGGCAAACACCCCTCATTTCGCCTTCGTCAATCATTTGACCTGGGTTGAACTGGCTGTGCTCTGGCCATGGTTTTTTGTGCTGCTGTGGAAATCTAGGAGCGACTTTTTCCGTTCATGAAATTGCACCGATTATCCAGTCAGGTGTTGCCGATCCAGGAGATTGATTCCGCCTTCTCGGTTAAACTCTATCAGCTCCTCGCTTCGTGTTATGAAAATGTGACATGGGCCAGATTTCAGTCCGATCTTGCGGAGAAGGATTTTATCGTAGTTCTCAATGATGCGGCAAGTGGCGAGCCAAAGGGCTTTTCGACGCAGCAAATTCTTTTTGCCAATCTCGATGGAAAACCGATTAGGGCACTCTTCTCAGGAGATACGATTATCGAGCCCGGATATTGGGGGGAGCAAGAACTCGTAAGGGGATGGTGCAGAATAGTTGGTCAACTCCTCGCCGAAGATGCAGTGACGCCACTTTATTGGCTGCTCATTTCGAAGGGATTTCGAACTTATCTTTATCTTCCAGTGTTTTACCACGAATTTTGGCCGCGATATGATCGCGATACACCTGAACGGATAAAAGGGATCCTAGATGCATTCGCGAGTTCGAAATGGCCTAAATACTATCAGGAGTCATCTGGGTTGCTCGAATTCCCAGAATCCTTTGGCAATGTAAAATCTGAGATTGCAGATATACCCATCGCCAGAATGGATGATCCTCACGTCCAGTTTTTCCTGAAATCAAACCCTGGCTACATGAAGGGAAGCGAGCTGGTGTGCCTAGCGCCTATCTCTCTTGAAAATACCAAATCAATTGGACGACGTCTCATTCAACAGGCGATTCGCGATGCCCAAAGTGTGAGACCTTCCACTCATAGAATTCATCATGCCTAGGCTGAGCATAGCCGCATCGAATCTTGCCTGGATGGCTTCCTGCCTTCCTGCTTATCGATTATTCCATAAAGCGCTGCGCGAGCCTCAAAGAGTCCAAGAAGCGCTCCTGATGGAAATTCTCGATCGAAATAAACAGAGTAAAAAGGGTGTCACATTTAAATTTGCCGCGATTAGTTCGGTTCAAGAGTATCAAAACAGGGTTCCCGTCAGTAACTATGATGACATCGCTCCAGTGATCGATGAGATGAAGTTGGGTATCGCAAATCTACTCACCTCTGAACCTTTGGTAGCATTTGAGAAATCAAGCGGATCCAGTTCCTCTGCGAAATATATCCCTTATACCAACTCGTTACGCCGGGAGTTTCAGAATGCAGTGAGAGCTTGGATGTGGGATCTTTACCGCCATGATCCCAAGTTGCTTGGTGGTCGCTCCTACTGGCTGATTACGCCCTTAAATCGTGAGAATGAAATTACCCATGGTGGAACTCCGGTAGGCTTTGAGAATGATTCCGAATATTTGGGTCTGCTTGAACGCAGGATAGTGGAATCTCTTTTTGCAGTACCAAACGGTCTTGCAAAAATAAACGACATTGAAGCTTCTCTCTATCTGACGCTCCGCTTTCTTATCCAGTGCGAGGATCTCACGCTGATCTCTGTCTGGAACCCCAGCTTTCTTACCATTTTATTGAGGCATCTAGATTCGTGGGCTGAAAAGCTGCTCGATGATTTGGGCCGAGGAACAGCATCATATTCCAGCGGTGCAGACATACCTTCATCGCTTGTTCAAAAATTAAAGGCTCAACCGGAGCGTGCCAGGAAACTTCAACAAACTCTGAAAGATGAAGGTCGACTTTCGACCAAAGCACTCTGGCCACGACTACGATTAATCAGTTGTTGGACCGATGGTGCTGCCCAACAATCTATTCAAGATATCTCAGCTATATTTCCTGGAATTCATATTCAGGGGAAAGGATTGCTCGCAACCGAAGGTGTCGCGACGATTCCGTGGATTGATGCGAATGGGTGTCTCCCCGCACTCACGTCACATTTCTTCGAATTTCTTCCTGGTAATGGTGGTGTAACAAGACTGGTTCACGAACTTGAAATGGGGGTGGAATACTCTCTGGTGATGACTACCAGCGGAGGGCTCTATCGTTATCGACTTGGAGATCGTGTTCGTGTCGAAGGATTTTATAAAGATATTCCCATTCTCAAATTTTCCGGAAGAGACGATGGAGTGAGTGACCTTCGGGGAGAGAAGCTCTCACCTGCCTTTGTTCAGGCATGTCTCGATACTTCATTGGCTGTCTCTGAAGTTTCAGTTTGCTTTGCCATGCTGGCACCTCTTCATCAGTCTCCTGCTGGTTATGTGCTCTATGTCGAATCTTCTAGCAATCCGAGAGATCTGGGTTTGCTGATGGAATCCGAATTGAGAGCAAATCCTCATTATGAATATTGCCGGAGTCTTGGTCAGCTTCGGGAGTTAATGGTCTATTGGGTACGAAGGAATGCCCATCAAACCTATCTGAATCGGTGCGTCGAGATGGGACAGCGAGCAGGCGGAGTGAAACCTACTTGCCTCCACCACTCCGGGGGATGGGAGGATTTTTTTGAAGGCAGCTTTATCAACACTCATTCGGAGGTTGCATCATGGTGACGGCAGAACGCCAGATATCGGGCTCCCGTTTTTTGGTAGAGCCGGCAACTCGCGACGATGATGCCGAACTGAGAGAGCTTTTTCGAAAAGTTTCGATGGGCAGCGGTATTGAAGTCTGCTTCGAGCGTGAACCGAGTTATTTTGATGCCCTGACTATTCAAGGTGAGCGATCTGAGGTTGGGGTTATTCGTGATGTAGTCGAAGGAGGCATCGTTGGGTGTGGCACCAGAGTTATGAGGCAAGGTTTCATCAACGGGCAGCTCGTCAACTTGGGGTATTTAGGGGATTTGAGGATCAAGCCAAGTCATCGGAATAGAACTCTAACGGCGAGAATATTCAGAAGCTTTCAGAAGCGAGAATCTTGGTGCGACTGGTATTACACTGTTATTTTCGATGAAAACATAAAGGCATTGAATTCCATTGCCGCTGGGAGAGCTGGCCTTCCTATCTATCGAGATCAGGGACGTATCCTTTGTCCTGGAATTGAACTTCGGCAGGAACTCCCGCGGTTATCAGTTAAAGGAGTCAGCCTACGCTCTGGAGCTCACGACGATCTTCAGCAGATCGTGGATTGTCTCAATCGGAATCTGGCACGCAAACAGTTCGCTCCCTTTCACAAAGTTGATGATTTTCATCATGGCCAACGCTGGCGTGGGCTCAAAGTGGAGGATTTTATCATCGCGGAGAAAGAGGGGAAGATCGTTGGTGTTATGGCCGCTTGGGACCAGTCGTCGTTTAAACAAACTCGTATCGTTGGATATCATGGGGTTTGGCAATGGCTCGCCCCTCTCTCACGAATCGTCTCACCATTTCGTCGCGCACCTGGTCTACCCCCGAAGGGGAAATATCTATCGTATCTCTATGTCTGCTGCACTGCAGTCGATGGTGATGATATCGATATTTTCCGAGTCCTACTCAGAGAAATCTACAATGCAAATGTCAGAAAGGAGTGGCTTTATTTTATGCTCGGATTGCATGAACGTGATCCTTTTGCCGCAGTACTAGGCGAGTACGCCCGAATTCCCTTTGCCGGTCGGCTTTTTGCTGTGTCGTTGACAGGTCCTTCTGGGCAATCACCGGTTCTTGATGATCGAATCCCCTATATTGAGGTTTCAACATTATGAAGGAAATCCATATACGCAGAAATGAGGAGACTGAGACCACAATCGATTTCACTCGGCGTTTTATTCCTGAATTTATAACCCCGCTATCATACACGAGGATTTATCGGGAGCTCAGTGACGAGCAACGGCTGAGGTACAATCAACTCTACGCCAGTAATTTTCACGAGCAGTTCATGTCACTTGAAAAAGTTCTGATAGAACATCTTCTGCAACCACTTATCCAACGATTTCAAGGCGAGAAGCTAGCCGAACATTTGATCGATTTCAGAAATGAGGAAATCAAACACACAGCAATGTTTCATGACCTGCACGTGCGTTCTGAGCCGCATCTATACAAGAATCACGATTTCTACTTTCTCCGTATGCCCAAGTATCTCCGATGGGCTCTACACCAGGTAGGTAAAAGAGCGGACATGTTTCCCTTTTGTCTTTGGTTGACCATCATTGAAGAAGAGAGAACGATTTATTACTCCAAACGTTATTTAGAAGAGGCCGACACTCTCGAACCAAATTATGTGGCTGCACACCGAATTCATCTCGCTGATGAGGTAGGTCATGTGCGCCGCGATAAGGAACTCCTAGATCGCCTTTGGCCAAAACGATCACAGTTTTGGAGAAATTCTAATGCCCGCATTTTTTCTGCGATTTTAAGCGAGTATTTCAATGTGCCTAAACGTGGGGGATGGAGAGTAGTGCAGGAACTGTTTCAAGAGTTTCCAGAACTTTCCAAGAAACGTATTCAAATTAAACACGAGTTATGTGCCCTTGAAGCAGATGAAAACTTCCTGCTGACACTTTACACCCGTGAAATGGTACCAAACACGTTTGCGCTCTTAGATCAATGGCCTGAGTTTGGATTTTTAACGCAAGTGCTACCGGGTTACCGATGTGCTTAAAAAATATTATTAATTCCATATGGGAAAAGTAAAAAATGAACCAATGGCGATTGACTTTTCGCTTCGCTTCATTCCTGAGAAGTTAACGCCGTTATATTTCACATCGGTTTATCAGAGCTTAACTTCATCACAGCGGCTTCGTTACAATCAACTGCATGCCTGCTACTTTTGTGAGCAGATAATCTTCTTTGAGCAGCGCCTTGGAAGACCTGTTTTAACGGAGCTTATCAAGAAAGCACCTTCGGATGAATTAAAGCATCTGATGAGTCGATTTCTCCAAGAAGAAAATGAACATTCGGCGATGTTCAGAAGATTGTTAAGCTTATCAGCGCCTGATTTTTATTCAAAAACTGATTTCTTTTTTATTCATCCCCATAAAATTTGGGACAAAGTATTATCTTGGGTCGTGCATCGGCCGAGGATTTTCCCAATGCTGATATGGTTGCAGCTTCTGCAAGAGGAGAGAGCCATGCATTTCAGTAAATGCTTTTTGGCAGAAGGAGAAATCCTGGAACCTGAATATTTAGCTTCGCAGAAGAAGCATTTGAGTGATGAAATTGATCACATTAAATGGGATCATGAACTGATCGATTGGTTATGGCCCTCAACTCCTTTGTGGTTGAGAAAAGTGAATGCTAAAATCTTCTGTTGGATGGTAGTGGAATTTTTTTACACACCTAAACGTGCAGCAGTGCTTGTAGCGGAACACCTAGTCCAAGAGTTTCCGGAACTCGAAACTCTCCTGCCGCAGATGAGAAATGAGATCATGGAACTTTCGGAGGATCCAATATTTCTAAGGTCACTCTATTCTGATGAAATCGTTCCTAATAGTTATAAGAGGTTGAAGTGTTATCCAGAATTCGCAAAACTGACTACATTATTACCGGAGTTTAAATATGTCTAATACAGAAGAGCAACCTCGTGTTTATCCCATCTCTGCAATTCTGAATCTTGCGATAGCCGGGTTGCAGATAGCGGCGTTGTTAAGTTTACTCTGGCTTTCTGGAAGAGTTGAAATCGGATGGCTGCTGATTCTAATTTCAGTAGGGTACGGCATAGTTATGAATTCCGGATATGCGATGATGCACGAAGCAGAACACAATATATTACATCCTAACCGCAGGATTAACGATGCAGTCGGGGTGACTCTTGGGCTCTTTTTTCCAGCTCCATTCCACTTATTACGCCAGGGGCATTTAGGACACCATTTACGAAATCGGTCCGACGACGAGGCGTTTGATTTTTACTTTGAAGGAGAAAATCCTGTTTGGAAATTCATTCAACTTTATGGCATCCTGACTGGCTTATTTTGGATAACAATTGTCCTGAGTAATTTTCTGGCATTGATCATTCCCAACTTGCTCAAACCTAAGTTTGTTGCCTTTGATCGTCCGACCGCTGCACTGCTAGAGTCACTCAATCCGAAATTTCAATTGTTGGTTCGTTGGGAGGCACTTGGAGTGGTGATGTTGCACTGTTTCTTGATATGGATTTGGCACATTCCTATTATTAATTATTTTATTGTTATAGCTGGATTTGGTGTGATTTGGTCAGCTCTCCAATATGTGCATCACTTTGGAACGGTGAGGGATGTACAAAAAGGAGCGCTAAATCTCAAAACTTTCACACTGCTTGATATCATATGGCTTAATCACAATTGGCATTTGAATCATCATTTGAATCCCACAGTTCCATGGATCTATTTACCCTTCTTGGAAAATGAAAACGGTAAAAAACGAGGCAGCCTACTAATCGCATATATCCGCATGTGGCGGGGACCACGTTTTACCAAGGAAAGAGTACAAAATCGTTATGCTGGTAAGGTTATTCGATAAGCCCGAAATTTTCTAAAATGATCACCGGTGGATTTCCAATTCGAGTCAGGGTGATCATGCTTTTGTTAAATTACTTCCCGTTTTTACACCTATGCCTGTTGACTCTTCTTATCTATGTAACAAAGCCCATTGGTATCCATTCGCTGCTTATCGCTCTGATCGGTGTTTACATATTTCCACCAGTCCTTACTAGATTACTGTTTTTCTTCAGGCCAATCAGTGACGACTCTATCAATATAGCTTCCCCTGATTTTTTGACATGGTGGGGTTCACTTCAATTCCAAGTAATCTTTTGTCGGTTACCGTTTTTGGAAGAGGCTCTTCGAATTGTTCCAGGGCTATATTCAGTCTGGTTGCGCCTCTGGGGAGCAAAAATCGGACGGTTTACTTATTGGGCTGCTGGAACGCTGATTCTTGACAGGACATTCCTTCAGATCGGAGACGACGTCGTTTTTGGTGCAGGCGTCAGGCTTAATTCTCATGTCATCCAAGTGAATGAGATCGGCGAACGTCAATTATTATTAAGCAAGATTGAGATTGGAGATCGGTGTCATATTGGCGGTTATTCTCTTTTGACTGCGGGCACTAGGATCGAATCGGATGAAACCACAAAGGCATTTCTCATATCTCCACCATTTTCTCATTGGCAAAATGGCAGGCGTATCCACAAATCATCAGATAGCAGAGTTTCAGCAGTAACCCCTATACCCACCCCGGACACCCAAACATCATGAAAATGGCACCACGCTTCAGAACCATCCGCATTGGATTACTGCTTCTTTGCATACTGGGATTGATGGGGCACCCAGATATCCATGCTCAGACCAATACGACCACGCAAACAGTCACTGCTCTCCCAGATGAAGAAGCCCTTCACCAAGAGCTGCGTGGATTGAAAAAGGTGTATGAAGATGCTGTAAATAGTGGAGATCTTAAAACCTTGGCTCCTATGTTTGGACCTCAGTCGACTGGCATAATTGCCCTGAATCAAGAGTTTCATACCCTCCCTGAGATGGAGAAAATCTATGAAGATTTCATGAGCATGCTTGGGCCAGATCATGTCTATCGCGTATCGCTAAATCCGGAGAGAAGTCTCATTTTTGGAGATATCGCAATAGCCCGGGGTACCTCCGACGATTACATCAAGAGCAAAGGGCATGAATTCAATTTTCAATCACATTGGAGCGCTGTATTACGGCGTGAAAACGGGAACTGGCGCATGATTAATTTGCAGGCCACCATGGATCCATTTCACAATTCTGTGACGGATTTTATCATGACCTCGATAAAACGGGTATATGGAGGGGTGGGACTAGCAATTGGTTTGCTTCTAGGCATAGCCCTAGGGTACCTCATTTTTGGTCGGGGGAAAAAATACTGAGTAAAATGCTTGGAAAAGGGTGTTTTGAGAGAATCATTCAGCAAGGTGAGTTTTCTGTCCAAGTTTCTTATTTGGAATGGGATGGGGCTTTGGCTCGATCTATTGTATTATGGGCCTCAGTGGTTTCAGATTAGGCCAGCACACGAGCTTTCAGGCACTTCACTGGATTATCAAATCCCGTTTCTCCCTGAAACGGCATGGGTATATCAATCGCTTTTCTTCCTGCTGCCGCTTGCTCTATTTGTGCAGCCAAATAAAGAGCACATTGCAAAGTTCGTAAGCGGGTTCTGTCTACTTGTCCTGACCTTCTCGTTGTTCTTTTGGTTCTACCCTACCGCGCTTCCTAACCCAACCTATCCCGATCGAATACCATGGGGATACCGCTACTTGGTTATGGCAGTTGATGTGCACAAAAATGTGTTCCCCTCGTTACACGCAGCACTCTGTGTTTATGCAGGAGTGTGGATTATTACGCTGAAGCATAAAAAGAAGTGGATTAGCTCTCTCGTGACTCTCTGGATTTTCCTGTTACTCGTCAGTACACTTACCACCAAACAGCACATTCTCATTGATGTAGTTGTCGGTGCGATTACAGGTCTCTCATTCTACATGTTCACTAGCGCCCCTTTGATTAGTGACTCCAGAATTCACTGCAAGCCGACAAAATGATGCCCCCCGATTTGCCAACTGGATATTTCTTCATAAGAGTAAATTTTGAATATTGCCAACAATAATTGCCAACCTACTCTGTTAATTACTACACTGACACTGTAGGGGTCACAGGTTCGAACCCTGTATCGCGCACCATTTTTATCTGCTACCATCAACGGTATGGCCACCTATCTCTACGAGACGATTTCGAACAAACCGGGCGAAAATCCGGAGAGCTTTGAGATCCAGCAGAGCATGAAAGATGCTCCTCTGACGCATCATCCCGAAAATGGAAAGCCAGTGCGGCGTGTGATCACAGGTGGTTTCGGGTATGCAGCGAAGGCTGGAGCGGTGCCGTCTCCCCGGCCATCTTCCGGGGGAGGTTGCGGTTCGGGCTGCGGGTGTCACTAGAGTGCTACACTGATAGTGGAGGGACGGTAGTTCAAACCCTGTATCGCGCACTTTTTGGCCGCGGGAATCCCCGCGAGGTTCCGGAGATTGGGTGGCTCAGAGTATTACGTTCCAGCATCGGGGGCTTTATACAATTTTCTTCCTGAAAATGCCGACAAAGAGATGAAAATTGGCAACTTTCGCTCGGATATGGTGTTACCCAGAAAACCATGAAATCCCCGTTCCTCCACGCTGCACTTCTCCTTCTTATGCTCACTCTGCTTCCAGCGTGCAAACCGAAACCCGTCTCCAGCCCGGAGGCGTCCGCTCCAACACCGGTGCCCTCCGCCTCTCCGGTGGCTGCCGATGAGCAGCCCTCATCCTCGCCGCAGGAGGAAGGAGGGGGAAGCCGGGGAAATTATCAGCAGCGCGCCCAGCAGCGACTTGATCAGATGACGACGACGCTCGCACTTACCCAGGATCAGGCC
>Ga0302198_10001120_pt1 | contig 29197 bp, 24 predicted proteins | sample II_Bog_N2_2_FD_193521 | JGI IMG/M metagenome (GOLD analysis project Ga0302198, IMG submission 193521) | Peat permafrost microbial communities from Stordalen Mire near Abisko, Sweden - II_Bog_N2_2 | ecosystem: Environmental > Terrestrial > Soil > Wetlands > Peat | place: Sweden: Abisko...
GGGTCTGCCCAGGAAGCAATTCCTGAGGCGGACCCGGCCCTCCCTCCCTGCATTCACCCCCTCGAATCGGCACTGCCTTCATTGACAGCGCAGTCTGAGTGTCCCAGGTGAGTTGCCAAAGGTTTCTGACATCAGCGGCTGAAGCGGCGGCGTGCCGCACCCGCGAGCGCGATCAAGCCTGTGCCAAGGAGCAGAAAGCTCTCCGGCTCCGGGGTTTGCGCAACGCTCACGGAATCGAGTTCAAAGTCACCCAGGTTGTTCTCTTCGGTGAACGTCAAGGTTGTGGAGCTACCGGTTGCAATTTCCTTGTAGGTGTACAGCGTGTATCCGTCCGCAGCCGTGTTGACCTCGGACAACAGCGTTGCACCCCCAAAGGTTGCGACAAAACTGTTTGGATATTCCCCGCCCCCAGTCGTGTCATTCAGAAGAGCGAACTCAATCGTGTAGTGTTCGCCGGCCGTGGTGGCGAACGTTTGCGACAGTGTGTCCGTCGCCCCAATGTTTCCCAGATAGGCCTCGTAGGTAAGGCCGTTGTACGGGGTTGAGCCGATCGCCAACGGGTCTCCCGTATCAACACCGGACCAGCCGTCAGTCGTGGCTGTGCCGGACCAACTGGAGAGGGTGCCCGATCCAAAGGAGCAGTTCTGAATCAGGTTAGCACCGGATGAGACGCCGTTGCACGAGTCCGCCTTGGCCCACGGAGAACCGAGCAGTCCCGCGAAAATTACTGCGATGATGCTGATGGATTTACGCATATTTTGATTTTTCCTCTCTGCAGCGGCAGTCGGTTGGCTACTTCTCGGTGATTGAAGCGGGCTTGATGCTCGCAACAGCCGCGGTCCATGAATTCACGATGTTGGCGGCGTTGGCGGTGCCAAGCCCGGATGGGAAGTCCCAGCCAGGAGTTGCGGGATAAGCCTCTTCCTCGGTGCTGTTGGAGACAGAAAGAATTCCGTACTTGGCGCCATCGAGATAGCAGTTGAACGTCCCACTCCTGCCGGCATCGCAAGCGCCTGCGTTGTCGCCCAGGGTTACGTCGTTAAAGACGCAACTCTTGCCAATGGCGTTGCCGAGTGTGGAGTTGCAGGCAGCGTCACCGCTGCTGCCGTACTCGGCATTGCCCAGCGCGTAGAGAACGGTGTTCGAATTGCCCCAGCTTTGGCCCGTCTTCTGGTTCACAAGCGCCTGGATGCCAGCCCATATCGGGCTTGAAACCGACGTGCCCCCAAAGCCGGCCCAGGTGGCAGGGTTGGGTCCGCAGGGCTCAAAGCCCTGGGCGGCTGTCCCGTCCCTGGGGTCCGAGATACAGGCCGCATAATACACGCCCCACAAACCGTTGCCCGCCATCAACGACACGTCGGGGATATCGCGAACCCCGTCCGCCGGGTTACCGAACACGCTCTGCCATGTGGGTTTGGGATAGCCTGCGCAGGTTCCGTTTGCGACTCCTCTGTTGGCAGAGGTGCCAGTGGCGCACCCGCTGGGGCCACCGCTGCCGCCGGACGCGTTCAGCAATCCGTTGTTGCTTGCCAGCGTGCCTCCGTCGTAATTACACACGCTCGAAGATCCAATCTGCGGCAATCCGACATAGGCGGCGACCAGGGAACCGGCACAGGAATCGTTCCACGGGGTCTCCGGCACATAGGAGACCGCGCTCAGAAAGTTGGCTCCATTCGTCGAGTTGAAGTACGTGGACAACTCGCCCAGCGGCTCGGCCGCCATATCCGTGCCGCCAACGGAAATGTTGTACGGTGTCGAGGTAAAACCGCTCACGGTGATGCCATGAGTGGCCACGTTGCCGTTGTCGGAGCTGGCCGCCAGCTCATCGCCGGAAGAGACAAATACCGACACACCCTCGGCGACCGCCGACTGATAGAGGTTGTTGATGTAAAGATTTTGCGCGGCGCCATCGTTCGCTTCCGATTCACCGTAGCTGATGCTGATGATCTTGGGCGGAGTCGCCTCCGTCAGCAGGTTGGCCATGGCCAGGAAGCCGCCGAATTGAACCGTGTCGGCGCACGCCGCGCTCACGATCGCCGCATTGGGCGCAGCGGAAGTGGCCCAGTCAACATCGATGGCTGCTTCCGTGTCGTCTGAGTTGTCTCCAGGATTCGCGCAGGTATCGGCCGCACCCGCCGGGTTAACCTGAGTCATCGTGCCGTAAGGATAGGTGCGGCTCAGACCCATCACCTTGCGGAAAATCGTGAAGTCGCCCGCGTTGTATTGATTGGTGTCCTCAATCACCACGATCGTCTGCCCTTTGCCGGTAATCCCCGCCGCGAATAGTGGATTGAAGTTGTAAATGGTGGCCAGGTCGGCGGAGCCGATGAAGAAATACCCGCCTCCTGCGTTCCCGTTCCTGATCCCGGATCCGGCAGCGGCGCGGTGCACATTCAGCGTGCGCGGCATGAAGTCGTTGAGCTTCGCAACTCCCGCGACCAGCGGCGCCAGAGCCGCCGGCATGCTGGGATCGGTCATGTTGGCAATGTGCGACCGGCCGTCGACCAGCAGATTGTGGACTGGAGCATGGAACGCGCGCGCCACGTGGCCCGCATCGCCCTCGAACTCAATGACCATCTTGTCGGGGGAAACAAGATTGACGTGAAAACCGGCGGACGCCAGCCAATCCTTCACCGTCTCAATGTCCTCGTCCGAAGGACCGAATTTCTGACCAATCTCCGCATTGGTAAGCCACTTGTGAAACAAAGCCGACTTCGGATTGTGCAGCTCGCTGATGGTGTCCCGTAACGCGGCCTCGCTCTCCGCAGACCGCCGTAGAACCACTTGCAGGCCCTTCAAGGGTGTGTCATCGGAAACTCTGCCGTGATCGTTGGCAGGAACTGCTTCCTGCCGCGTATTGCCGGCCAGGGTTACGCGGTCATTCTCGTCAACGGCATCGACGATCAGGCGGCTTCGGCTTTGGGAGTGCGCCATCGTCGCATAACCAAGAGCAAGGGACAGCAATGAGAACGCACAAAGTGCTCGTGTGCAGGGTTTGATCACAGGCAGACCTCCAGGGGTGGATTGCTTGGCAGAACCAATGCAATTCGACACCCAGACGTAATCCATTTCAAACCAATCGATTGTGGAAATTTTCGGGGGACTTAGCGCAGGTTCTTGCACACTCCTGAGCGCGGAAAGAGAAGCAACTTTCTATATTTTTGGGGATTTCTCATGTTGAAAGGTCCCGCTGAAGAGTCGGCCACCGGCCGGTTAAGAGGCAATCCGCCCCAACGACGATCCGATCTGCCTGCGCCCAGGAGACCTCCCGATGGACGCGCAACCCTACTCCACCAGCGCCAGGAATCGTCCGCTGCTCTCGTCGAATTGCTCAATCCGTCCGCTCAAAATGTCGTAGTACCACCCATGCACCTGCAGCCGCCCCTCGTCCACCGCCCGCTCGATGTAGCCGTGGCTGCGCAGATTATCCAGCTGCACCAGCACGTTGGCGTGCGTCAGCGCCGTGTGGCGGGTCAGTTCCTCGGCGTTGCGCTCCACCTCACCGACATACTGCCACGCCGGCTCCACATGGTGCAGCCAGTCTTTCACGCTGTCCAGGCCGGCCAGTGAAGCCGGATTCATCAGCGCCCGAATCACCCCGCAGTCCGAGTGCCCGCAGACGATCAGGTGCCGCACTCTCAGTACCTCCACCGCATACTCAATCGTGGCCGACACGCCGCCCGCCGGCTCGCCCGCGCGCGGAATCACATTGCCCGCGTTGCGGCAGATAAACAGGTCTCCCGGCTGCGTTTGTAGAATCAGATCCGGCACAATGCGCGAGTCGGCACACGTGATGAAAAGCGTCTCCGGCTGCTGCCTGTCCGCCAGCAGCTTGAACTGCCCTCTCCGCCCCGGAAACGCCTCCGCCAGAAACCGCCTGTGCCCCGCAAGCAACCGCTCCATCCTGCCTCCCGATTCAGTTCCAACTTCGGGCCGCGCTCACTGCTCGCGCCCATGCCCAGCCTATCGCACCTCAGCCCCGGCTGGTATTTTGGTGCGAGACGCCCCAGGCGATGCGGCGAACGTCAGAATCCGATCACACACCGGCAAATCCAAGGAGAGCCACGGCGATGAGACACTTTCACCCCTTTCTTCCGGGCGCAGCTCTTTCCCTTCTCGCGCTCGCCGGCATCGGCGCAGCATCAGCGCAAACCGTCGACACCCTCGACCCCGCCGTCAAAGCCCGCATCGATCGCATCGCCGCCCAGGTGCTTGAACTGCGCGGCATCCCCTCGGCCTCCATCGCCGTCCTCGACCACGGCAAGCTGGTCTACACCCACGCCTATGGCTTTGCGCGCCTCGCTGACGGCCCAACCCCTGCCGTCAATGCAACGCCAGACATGCGCTACTCCATCGGCTCCATCTCAAAGCAATTTACAGCGGCTGCCATCCTGCTTCTCCAGGAAGAGAAAAAACTCTCGCTCGATGATGCCGTCGGCAAGTACATCCCCGGCCTCACCCGCGGCAACGACGTAACCATCCGCCAGATCCTCTCCCACACCTCCGGCTACCAGGACTACTGGCCCGAGGACTACCTCATGACGCCCATGATGAAGCCCGAAACCGCACAGCAGATCATCGACACCTGGGCCAAAAAACCGCTCGACTTCGAGCCCGGCACGCAATGGCAATACTCCAACACCAACTACGTCATCGCCGGCCTGATCGTCGAAAAAGTCAGCGGAGAAACGCTAATGGACTTTCTCGGCGAGCACATCTTCCATCCCCTGGGCATGAAGTCGGTCTGGAACTCCGACGAGGCGAAGCTCACAGCGCCCGACGCCACGCCCTACATCCGCAACGCCCTCGGCCCGCTTCGCCTGGCGCCCAAGGAGGGCCGCGGCTGGATGTTTGCCGCTGGCGAGCTGGCCATGACTGCCCACGACCTGGCCCTGTGGGACGAGAGCCTGCTGGCGCGGTCCATCCTGAAGCCCGCCAGCTACGAACAGATGTTCACTGAGGTAATGCTCAAAGACGGCAAAGGCTCCCACTACGGCCTGGGCGTGGATGTAGGCCAAGATAACGGCCATCGCGCGATCACGCACGGCGGTGAGGTGACTGGCTTCGTGGCGCAGAACTCGGTGCTCATCGATGACGGCGTCGCCGTCGCCGTGCTCACCAACCACATGGCTGGCGGAGCCGGCCAGATCGCCAGCCTGATCGTTGGCACCGTCGCCGGCAACAAGAATGAGACGGATGAAGAGCGCCAGGCATTGGCAATCTATCGCGGCCTGCAAAAAGGCCAGATCGACCGCAGCCTGCTCGCTCCCAATCTGAACGACTACTTCAGCGCGGAGACCATCGGCGATTTCCAGGCCAGCCTCGGCCCGCTCGGCGAGCCGCTCCTCTTCCACCAGACGGCCACCGAGCTGCGCGGCGGCATGACCTTCCGCGCCTTCCAGATCGTCTATCCCAGCCGCCGCCTGAGCCTGACCACCTACACCTACCCGGACGGCAAGTTGGAGCAATTTCTCGTCGATCCGGCGCAATAGAATCGCTCAAGCGCTCGACGGCTGACAGCCAACCGCGGGACGCTGTACACTTCTCAGGTAAACGCTTTCCATACCACACCGATTCGGAGAATCCGTCATGCTGCTCGCTGACCTTCGCCAACAGGTCCTCCACGCCAACCAGGAGATTGCCCGCCGCGGCCTCGCGCCGCACACCTGGGGCAACGCCAGCGGCATCGACCGCACCGGCGCCGAGCCACTCGTCGTCATCAAGCCCAGCGGCGTCGATTACGCCACCATGACACCTGGCGACCTGGTCGTCACCAACCTCGATGGCAAAGTTGTCGAGGGCTCACTGCGTCCCTCGAGCGACCTCGATACCCACACCTGTCTCTATCGCGCCTTCCCGCAGATCGGCGGCATTGTCCACACTCACTCCGAGTTCGCGACCTCCTGGGCCCAGGCCGGCCAGCCGATCCCCTGCTTCGGCACCACCCATGCCGACTACTTCCACGGCCAGGTCCCCATTACCGAACCGCTCTCAGCCGCTGAGGTCTCTGAAGCGTACGTGCGCAACACCGGTGCCGTGATCGTCCGCCGCTTCCAGGCTGAGGCACTCGATCCCGTCGCCGTGCCCGGCGTCTTGGTCGCCGGCCACGCCCCGTTCACCTGGGGCAAAACCGCCGCCGCCGCTGTCGAGCACGCCGACGTGCTTGAATACATCGCCCGCCTCGCCTTCCGCACCGTTCAAATCCGCCAGGCAACAGGCTTCTCCTCGGCGTTCGATTCCGAGATTCCGGCCTACGTTTCCGAACACCATTACCTGCGCAAACACGGCCCCAAAGCCACCTACGGCCAAGGCCTCAAGTAAACCCTGGGGAAAGCAGATAGGCCGCCCAACAGGACCGCCAAACTCGCAGGGAGTACACCTTCTGCGGACCAATCAAAATTTCCTTGCCGTGCCATAAAACGCGCCATAAGGGGTCGTGAGTGCAGTGCGAATAGAAACGATTTACCATAGGCATTCTTTTGCGCAGAACCGGCCCACGAATAGCCGTAAGATAAATATTTTCAATGCTATACATTTTTTAATAGGCGGATTCCCTTTCACGGATATCACCTCCCGTTTCCTGCATCCATTCCCCTGGATAGTCAAAATACGGTTGACGTTTTATGGAACTGAACGTCGTTATGTCGCGTATTCTCATGCGATTGCGAATCACAGCAGAACTCCCGGCAGGTTTTGACCGCATGGCAACTCACGTGCAACACAGCCCAATGAACTAGATCGGTCCGCGCGATGGAGAAGAGCCTCATCAACCGCTTGCAGGCGACTGTACTGGCCGTGGCCACGGCCGGCCTCATCGTGCTTGCGGTCATGAATCTCCGCCAGGACTCGCAGTTCCAGCAGCCGGACGATGGCGTCTGGTGGCGCGAGGTCCAGGGTGGCCTCGAAGCAACCAAGGTGCTGCCCGATAGTCCCGCACAGCGTGCCGGCATTCAGCAGGGCGACCTGCTGACCGGTGCTGAAGTTCTGCCCGACACGCCCCCCCAGCGCTCCGAGATACCGGCGCAGGAACCAGCTCAGGACCAGACCCAGGACCACCCTCAGGACCTGCTTGGCGGCGGAAAGACACGGGCCCCGGCGCCCAGCCGTCAAGCGGAGATCTCCGCTCAGGAACTGCTGCCCAAGACCAGCATCACCCGTCTGGCTGACCTGGACCACGTTCTTTACCGCACCGGCATCTATGGCAAGGCAAGCTACGCCATTACGCGCTCCGGAACTCCGCTGGACACGCCGGTCGTGGTCATTCCCGAGCCGCTCGACCGCGGCCTCGCCCAGGCCCAGCGTGCCATCGGCCTGGTCTACCTGGCCATCGGCATCTACGTACTCTTTCGCCGTTGGGGCGCGGCCCGCGCTACGCACTTTTATCTCTTCTGCCTGGTCTCGTTCGCGCTCTGTACGCTCAAGTACACCGGCGAGCTCGACAACCTCGACTGGACCGTCTTCTGGCTCAACGTCGCAGCCGAGTCCCTGCAGCCCGCGCTCTTCCTGCACTTCGCCCTCAGCTTTCCCGAGGAGCGCTTCAAAAACATCCGCCGCCGCTGGCTGCTTCCGCTCATCTACGCGCCCGGCGCCGCGCTGCTTGGCCTGTGGCTGTGGGCCATTGAGACCCGCCAGGCCACCGGCCTGCTCAAGCATCGGCTCGACCAAACCGGCACCGCCTACGACGTAGCCTTCTATGTGCTCGCCGCGCTCCTGTTCCTGCGCAGCTATCGCAAGGCTGACACGCCGCTGCTCCGCCAGCAGCTCAAGTGGGTCACCCGCGGCACGCTGCTGGCCGTACTGCCCTTCACGCTGTTCTCGGCCATCCCCTTCCTGCTCGACCTGCACTCGCCGCGCCTGCTCACCGATGCGGCCGGCCTGTCGCTCGTCTTTCTGCCCCTCACCTTCAGCTGGGCCATCGTCCGCTACCGGCTGATGGACACCGACCTGATCTTCAAGCGCGGCGTGGCTTACACCCTCGCCACCGGCCTGATCCTCGCCGCCTACTTCGGCATCATCGCGCTCATTGCAGAAGTGGTGCATACCCGCACGCCGGAGTCGGTGCGCGAGTGGAGCCTGGGCATCGCCATCGTCGGCGCAGCCGCCCTGTTTGAGCCGCTCAAGCGCCGCATCCAGCTCTGGGTCGACAAGGCCTTTGACCGCCATCGCTACGACTATCGCACCGCCCTGGTCGACTTTGGCCGCGGCCTCAACTCGGAGACAGATCTCGAAGCCCTGCTCGCCTCCATTGTCGAGCGCCTTCCGCGCACGCTTCTCGTCGCCCGCGTAGCCGTGTTCATGCGCCAGGATTCCGGCCGCCTGCGCCTGGCCGCCTCCCATGGCCTGCCCACCGAGGTCCGCATTGCGCAGGGCGCGCTTGATCTCGACTTCCTCAACTTCGACCACGCCCAGGACCACACCCACATCTTCCTTGAGAACGCCCAGGCTGCCCTGCATCTGCCTGATGCCGAGCGCCGCACCGCCGCCCTGCTTGACCTGAACTACTACCTGCCCTGCCGCGTGCAGGATGGATCAACCACGCGCACCATCGCCGTCATCGGCCTGGGCCGCACCATCGGCGGCGACTTCCTCTCGTCTGAAGACGTGGAACTGCTCGAATCCCTCGCCAGCTACATCGGCATCGCGCTCCAGAACGCCAGCCTTTATGCCCGCCTCGAAGCCAAGATCGGCGAGTTCGAGCGGCTCAAGGAATTCAACGAAAACATCGTCGAATCCATCAACGTCGGCATCCTCGCTCTGGACCTCGACGACCGCGTCGAAAGCTGGAACGCGCAGATGGAAGCCATGTACGCGCTCAGTCGCGGTGAAGCCCTCGGACAGGCGCTTGGCGCGGTTTTCCCCGCGGACTTCGTCGACGCCATCGACAGCTTCCGCAGCGACCAGGGCGTGCATCACCTCTACAAATTCCGCCTCACCACCCGCGCCGGCGAGCAGCGCACGGTCAACATCGCCGTGGCCCCTTTGCTCTCCCGTGACTTCATCTCCGTCGGCCGCATCATCCTGGTCGACGACATCACCGAGCGCGTCTCGCTCGAGTCTCAGCTGGCCCAGGCCGACAAGCTCAGCTCCATCGGCCTGCTCGCCGCCGGTGTCGCGCACGAGATCAACACCCCGCTCGCGGTGATCTCCAGCTACGCGCAGATGCTGTCAAAACAATTGAAGGCTGACCCCCGTCTCGGCCCCGTGCTGGACAAGATCACCCAGCAGAGCTTCCGCGCCGCGGAGATCGCCAACGGCCTGCTCAACTTTTCGCGCACCTCGACCACCGAGTTCCGCGAGACCAACCTCAACCAGGTCATCCGCGACACGCTCTCGCTGCTTGAGCACCAGTTCAAGACCGCGCAGATCAACGTCGATCTCGAGCTCGTCGAAGTGCTCCCGGCCATCAGCGGCAACTCCGGCAAGCTGCAACAGGTGTTTCTCAATCTCCTGCTGAACGCCAAAGAGGCCATGCCCGAAGGCGGCCGCCTGCGCGTGTCCACGGCCGTCAACGGGCACGTGGAAGCTGTCATCACCGACTCCGGCGCCGGCATCGCACCGGAACATCTCAAGCGCATCTACGATCCGTTTTTCACCACCAAGACCACGCCCAAGCCCGGCGAGCGCCGCGGCACCGGCCTCGGCCTGTCGGTCTCCTACGGAATCATTCAGGAACACGCGGGCAAAATCCATGTCGAAAGCGCCGTCGGCGCCGGCACAACCTTTCATCTCGAGTTTCCCCTCTTAAGGAATTCAGTCCATGCCTGAGGTTGATCTGCCCGTCAACACGCCCATCTCCCCGCCGGTCTCCGTCGACGGGTCCTCGTCCGCCAGCATCCTCGTCATTGATGACGAGTCGGCCATCCGCGAGTCGCTCGAAGTGCTCCTCACGCTGGAGGGCTACCAGGTCACCATGGCCGTCGACGGCGAGCAGGGCCTGCGCATGCTCGAACAGGACAACTATGACCTGGTGTTGCTTGATCTGGCGCTGCCCGGCCAGAGCGGCCTCGAACTGTTGCCGCAAATCAAGGAGCGTCAGCCCGAACTCCCGGTCATCATGATCACCGCCTACGGCACCGTTGACAACGTTGTCGAAGCCGTACGCGCCGGCGCGGAAAACTTTGTTCAGAAGCCGTGGGACAACGAAAAACTGCTCGCCGATATCCGCTCCGCCGTCGCCCGGCACAAGGCCGAAGAAGAAAATCTCCAGCTCAAGCGCACCCTCAAGCAGCGCTATAACTTCGTCAACATCGTGGGCAAGAGCGAAATTATGCTCCGTGTCTTCGACCTCATCGCCCAGGTCGCGCCCAGCCGCAGCACTGTTCTCATTCAGGGCGAGAGCGGCACCGGCAAGGAACTCATCGCCAAGGCCATTCACGCCAACTCGCCGCGCAAAGACAAGCCCTTCGTGCCCATCAACACCGGCGCCATGCCCTCCGAGCTGCTCGAATCCACTCTCTTTGGCCATGTCAAGGGCGCCTTCACCTCGGCCATCGCTTCCAAAAAAGGCCTCTTCGAAGTAGCCAACGGCGGCACGCTTTTTCTGGATGAGATCGCCACCATGGGCATGGACACCCAGGCCAAGATTCTGCGCGTCCTCCAGGACCGCCGCTTCATGCACCTGGGCGGCATCCAGGAGATCCAGGTCGACGTGCGCATCATCGCCGCCACCAACATCGACCTGCGCCAGGCCGTACGCGATGGCCAGTTCCGCGAAGACCTCTTCTACCGCCTCAACGTCATCTCCGTCGACCTGCCGCCGCTGCGCGCTCGCCGCGAAGACATTCCCCTGCTCGCCAGCCACTTCCTCGAGTTCTACGCCAACGAGAATGAAATGGCCCCGCGCAAGCTTTCCGCCGACGCCCTGCGCGCCCTGGTTGACTACGAGTGGCCCGGCAACGTGCGCGAGCTTGAAAACTCCATCGAGCGCGGCGTCGTTCTCTCCTCAGGCCCGGTCATCGGCTCCGACCTGCTCCCCGGCCACATCACCGGCCGCAGCTTCCAGGACGCGCTGCTCGAGCACAACCCCAACGCCTCGCTCTTCGACATCCTCGAAGACATCGAGCGCCGCATCATCATTGAGAAGCTGGAGCGCTGTAACTGGAACCAGACCGACGCCGCCGAGCAGTTCCACATTCCCCTCTCCACCCTCAACCAGAAGATCAAGCGCCTCAACATCGAGATCCGCAAAAAAGGCCGCGACTAGGAAGAGCCTAGCCTGAAATCGTGGCGCTGGGGCGTGTCGATATACCGGCAAACTGCAAATGCATAACCAATCAAGGAACTGTCATCCTGAGCGAAAGGGGGGCCCAAGCCCTTTTCAGCTTGGGGGTGGTGAGTCGAAGGATCTGCGATTGTCTTTCGCCCGTCGTCCCGGCTATAGCTGTTCTCCAATTGCTGTACACCGAAAGCACGATGATAAGTGGCTTTTTCCTTAAGAAAAAGCCACCTTGCACGGAACTAAATAGAGCACATGAATTGGAGAACTGCTCTAAGACGTCAGATTTTCGGCGATGCCTGCCGAATCTATATTTCGACGCGCCCTGAGCCTGAACCGCTGCGAGTAGAGCCACGGAGCAATCATGAGCATGATGCACAACCCGGCCAGCCCAAGCGAGCTACTGAAAGAGTTCCTCGGCGCCAGAACCGCAACCGGGTTGGCCGGGCACTTCGGCGTGGCGCGCGCCACCATTTCGCGCATCTTGATTGGCCACTGCGCGGGAACCATGGAACTGAGCATTCAGCTGGGAGAGGCTCTTGCACTTTCCCCAGATTTCTTCGCCAAAGCCCAGCTTCAACACGATCTATGGATGGAATCGCAGAGGAAGCGACGCAAGATCAAGCCCCTGGCTGCCTGAATAAGCCCGCCCCAATCATTCGCTCGGTGCCGTTCCCCATCTCCGCAAGAATCCTCTCAACTCCTCCGGCGGCCGCAGCCAGACATCCGCCTTCGTGTCCCGCCGTTCGCGCCGCACCAGCACGCTCAGGTGCGCGCCTTCCAGCGCATTCACCACGCGGAACGCCGCCTCATCGGTAAGGTCGTCGCCGAGATAAGCCACCGGCCCCGGCCCCTCGCCAGCCGCGCGCATCTCCGCCACAATCTCCTCCGCTGCTCCGCCCTTGTCGCGCCCCGCGCGCAGCTCAAGCCCCGCCTCAAACTCCAGCAGCCGTAATCCGTCCAGCTCCGCCAGCGGCTCAAACAGCGCCCGGGTGCGCCTCTCAATCAGCGCCTGCGTGGGCCGCGCATGGCCGCGCCAGTGCATCACTGCGCCGTTGGCCTTGTCTTCAAACAGTCCGCCCAGCGCGTCGCGCCGCAGCCGTGCCTTCAGCTCTTCCAGCCTCGCCTGCGTCGATTCAGGCGCTAGTTCGAGCTCCCGCCGCCCGTCGGGAAACAGCCGCTCCGCGCCATGCAGCCCCCACACCTCGAGCTGCGGATCAAGACCGAGCATGGGCGCAATCTCCCCGGCCGGCCGGCCGGTGATGACCACCATGCGCGTCTTTTTCTGTTGTTGGATTCTGCCGAGCAAATTGCGAACGCCGGCGAACGGCCGCGCCTCAAACCGGTTCACACGGAAGGGCGCCAGCGTTCCGTCGTAGTCGAGCAGCAACAGCGGACGTGCGTTGCCGCCAAATGCGGAGAAAAATGCTTCCAGCTTTTCCGACGCATCGGACGTCAACAGAGCCTCACTCTCCGAACCCCTCGCTAGGCCAGTTTACGCTGTCCCATCGAGGGCGCGGGAACCGAAACCACCCCGGCCTGCCAAGTGGCGACCGGCTCCGCGCCCTCCATGCGCAGCTCGTGCAAATCGCCCAGCACATTCGCTGCCCAGCGATAGACATTGTGATCCATGATGTGACGGCGCATCCTCTGTATGCGCGCGCGGCGCTCGGCCCGGCCCATCTCCAAGCCCTGGTGGATAGCCTCGGCCACTCCCGTAATGTCGTACGGATTCACGATCAGCGCATCGCGCAGCTCGACCGCCGCTCCCGTAAACTTGCTCAGCACCAGCACGCCGTCTTCATCGGAACGCGCAGCCAGGTACTCTTTGGCCACCAGGTTCATGCCGTCGTGCAGCGACGTCACCAGGCACAAGTCCGCCACCCGGTACCAGCGGTCCACCTCCTCATGGCTGCACTGGCGCACAATCAGCACAATCGGCTTCCAGTGCGCTGTTTGGTAGCGCTGGTTGATGCGCTCGGCCGTCTCCTCCACCACCCGCCGCAGCTCCACGTAGCTGGGAATCCGCGACCGGCTCGGCGCGGCAATCTGCACCATCGTCAGGCGTTCGCGGTGGAAAGGATGCTGCTCCAGCAGTTGCTCGAGGGCCAGCATGCGTTCCACAATTCCCTTGGTGTAGTCCAACCGGTCCACGCCCAGCGCCAGACTCTCGCAGCTGATGCCGAACTCAGCCAGCAGCTGACGCCGCGAGGCAGCGCGCGTGCCGGCCTGCGCTCCCTCACGCGGAACAGCGGAGGTCTGCGGCGGATCAAGCACCACACTCACCGCGTAAGGCCGAACGGTCGTCAAGTGCCCGTTGCGCAGAGCCGTCATATGTTCGCGGTCGGTGCGCGACTCCAGAGCCCGATCCACGGTAGCGAGAAAATTATTGCAATGCAGCGGAATATGAAATCCGATCAGGTCCGCGCCCAGCAGCCCGTCAAGCAGCTCTGCCTGCCATGGGCAGATCCCGAACACTTCAGGATTGGGCCAGGGAATATGCCAGAAGATCGCCACGCGCGCATCCGGCCGGGCAGCCTTGATCAGCCGTGGCAGCAGCGCAAAATGGTAGTCCTGCACAAAGACGATCGGGTCTGCGGCGTTCTCCATCTCTTCCAGCAGCGCCGCCGCAAATTTCTCGTTCACGCGCTGATACGCCTCCCAATCCGAAGCGCGGAAGATCGGCCGGGTATGCGCGATGTGGCACAGCGGCCAAAGCCCCTCGTTGGCAAAGCCATCGTAGTAGGCGGCTTCTTCTTCAGCCGATAGCCACACCCGCCGCAGGCTGTAGCGGGGGTCATCCGGAGGCACGCGGAGCCGGTCAAACTCGTCCACCATCATCGCGTCTTCGCTGCCGCTGCCGTGCGCCACCCACACTCCGTCACAGGCGCGCAGCACCGGTTCAATCGCGGTCACCAACCCGCTCGGGGGTACCTGGCACACCGTCTCCCAGCCCTTGCGCACGTGCATATACGGCTCGCGATTCGAAACAACAAAGATCCGGCTCGATCCGAACCGCTCACGCATGTGAACGGCGAGCCTCTCCGATGTCCAAAGGTGCTCGCCTGCATCGCGCAGCCGTGCCTCGGCCTGAGCGGCGGCGCGCGCCTCCTTCAGGCTCTCCGCCATCGTCTCCATCTCGTGAGCCAGCGGCGTAAACAGACTCAGCTCCCGCACTCCGGCATCGATCTCCGCATCCGCCGCATCGCTGCCCAGCCCGGTGCGCAGCAGGCGCAGCCGCTCGGCCACACGCATCATCGGCCGCATCAGCAGCCAGCGCACCATCAGCAGCGTGACCGCGGTAATCAGCACTACCAGCGCAGCTATCCGCCAAAAGCTGCGCCTCCACAACGCGTTGCCCTCGCCGCGTATGAAGCGCGCATCCTCCACCACCACCAGCACACCGGTCAGCTGCCCATTCGCCCTCAGCGGAAACGAGTCCTCAAGCCATTGCCAGTCGCCGCTGTGGCCAAACACCGCTATATGCGTTCCCTTGCGGATGGTCTTCTCAACGGCGCCGGTCGGCAGCGCTGCCACAACCTCAGCCTGGCCCGATACCGCCAGCCGTTGCCCGTTTGTGCCGTAAACCGCCAGGGCTAGGGTTTCATCGGGCCGCTGCATCTGGGCCACCGCCGCGCTCAGCGCATCGCCCCCCGCCGACAGCGCCTGTTCCATCTGCGGCTGAAGACTGGCGCCCAGCCAAACGCTTCGCCGCTCCAACTCCCGGCGCAACACCAGCTTGTGCGACAGAACATCAAAGTAAGTGGAAGCCACCGAGATCAGCGTGATCCCCAGGGCAAGCGCGAGAATCAACCGCATGCGAAAAAATGGCATTTCGTCCCTCCGTTGATTGCTTCGCTCTCTATCATTGATGCGGGTTGTCATAGCAAGGTTCTCCACCCCACACTGCCCCTTCCCCCACGGCAAGGCCAATAGACAACATTGCACATCGAAGGCCACCCCGCAAATCATTGAAAATGAAGCAAATTGGAGGAGATATCGCCCCGCGCTGCTATGCATTGTTTACCCGGTTGATGGAAATTTATTCCCGGTCAGCCCAATTCTGGCGCGAATGGCCTCAGCGCCCCGTCGACGCCGTCTCGCGGTGCATGCGCTATTCTGTCCTTGCATCGGCTTCACCCAGGAGAGCGGCTTCCCTTACCCCGCCGCGCGGCAGACCCCAATGGCCATTGGAATCATTGAAAGAACCGCCAAGGACATCGTGCTCACCGCGCAGGAATACACCCTGTTCGCGCAACGCGCCGTGCTCAACGTCTTCCGCAAGCCCCTCTACTGGACTGACTTCCTCATGCAGTGCAATATCATCGGCGTGGGCTCGTCGGCCATTGTGCTGCTGTCCGGCTTCTTTACCGGCGGCGTGCTCGCCCTGCAATCCCAGGCCACACTCTCCCAGTTCGGCGCCACCGCCGTCACCGGCCGCTTCGTCTCAACAACCATGCTCCGCGAACTCGGCCCCGTGCTGACCGGCATCATGGTCGCCGGCCGCAACGCCTCCTCCATGGCCAGCGAACTCGGCTCCATGGTCGTCACCGAGCAGATCGACGCCATGCGCGCGCTGGGTGTCGACCCCATGCGCAAGCTGGTCACTCCCCGCCTCTACGCCTGCATCTTCATGCTCTTCTTCCTCACCATCCTGGCCGACGCCTTCGGCATCTTCGGCGGCGCCTTCGTCACCATTTTCATGAACCACCAGAACGGCACCCAGTACTTCTCCCAGGCCTGGGAACACCTCCGCTACCCGGACATCATCCAGGGCCTCGTCAAGCCGCTCGTCTCCGGCTTCATCATCGCCTCGGTCGGCTGCTTCTACGGCATGCGCACCACCGGCGGCACCGAAGGCGTGGGCCGCTCCACAATTGACGCCGTCGTCTTCTCCTCCGTAATCATCATCTTTGCCGACTTCCTGCTCACTCAGGTGCTGCTCACCTTCTTCCCACCCATCTAATCGAAAACGCCATGACCGACACTCCCGGCTCCGCCCATTCCGCCCCCTATGGCTCCGGCAGCGCCACGGAAGAAGCCGCGGCCGCGGAGCCGGTCGTCGTCTTCCGCAACGTCTCCATCGCCTTCGATGGCCCGCCCGTCCTCGACGACATCAGCTTCTCCGTCGCTCCGGGAGAAACCCGCATCCTGCTCGGCCCCGCAGGTGTCGGTAAAAGCGTCCTGCTCAAGCTCATCAACGGCCTGTTGCGCCCCGATGCCGGCAGCATCCTGCTCTTCGGCCACGACGTCGCCACCATGACCGAGGAGCAGCTCTTCCCCCTGCGCATCCGCACCGGCATGGTCTTCCAGGAGGGCGCGCTCTTTGACTCGCTCACCGTCCGCGACAACGTCGCCTACCAGCTCATTCAGGAGCGCGTGGCGGACGAAGAAATTGACCGCCGCGTCCACGAAGCACTCACCTTCGTCGAGCTCGACAGCACCTTCGACTTCTATCCGGCCAGCCTCTCCGGAGGCATGCGCCGCCGCGTAGCCATCGCCCGCGCCCTCATCCGCCGGCCCGAGCTCATCCTCTATGACTCGCCCACTGGCGGCCTCGATCCCATCACCTCCACCACCATCATTGAACTGGTCATGAAGCAGCGCGACGTCTACCACACCCCGTCCCTGATCGTCACCCACCGCCTGCAGGACGCATTCACCCTCTCCACCCATCGCTTCGACTCCGCCCTCGGCCGCATGGCCCCCCTACCCAAAGGCGAGACCGACCCCAACACCACCTACCTCATGCTCGAAGAAGGCCGCCTCATCTTCGACGGCTCCCTCCACGAACTCGTCCACACCGACAACAAGTTCGTCCGCGAGTTCTTGGAGTAGGCCCCAGCGTGGCAACCTGAAATTCGTGCCGTAGGCGCAGTGTTTAGCCCCGCGCTTCAGCGTGGGGTACGCTTCCACACCATGACGGTGCCGGAGTCTCCGAGGGACGGCGCAAAATCCGCCCGCTGCTGATTTCCAGTGTTCTGAGTCTGACGCTCATACAACAATTAACCTGTCATCCTGAGCGTAGTTGGGAGCGTTCTTTGCGCCCAACGGAGTCGAAGGACCTGCGGTTGCACTTCGGAAGAACAATTGCCGGCGATGCGAACCCTCCCATCGCGTTGACTCCGCCACCCTGCTCCCGCGAAGATACTCGCGTGGCCGATACCATCCATTGCGACACACACGGCGAGACAAATCAGGCCTTCGTCTGCACGCACCTCGCAGGGGAAACCTCTGGGCTGGGATTCAACCGCAACGATCCAGACGCCGAAAACCCTACACCCGATGCTTGGTGCGACAACTGCGAGATCATTCGTACCGTCCACGGCGGATGGACCGATGAAGCTCAGAAACTGAGCAAAATCGTCCTTCTCTGCGCCGGTTGCTACGAGCGCGCACGCATCCGGAACACCCGCCCCTCGGTCACACTCGACGACCTCGCCGGCCTGCGCTGGAAATGCGGCAGCTGCGACGAGTGGCATACTGGGCCCGCTCTGGACTTTGGCTATTCTGCACCCTACTACTGGGGCAAGGATGAGGAAAAAGCGAGCCGCTGGACAAACTTGATTCCAAGAGCGATCAAAAAGCCCAGCAAGACGTTCCTCGATCTGGACTACTGCGCCATCAACGACGAGAGCTTCTTTGTTCGCGGACTCATTCATTTACCCATCATCGGTGCAGCCGAGACATTTCGTTGGGGCGTATGGGGATCACTAAGCCGCAAGAATTTCGAGACACTCTTAGCTTCGGACGGCGATTCGGAGCGTGTCGACCAGCCACCGATGTTTTCCTGGCTTAGCACGCAGATACCTGAATATCCCGATTCCCTCAATCTGAGAATGTACGCCCACATTCAGGAACCAGGTTCCCGGCCGCATTTCAGACTTGAGCCATCCGAACATCCACTGGCGCAGGAGTATCACCATGGCATTTCGCCGGAACGCATAACGGAAATCATGTTCCGCCGCCTGCCCTAGCTTCCCGTCCGCGCCGCCTTCCGCAACCGATCCCGCAGCGCCGCGCCAATCCCTTCCTCGACCGGCAGCGGGCAAAGAATCACCGCACACCCTTGCGAATCCAGCCAGCGCAGGCCAGCGTAGAGCCCATGCGCCAGCTCCTCCGCTGCGGCCCACCGGCCCCATGGATAGACCACCGCCCCGGCAATCTGCACGTGCACCTCCGCCGGCAGCATCACTCCAATCTGCCCCTCCGGCCAGCGCGACGCCTCCTCAGCCAGCCTCGCCGGCAACTCGCCCAGCGCCGCATCCACCAGGATCAGCCGTGCCCGCGGCGCATAGTGCCGCAGCCCCACTCCGGGCGACGGCAATGCCGCCTGCGGTGTTTCCACCAGCACCGGCCCGCTGCGAAACTCCTCCACCGCCCCAGCAGTGTCTCGAATCTGGACAGTCGTCACCGCCCCCGGCCGGTAGATCACCATAGGACTCTGCCCCGGATCGACCACCGTCGACTCGACCCCATGGTCCGTCGCCCCTCCATCCAGCACCGCATCGATGCGCCCGTCCAGATCGTCCAGCACATGCGCCGCCGTGGTCGGGCTGGTGTGGCCAAACAGGTTGGCGCTCGGCGCAGCCACCGGAATCCCGGCTCTCCGGATCAGCTCCAGCGCCACCGGATGTCCCGGCATCCGCACCCCCACCAGCGGCCGGCCCGCTGTCACCGCATCCGGCACAGCCCGGGTCCGCGGCAGCAGCAGCGTCAAGGGCCCCGGCCAGAACGCCTCCATCAACCTGCGCGCCGCCTCCGGGACCGTCTCGACGAGGCCCTCCAGCATCGCCAGATCGGCGATGTGCACAATGATCGGGTCCCACGCCGGCCGCTGCTTGGCCACAAAGATCCGCTCCACCGCGCCCCGGTCCAGACCGTTCGCGCCCAGCCCGTACACCGTCTCCGTCGGCAACGCCACCAGCCCACCCGCGCGCAGAATCGCCGCCGCCCGCTCCAGCGTCCGCTGGGCTTCGGCCGTGTCGAGGCGCGCCTGGTCCACCTGCAATCGCAGTGTCTTCACACATCCATTGTCGCCTCTTGCGCCCAGCTCTTGCCACCTGCCGTATACTCACCTCAGCCGATGCCTGTCGAGACCGAAATCAAATTCCGCGTCGACGACCTGGCCGCCCTCACCGGCCGCCTTCAGGCCGCCGGCTTCGAGCTGCAAACCCCGCGCAGCTTTGAGAGCAACGTCCTCTACGACACCCCCACCCGCCAGATGCGCGCCAGCACCGAGATTCTCCGCATCCGCACCTACGCCGGCCGCTGCCTGCTCACCCACAAGCGCCTGCCCGACCACGGACCCGGCGAGGACACCCACAAGCACCGCATCGAAACTGAAACCGAGGTCTCTGACGGCGAGGCCCTGGCCCAGGTCTTTCGCTCTCTCGGCCTTGTCCCTGCCTTCCGCTACGAAAAGTGGCGCACCGAGTGGCAGGACGGCCAAGGCCATTGCGTCGTCGATGAAACCCCCATCGGCGACTTCGCCGAGCTCGAGGGCTCGCCCGCGTGGATCGACCAGGCCGCTGAACGCATCGGCATCGCCAAGGCCAGCTACATCACCCTCAGCTACGGCCGGCTCTTCGACCAGTGGCGTCAGCGCCACGGCTCATCCGCCCAGGACCTGACCTTCGCCGCGGTCGGTGGCAGCGGCGTGCCCGCCTGACTTCCCAGCCTCCGGTTCCCTTCGTAATCAAGAGCCCTGAATCCACTGAAGCAAGCCCCCCTGCACGCCGATAAGCGATGGGAAGCAACTCATCGCAGCAGGAGAATTTATGTTCTTTCATCCGATTGCATTGAATCGTCGCGGATTGCGGCATGCCGGAATCCGGCTTGCCCAGGCCGCAGCTTTAGCCCTGGCTGTCACCCTGGCCCTGCCGACGCGCGCCGCCGATGAACGCCCGGTCCGCTCCCGCGTGGCCCCTGTCTACCCCGAACTAGCCAAACGCATGCGCGTCACGGGCATCGTCAAGGTTGAAGCCACCGTGGACGCCAGCGGGAAAGTAACGGCGGTCAAAACCCTCTCCGGCAGCCGGGTCCTTTCAACTGCGGCAGAAGATGCCGTGAGCCGCTGGAAGTTCGCCCCCGGCGCCGATCAGGCAACCGTTGATGTGGATGTCAACTTCTCACTATCCGAGTAGGCATTTGTCTGCTGCTGCCCCGTAGGGTCGAATGATTGACCGAATTTGGAAAATCGGAGCCGTTCTATAGCTCAAAAGTGCCACCCTGCGGGCTGTCCGGTTGATGGACGATTCAACCTTCGCGGATTAGACTGAGTCAGGGTAACGATGCCAGCATCTCCCCAGATTCCCGATTCGACCGGTCCGACGGCGCTGTCGCTTGTGCTCATCGGCCCCGACCAGCAGCGCCGTCAGGCCGTCGCTGAAGCCCTGTCCAGCTGCCCGGTCGGCGTCATCCGCGAGTTTTCTTCCTATCCCTCTGATCTTGATGAGCTTCCCCGCATGCTCGGCGAGCAGTGCGACGTGGTCATTGTCGACCTCGACGCCGATCCCGAGTATGCCCTGGAGGTCGTCGAGAGCATCTACGCCTTTGGCTCGGCAACGGTGATTGTCTGCTCGGCCCGCGCCAACCTCGAGCTTGCCGTCCGCTGCATGCGCGCCGGCGCCCGCGAGTTTCTCACCCTCCCTCTCAACCCCGCCACCATCGCCGACGCGCTCGCCCGAATCTCCATCCGCGGCTCGTCCGCCCAGGTGGGCCGCAAGACCGCCAGAAAGCTGTTCGTCTTCCTCGGCGCCAAGGGCGGTTGCGGGGTCACCACCATCGCCGCCAACTTCGCCGTCTCGCTGGCACAGGAGTCGCAGCAGAGCACCCTGCTCATTGACCTTGGCATGCCCCTCGGCGACGCTGCGCTCAACCTCGGCATGGTCACCGAGTACTCCACTTTCAACGCCCTTGAAAACTACGCCCGTCTCGACGCCAGCTTCCTGTCCACGCTCCTGGCCCGCCACACCTCCGGCCTGTCCGTACTGGCCGCTCCCAGCGAGTTCACCTCCACCGAGCCGCCGCTGGTCGCCCTCGACCGCCTGCTCGCCGTGGCCCGCCAGAACTTTGACTATGTCGTCGTCGACGGTGGCACCCGCATCGACCTCAAAGACGCGGCCTTCTTCGACGAGTCCGCGAATCTTTACCTGGTCACCCAGGTCGGCGTCACTGAGCTGCGCAACTCCAACCGCATGATCGGCCAGTTTTTTGCCGCCCGCGGACCCAAGCTCCAGGTCGTTGTCAACCGCTACGCGCCCCAGGTGCAGCTGCTCGACGACAAGCAGATCGAAAAAGCCCTCACCCGCTCCATCGACTGGAAGATTCCCGACGACTTTGCCACCGCCCGCCGCACCCAGAACACCGCCACGCCGCTGGCCATGGAAGACTCGTCCATCTCGCGGGCCATCCGCCGCATGGCCCGCAAGGCCTGCGGCCTGCCGGAAGAAGACGGCAAGAGCGCACGCAGCGGCCTCTTCGGCTGGGCGCGCGGCGCCATGAAGCGCAACCGCGCTGTTCGCGAAGAGCGCGAAGACCAGGACGACCGCCCGCCCTCCATCATCGCCGGCCCCCGCCTCGGCCACGACCACGCCAAATCCTGAGCCATGAGGATAGGCTTTCTCGGTCTCGGCAACATGGGAACACCCATGGCCCTGCGCCTGCTCGCCGCCGGATACGAATTGTCGGTGTGGAACCGGACCGAGGAGCGCACCAAGCCGCTCATCCACGAAGGCTCCATCGCCGCGGCCACGCCTGCTGAAGCCGAACTGGGCGCCGATGCCGTCGTCACCATGCTCCTCGACGATGCTGCCTATGAAGAGGTCTTCTTTGGCGTCTACAGGCTCATCGATGCGCTCTCACCCGGCCTGCTTCACATTCTCTGCGGCGCCATCAGCACGGCTCTCGCTAAGCGGCTCGCCGCGGAACACCGCGAGCTGAGCATCGACCTTGTCGGGGTACAGGTCTTTGGCGGCCCGGCCGAAGCACAGATCGGTCAGTTGTGCCTGGCCGTGGCTGGCGCAGACAGCGCAGTCGAACGTGCCCGCCCTCTGCTCGCCGCATTCTCCCGCAGTAGGACGGTAGTCGGCAAAGAGCCGTGGCAGGCGTATGAAATCACGCCGGGAACAATCCCCTGGCCTGCGCCTTGATTGCTGGATCTCTGCCCGTGTGAACAGGTATCGTTCCCTTGCCCCATCCATTCGCCTCTTTCTGGCGAGTGGGTGGGAAAGCACAAACCTCAAGGATCGAAATCAAGCAGTCAGTGACCTGTTGAGGGCGGCGGACTGACCCCAGCCATCGTAAACGGAGGGCTCGCACTCCGTTCACCGCTCCCCGCGACCGAAGTGCTTGGTCACATCAAGGCGCAGCACCTGAACGACCGCAGCGTTTCCGCCGACAGCTGATCCCTGATCCCTGATCCCTGATCCCTGATCCCTGATCCCTGAAAAACCCTACTCCGCCCCGTGGCACTTCTTGTACTTTTTCCCGCTGCCGCAGGGGCATGGATCGTTGCGCCCCACCTTCTCGCCGGTGCGCCGCTGCGAGGGCTGCGTGGCGTCGCCGGCTCCGGCAAAGCTTGCCGCTTCGAGCTCGCGCTGCTTCTTGCGCTGGAATTCCTTCTCAAGCGCATCGATCGTCGTCGAAGCCTGCCGCGTGGGCAGCGATATCTCCCGCGGCGCAGCTTCGAGCGTCGGCGGCTTGGCCGCGCTGGCCACCGGCGGAGCCGGAGGAACTACGCGCCGCGGCTCCGGCGCCGCATTCACCGGCTGCCCGTCGGGGCCCAATATCTGCATCCGGAACAGGAACCGCACCGTGTCTTCGTGGAACTTCTGCATCATCGCTTCGAAGATGTCAAAAGACTCGCGCTTGTATTCAACCAGCGGATCTCTCTGCGCATACCCGCGCAGGTTGATGCCTTCCTTCAAGTGGTCCATCGCCAGCAGATGATCCTTCCACAGCCCGTCAATCACACTCAGCATCACCATCCGTTCGTGGTAGCGCATGGTCGGGCCGGAGAGAATCTTCTCCTTGGCGTCGTACTCCTCTTTCAGCTTGTCGAAGATGGCCTCGCCCAGTTCGTGCCGTCCCAGTTCCTGCGGCGCAATGCCCGCCTGCGCCAGGTTCAGCCCGAACTGCCCATAGACCTTCTCTTCCAGTCCCTTGGTATTCCACTGATCGGGGTGCTTGTCGTCCGGTGCAAACTCATCCAGCAGCCCGCTCAAAATGCCGCCGACGTAATCCTCGAGGATGAGCTCCTTCTGATCCGCTTCCTCCAGCAGTTGCCGCCGCACGCCGTACACCGCCTCGCGCTGCTTGTTCATCACATCGTCGTACTCCAGCAGATGCTTGCGGCTCTCAAAGTTCTGCGCCTCAACAGCCTTCTGCGCGCCTTCAATCCGGTTCGAAATCATCTTCGACTCGATCGGCACGCCCTCTTCCATGCCCAGCCGCTCCAGCAGGTTCGAGATCCACTGCTTGGCGAAGATGCGCATCAGGTCGTCTTCAAGTGACAGGAAGAAACGGCTCTCGCCGGGGTCGCCCTGGCGGCCGGCGCGCCCGCGCAGCTGGTTGTCGATGCGCCGCGACTCGTGCCGCTCCGTGCCCAGAATGAAAAGCCCGCCTGCCTCAAGCACCTGGGCGTGGTCCTTCTGCGCAATCTCTGCGTGGCCGCGATAGGTCTCCGCCCACTCCGCCTCGGCCACTTCGAACTCCTGGCCGTTGTAGTAGAAGCGCAGCAGGCCCGCCGGCGCCATCGGATTGATCGCGCCCTCGGCCACGCTGATGGCGCGCGCGTGGCCCTTCTTCACCAGCTCCTGCCGGGCCATGAACTCCGGATTGCCGCCGAGCAGAATATCCGTGCCGCGACCGGCCATGTTGGTGGCGATGGTCACCGTCCCCAGCCGCCCCGCCTGGGCCACAATCTCCGCCTCGCGCTCGTGGAACTTGGCGTTGAGCACCACGTGCCGCACGCCCTTGCGCTGCAAAATCGCCGACAGCCGCTCCGACTTTTCAATCGATGTGGTGCCCACCAGCACCGGCTGCTTGCTGGCGTGCAGCTCGGCAATGTTCTCTGCCACCGCAGTGTACTTTTCCTTCTCCGTGCGATAAACAACGTCGGGGTTTTCCTTGCGCAGCATGGGCTTGTTGGTGGGGATCACCACAATCTCCAGCTTGTAGATCTTCTCGAACTCGGCCGCTTCCGTTTCTGCCGTACCCGTCATGCCGCTCAGCTTTTTGTACAGTCGGAAATAATTCTGGAACGTGATCGTCGCCAGCGTCTGGTCTTCCTTGCGGATGTTCACGCCTTCCTTGGCTTCAATCGATTGATGCAAGCCATCGCTCCAGCGCCGCCCCGGCATCAGGCGGCCGGTGAAGGTGTCCACGATGATCACCTCGCCGTCCTTCACCACGTACTCCACGTCGCGCCGGTAGAGCGAGTGCGCCTTGATCGCCGTCTCCACGTAGTGCTTCAGTTCCCAATTCTCCGCGTCCGCAATGTTGCCGATACCAAGCAGCTTCTCGATCGTCTCCCAACCCTGATCGGTCACGCCAATCGTCCGCTGCTTCTCGTCCACAATGTAATCGCCGGTCAGGTACTTGGTCTCGCCCTCTTCGATTTCTTCGCCCAGTTCAAGCTGGGGAACAATCTTGACCACGCGCGCATACTTGTCCGTCGTCTGGTCGGTCGGGCCGGAGATGATCAGCGGCGTACGCGCCTCGTCAATCAGGATCGAGTCCACTTCATCGACAATGGCGTGATAGTGCCCGCGCTGCACGCAATCTTTTATCTCAAACTTCATGTTGTCGCGCAGGTAGTCAAAGCCGAACTCATTGTTGGTCCCGTACGTAATGTCGGATGCGTACGCGGCGCGGCGCTCATCGTCGCTCAGGTCGTGCACAATCACGCCGACACTGAGCCCCAGAAACTCGTAGATCTTGCCCATCCACTCGGCGTCGCGCTTGGCCAGGTAGTCGTTCACCGTCACCACGTGGACGCCGTGGCCGGCCAGCGCGTTCAGGTAGCAGGCCAGGGTGGCCACCAGCGTTTTTCCTTCGCCGGTGCGCATCTCTGAAATCTTGCCTTGGTGCAGCACCATGCCGCCGATCAGCTGCACGTCGAAGTGCCGCATCTGCACCGCGCGCCAGCCCGCCTCGCGCACCACGGCAAAAGCCTCGGGCAAAATCTCATCCAGCGCCGCCCGCTCGGCCGTCTTCAGTTCCTCGGCCTCGGTAATGCCCTTGAGCCGCTCAGCAATCCGCGCCCGAAACTCCACCGTCTTGGCGCGCAGTTGCTCATCGGAGAGCTGCTGCAATCCAGCCTCAAATCCGTTGATCTGGGCCACCACCGGCCATAGCTTCTTCATCAGCCGATCGTTGGCCGTGCCAAATACCTTTGTCAGTGCTTTCTCAAACAAACCCACATGAATCTCCGTTTACCAGTGTAAATGGTTAGGGTTCAGCAGCCGTTCCCATGGCTGCGCGTCCGAGGCGCCATCACTGCGCCCCGGAATCTTTCTCCCATCCAAAAAACCTGTCATCCTGAGCGACCGAAGGCGCAGCGGAAAGGTGTCGAAAGCCTGCCCTGAGCGCAGTCGAAGGGGACCTGCTCTTGCTTTCCTGCCGGGTGCCCCCGGTCTCGACCCTGACACCGGGGATCGCGGCTCCATGCTCCGTGCTCCATCCTTGAATCGTCTTCTTGATTCACGGGTGGGAAACCACGCGCCCTCACATCCGCAGCTCCAACCCCTCCATCACCTCACCTCGCCGAATCCGCCTCAACTGCCGCAGAAAATGCCGCCTGTTCCCAACCGGATCGCCGTTGTCCTCGTCGGCCGCTTCCTCCCGCGCCGCCTGTCGCGCCTCCACCACATGCGCCATGCTCGGCCGGTGAAACACCTGCATGAACTGCAACGCCATCCCCAGAGCCGCCGACGAAGGGCAGAAGCCCACACTCCGCATGCCCTGCCGCCGGCGTCGCTTCCACCACGCCCGCCGCAGGTTGTAGTGGATCAGAATCAGCACAATAGCCAACGGCCCAAGGACAGTCAGGCTGGCCAGAAACATCAAGATCAAATTTGAACCAAGAGCGCTCACGAAACCTCCCCGATCGCTGCAGAAAACTGCGCGGATTCCTCAGCCCGCGTGAATCGCACAGACAACAGGCAAAGCCGTCCCGCATCCCGGGCTGCATTGTGTTGGAGTTTTTTAGGAGGAACTAACCGCGGCGGCGGGGTGGAGGCCGCTGGAACGACGGAGCCAGCATCGGCGCCTGGGGTACGCGGCCAATGTAGCCGAAGGCCAGCGCCGCAAACAGGCTGAGCGGCGAGATGATGCCGACAAACAACTGCGGCAGAATCGCGGCAAAATCCCCCGCGCCGGAGTGTCCGTGGGGCACAAGCAGAAGCAGAAGCGCAAAGCCGATCGCAATCGCCGCAATCAGAATCCATCCGCGCTGTTGCCGTTTCTCCACGCTCATCAAACCTCGCTGGTTTTTAGAGCATACCACTTTCAAAAATTCGCCGCTATCATCCCAAGACCACGGCGCGCTTCTCCCGGCGGACTGCCAATTGCTGCTTGCGCAGTGCGACGGCCCGCGCCAGAGATTTCACGTTGTAGCTCCACTCCGGCAGCATCAACGACATGATGAATCCCTCGAGCTCATTGCCGATGCCCCACACCAGCGCCAGGGTAATCAGCCAGTAGGCGCTGTTGAAGCACAGTGCGGCCATCGCTGCCGCGGCCAGCAGAATGCCCCACACCTTGGCTGAGTAGGCGTGATAGCTGGCGCCGCGGCCATACTTCCAGCAATCGAACCCATAGCGCACCGCTTCCATGCAGATGACCGCGATCACCAGCCAAAGCCGCGCCTGCAGCTCTGGCCGGTGACGAATTACGATCGCGGCAAGCACACCCAGATAGAAGATCGTGTCCACCGTGGTATCGGCCACGCGCAGCTTCGCCGTCTCAGTGCCCCACCGCCGGGCGAGGACTCCATCGAAGATGTCGGAGAGGAACCCGGCAAGGATCATCGCGCCCAGCCACGGCTCGGACCTGATATATGCCCAGGCCGATAGAGCAATCGCGGGCCCGAGGCTGGCGCGCAAAGCCACCAGCGCCCACGGAATCCACTTGCCCATGGTCAAAGTCCTCCTCCTCCTCGCCTTGCGCCCGATGGCCGCTTCTCATTTCACCCGCAGCACCGATCCCTGACCCCTGACCCCTGATCCCTGACCCCTGACCCCTGACCCCTGACCCCTGACCCCTGAAAACTATCTCTTACACACCTGCACCGTGCATTTGCTGTAGCCATTCCCGTCCGGCCTGGTGCAGCTGCCGCTGCCAAATTGCGTGGGCGACATGCCGGCAAACGTTACTGTCGCCTGGCAGATGTCGTCAATATGGCTGTGAAAGCTGGCCAGCCCGTGCGCCTCGGTCACGGCGCTGCTCTGCGCGTTGGCCGCGCAGCACATCTTGATGTCGATCCGCGCCCCCGCCACCGGAGCCCCGCTGCAATCGGTCACCAGCACCGTGGTCGAGCCCGCCCTGCAATCTGAGCTGACCCCGAACGCCCCAAAGCCTGCCAGCGCGGCCAGCGCAATGCTCAAAGCTGCACGCATCTCTAAAACCTCCTCATCATTCCCGGTCCTTCGCCGGCGCATCCATCACTGCGGCGCGGTGTTATAGTCCATGCGGATCACCTGGCCCTGCGTAATGCGCATCACGTCATAATCGATCAGCGTACCGCCCGCGGGCAGGCTGTCCAGCAGATAGACATCCGTGTCGGTCTGATACAGCAGCCACAGCGAGTAGGAGTCCATCTGGCTATTGATCTGCGGCTTGTCCTTGGTCGACGCAAAGCGGCTGTCAGGCAGTCCCGCCGTCGCCGTGAATACCTGCACGTAGATCGGCTTGCCGCCGGCAAAGTTACCCGGTATCCGCGGAAACCACACCACGGAGAAATGCAGGCAAATCAGCACGCCCCAACCCACCAGCCGCGCCCGCGTGGGCTGGTGCATCCACTCAATCTCCAGCTTGCGATTGCGCAAACTCGCCCACAGCGCCTTCCAGTCCAGAAATAACACCACCTGCAACGCCATCGTGGTCGCCGTCCCCAACGCCAGGCCAACTCCTGAAACGCCGATCAGTGCCAGCAGGCCCGCGTTGAGCGCGGCAAGCGCCCCCAGAAACACCACCACCCGCACCACCCTGTGCCGGCTCAGCAACCGTACGCACCACACCGCCCCGGCCGGCGCCGCCAGGTACAGCGCGATCAGATACACCCCCACCACGATCGACTGGATGCGCGTAAAGTCCAGCGCCAGCACGTGAAAGCGCGCGTAATAGATGCCCGAAGTGACCATCCCCACGATGTAGAGCGCCAGGCCCGCCTTGGCCGCATCCATTCCGCGCAGGTTCAGCCAGCGATGAGCGACCACGTGCGCAGCCGCCTCTTCCCTCGGCTCGGCCATGGCTCCTCCTGAATCCAATTCTGGAATTTGCTGCTCAGCTCTGTCCGGCCCGCGCCGGATGGGGAATTCGTACCAACAGTCATACGCGGCCCGCGGTCGAAAATGCAAGGCAATTGAACGTCTGCCCCTCCTCCAGGAAGCGAAAAACGCAACCGGGCCCCGTGGCCCCGCATCACCGTACAATAAGAGCGGAGCCCCGCGCCGCATATCCAGCATGGCTGACGACGACAAAGACAAGTCCAAACAATCCGCAGCGCAAAAAAAGGACGAGGACCCGGTCGGCAAGGTCTACGACTCGCGCCTGATGCGGCGTCTCGGCCGCTATGTGCGTCCGTACTGGCTCCAGGCGCTCATCTCCTCCACCACCGTCTCGCTCAAGGCGCTGTGCGATGTCAGCGGTCCCATCCTGGTCATGATGGCGCTGGATCGCTACCTCTCGCCCAGCCTCCAGGTCGAAGACGCATCCCATTGGCTGGCCCACTGGCTGGCTTATAGCGGACCGCTGGCC
>Ga0302198_10001132_pt1 | contig 29063 bp, 25 predicted proteins | sample II_Bog_N2_2_FD_193521 | JGI IMG/M metagenome (GOLD analysis project Ga0302198, IMG submission 193521) | Peat permafrost microbial communities from Stordalen Mire near Abisko, Sweden - II_Bog_N2_2 | ecosystem: Environmental > Terrestrial > Soil > Wetlands > Peat | place: Sweden: Abisko...
CCCCACACCCGCGAGAGCAGCGTCGCTCGGGTAAAGACGCGATTCGGATTCGTCGCTAAGAAACGCAACAGTTCGTACTCCATGTAGGTCAGGTCCATGACCCGACCGGCGATGGAGGCCTGGTAAGTCTCTAGGTTCATCGAGAGTTCGGCGTGCTCGATGCGCGGGGCCACGCTTTCGTTCCCCGCTCGGCGCAGACGGTGTCGTAGTCGCGTCGCGAGTTCACTGACGTCGTAGGGACCGACGACGAAATCGTCGAAGAGGTCTTCACGAAACGTCAGGTCATCGAGTTGGTAGTGGTCGAGCAACAAGATGATCGGTCCGACGCCGCGTTCTCGCTGACGCAGCTGCCGACAGAGGCTCATGGCTTCGCTGAAGGGCAGCGCGGCTGCGTTGATCACCGCACCAGAAAAACCGTCGGTGGGCTCTAACGCGGCGATCTCATTGAGTCGCGCCGAGGCGGCGATGGCGGGCGTGACGCCCGTGACGTCAAAGGCTTTTCGCACCGGCCCATCGCACGAAGGCACACAGAGGACGACGTCGATACTCACAACAGTGGCAGGTACCTCTCGAGTTCGAAGGCGGTGACCTGGGCGCGGTACCCATCCCACTCGGCGCGTTTGTTGCGCAAGAACCACTCAACCAGGTGACTGCCGAGGGTCTCTTCTAAGAGCGTCGACTTTTCCATCAGCTTTAACGCGTCACCGAGTGACTGGGGCAGCGGTGCGACGCGTTTGCCTTCTTTGGGCAGGTCGTAGTTGCCCATCACCCCGCGCAGTCCGGCCGCGAGGATAACCGCGAAGGCGAGATAGGGATTAGCCGCCGCGTCGGGGGAGCGGTATTCGACGCGGGTTGAGTCCATGCGACCGGGCTTGACCGAGGGAATGCGCACCAACGCTGCGGCGTCGTAGCGGGCCCACTCGGCCCCGACCGGTGCTTCGACGCCGGGTACGAGGCGCTTATAGGAGTTCACCCACTGATTGGTGACCGCCGTAATCTCGGGCGCGTGACGGACGAGTCCGGCGATGAACTTATTGGCTAGGTCGCTCAGCCCATAGGTGCGCTCGCCGATGAAGGCGTTCTTCTCATCGCGCCAGAGTGATACGTGGGTGTGCATGCCCGAGCCCTGCACCCCGACCAGCGGCTTGGGCATGAAGCTGGCCGAGACGCCGGACTGACGGGCGAGTTCTTTGACGACGTAGCGAAGGGTCATCACCGTGTCGGCCATGGTCAACGCGTCGGTGTAGCGCAGGTCAATTTCGTGTTGGCCGGGGGCGTCTTCGTGCTGCGCGTGCTCGACGCCAATGCCCATCTCCTCGAGCGTGAGGACCGTCTGGCGGCGAAGTTGGCTGCCCGTGTCGTCGGGGAGGAGGTCAAAGTAGCTCCCGTGGTCGATCGGCACCGGCGTCGCGGTGGGGTCGAGGTCGTCGAAATAGAAGTACTCGATCTCGGGGGCGACGAAGAAGTTGTAGCCCTGCGCGCGGGCACCGTCGAGGACGCGCCGGAGTTGTTGGCGCGGGCAGCCGTCAAAGACCGTCCCGTCGATGTTCACGATGTCACAGAACACTCGCGCCACGCCCGCGCCCTTGGCGTACCAGGGCAGCAGTTGGAACGTCGAGAGGTCGGGGCGCGCTAAGAGGTCCGACTCAGTGGTGCGCGAGAACCCATCGATCGCGCTGCCGTCAAAGGTCATACCCTGGTCGAGGGCGTCTTCGAGCTCCGCCGGGGTGACGTGGAAGGCCTTGTGGCGACCGAGCACGTCGGTGAACCAGAGCTGGACGAAGCGCACCCCTCGCTCTTCGACCGTGCGCAACACGTACTGCGCCTGACTTTGCATGCTGGTCATTCTCGCACCTTCTCCTGGGGTCGTCGTTCGCCCGAGAAACACGAAGCCCGCCACGAGACGTGGCGGGCTTCGTGAAACGGGGTGATTTAGCGCTTCTTGGCGGCCTTCTTCGCTACCTTCTTGACGGCGGCCTTCTTCGCGGGCGCCTTCTTCGCGGGCGCCTTCTTCGCGGCCTTCTTCGCGGCCGGAGCTTTCGCGGCGCCACAGATCGTGTCGGTCACGAGGGCCGCCACGACGTAGGGGTCGGAGTTGGCGTTCGGTCGACGGTCCTCTAGGTAGCCACGCTTGGCGACCGAGACCGCAACGGGAATGCGCACCGAGGCGCCACGGTTCGCGACGCCGTAGGAGTACTTGGTGTAAGGCGCCGTCTCGTGCTCACCGGTCAAGCGGTCCTCGATGCCCACGCCGTACGCGGCGACGTGCTCTTTCACCTTGGTGCCGAGCGCCTCGCAGCCCGCGATGATCGCGTCCCAGCCACCGGGCGCGCGCATCTGCTTGGTGGAGAAGTTCGTGTGCGCACCCGCACCGTTCCAGTCACCCTTGATGGGCTTGGCGTCGAAGCTGACGTCGACTTCGAACTCCTCGGCGATGCGCTCTAAGAGCCAACGCGCGGTCCAGAGGTGGTCGCCGACGGCGACCGGGCTCAAGATGCCGACCTGGAACTCCCACTGGCCCATCATCACTTCGGCGTTCGTGCCTTCGATGCCAATACCCGCACGCATGCAGGCGAGGGTGTGGGCTTCGACGATGTCGCGACCGGGCATCTTGTCGCCGCCGACGCCGCAGTAGTAGGGACCCTGGGGGGGCGGGAAGCCTTCTTCGGGCCACCCGTAGGGGCGGCCGTCCTGAAAGAAGGTGTACTCCTGCTCGATGCCGAACATCGGCTCGAAGCTCGCGTACTTCTTCGTCATCTCCGCGGCCTTCGCCCGGGTGTTGGTGGCGTGCGGGGTCATGTCGGGGTTGAGCACCTCACACATCACCAAGATGTCGTTGGGTCCGCGCAGCGGGTTCGGACACGTGAAGACCGGCAGCAACATGCAGTCGGAGTTGGCGCCGGTCGCCTGGTTCGTGCTCGATCCGTCAAAGCCCCACAGCGGCGGCTTCTTGCCGTTGGCGATGATCTTGGTCTTGCTACGCAGCTTGTGCGTCGGCTCGGTACCGTCTATCCAGATGTATTCAGCTTGATACGACAACGGTGCTCCTTCGATGTGCCATCGCGTGTTCACGCGACCGCCCCTAGTTTGATGGCTCTGCGACTGGGTGCACCCCGAGTTCTGTTACTGGAGTGTGAACCTTCGCAGGGACAGTTTTCCGTGTCACCAGTAGGCTCGCGGCGTGGCTACGCTACGAATCGCCCTGGCCCAGATGAACGCGGTGGTCGGTGGATTCGCCCAAAACGTCGAGACGCTCGCGCGCTTCCGCGCCCAAGCCGCCCTCGTGGGCGCCGACGTGGTGGTGACCCCCGAGATGGCCTTGATGGGCTACCCGCCCGAGGACTTGCTACTCAAAGAAGGGTTCATCGAAGCGAGCGCGCAGGCGCTGTTCGACCTCACGAAGAGTGAGAACCTCCCGCCCATCTTCGTCGGCACGATCATGCCCGACGGCGTGAACGGCGTCTTGCTCGCACCCTCGTCGGACGGGCGTGACGCGGTTCGTCTCTACGTTGACGAGCCACGTCGCAGCCACGTCGCGAATGTCCTGGTGGCCCTGGGCGATGACGGCGTCGTCGCGACGGCGACCAAGCGGTTACTGCCCAATTACGACGTCTTCGACGAGCGCCGATACTTCCATCCCGGCGTCGGTCCTCAGACCATCGTGAACGTGCACGGGGTGGCGGTGGGGATGTTGGTCTGTGAGGACGTATGGACGAGCAACGGTCCGGCGATGGAGTTGGCGAGCCAGGGTGCGACGCTGTTGGTGGTGTCGAACGCGTCGCCCTACGCGCGGGGACGGCGCGAGGACCGCGAAGCCATGCTGCGCGAGCGAGCCATCGAGACGAACTGTCCGATCGCTTACGTGAACCTCGTCGGCGGCCAAGACGAGTTGGTCTTCGACGGCCAGAGCGTGGCGGTCAACGCGCAAGGCGACGTCGTCGCGCGCGCGAGCGCGTTCAGCGAGGAGCTTCTGGTCTGTGAACTTGAGGCCCGCGACTCCACGGTCGGGGTCGCACTCGACACCTTCTACGCGCGCGACGAGTTGCGCGCTCGCGCCAGCATGGTCAACCACGTCGAAGAGCCGTTGGGTGAGGTCGAAGAGATCTACGAGGCGCTGGTGATGGGCACGCGCGACTACTTGCGCAAGAACGGCTTTCGCGAAGCGATCGTGGCGCTGTCGGGGGGCGTTGACTCCTCGCTCGTTGCGGCCATTGCGGTCGACGCGGTCGGTGCACGCGCGGTGCGTGGTTTCTCGATGCCGAGCCGGTACTCCTCGGCGGGCTCGGTCGATGACGCCGAGGAGCTCGCGAACCGACTCGACATCGAGGTGACGACGTTACCGATCGAAACGGCGCACGACGTCTTCTCTTCCGGCCTCCACGACGTCTTAGAGGGTCCGCCGATTGGTCTCACCGACGAGAACCTCCAATCGAGGATCCGCGCGGTCTTGATGATGGCGATTTCGAACGCCACGGGTGCCATCGTGCTCACCACCGGCAACAAGTCCGAGATGGCGGTCGGCTACTCGACGCTCTACGGTGACTCGGCCGGCGGCTTCGCGGTGATCAAAGACGTTCCGAAGACCTTGGTGTACGAACTCTGTCGATACCGGAACCAGTTGGCGCGGCGCGACGGCGACCCCGAGCCGATTCCGGTCGCGGTCTTAGAAAAGCCGCCCTCGGCGGAACTGCGCCCCGACCAGCGAGACGATCAGTCCCTGCCGCCCTATGAGATCCTCGATCCCCTCTTAGAGCTCTACGTCGAAGACGACGCCACCGCCGAGGAGATCATCGCGCTCGGGTACGACCGTGCACTGGTGACCCGAATCACTCGTCTCGTGGACCGTAGTGAGTACAAGCGTCGCCAGATGCCCCCGGGCGTGCGGATCTCGAAGAAGGCCTTCGGCCGAGATCGTCGCATGCCCATCACCAACGCCTTTCGCCCCGAGGCGTAGTGACCACCTCGCGCGAGGCGTTGACCCACGTACTTTCCTGCTTCGACGCGGTCTACGAGGTGATGGGTGATGCCGCGCCGACGTTCTCGAACGACGCGTTCGTGGTGCGAACCTTCGAGACCGCGCGCGCGGTGGGTGCGGTGGCCCTCGCGCTGCGCGAGTACCTCGACCTCTCGACCAGCAGTCCGATGGCGATTCTCACTGACGTGCTGCGCGACGCCGTCGCGGGCGACGACGAGGGCGCGATGCTGCTCTTTTGCTTCGCGGTGGTGGTCGGACCTCGGCTCCTGGTGAGCCTGCGCGACGTGCGCGAGGAGGTCTCCTTGGACGAGGGGGCCACGGCAGTCACGAACCTCGCCTCTGAGGTACTGGTGGCTGAGATCCTGGCGGTCGGCGAGGCCGCTCGCGACGAGGCGCCCGTCGACGACGGACTATGGCAAGAACGGGCCCGGGGACTGAACTTCGCGCTGGAAGCGGCCGGCTACGCCGAAAGTATGGGCGTTTCCCATTAGGTTGCGTATCCCCGTATAACTAGAAGTACCGGGGAGATCACCACCCGTCCACCAAAGGGGAACCATGGCCAAAGACCGTATCGATCGTGATGATGAGGACCTGGTACGCCTCTATCTGTCCGACATCGGCCAGTACACCCTGTTGACCAAGGACGACGAAGTCCACCTCGCCCAGACCATCGAAGAGGGTCGCGAGGCCAAGGCCGAGCTCGACGCCGCCGAGGCCGACAAGAAGCTCAAGATCACCCCGAGTCGCAAACTCGCCCTCAAGCGCGCCGAGCACCGCGGTGAGGTCGCCGAGCGCGACTTCGTCCAGTCGAACCTCCGACTCGTCGTCTCCATCGCCAAGAAGTACCAGGCGTCGGGTCTCCCGCTGCTCGACCTCATCCAAGAGGGCAACCTCGGTCTGATGCACGCCGTCGAGAAGTTCGACTGGCGTAAGGGCTTCAAGTTCTCGACGTACGCGACTTGGTGGATTCGCCAGGCCATCACGCGCGGCATCGCCAACACGGGTCGCACGATCCGCCTGCCGGTGCACGCGGGTGACACGCTCGCGCGCGTGCAGAAGGCGCAGTCCCGCCTGGAGCTCAAGTTCGGGCGACCGCCGACCATCAAGGAACTCTGCGAAGAGTGCGAGATGCCCGAGGACAAACTCATCGAAGCGCTTCGTTTCCGCTCCGAGCCGATCTCGTTGTCCGAGCCGCTGCGCGAAGACGGCGACGCGGAGTTGGGTGACGTCGTTGAGGACCGCTCCGCGGAGTCGCCCTTCGACGTGGCGGCCGTCAAGATGATGCCGGCCGCCATTGAGAAGTTGCTCCAGCCCCTCGACGAGCGCGAGCAGAAGATCCTGCGCATGCGTTTCGGTCTCGACGGTGCCGGGGAGATCCGCACGCTCGAAGACGTGGGCGCGGAGATGAACTTGACGCGCGAGCGCATTCGTCAGATTGAGGCGCGAGCGATGAGCAAGTTGCGACACCCTTCGTCCGACACCGGTGCGCGCGACCTCTTGACGCTCTAGGAGCGTTCCTAGCGGCGCTGCTGGAAACTCGCCCCGCCCAACAGTGCCGCCAGGCCGACGATCACCGCACTCACGAAGAACGGCGTGTGGGACTTCGAACGACTAAACGCCGTGACCGGATGGCTGAAGGTGAGTATCGGCCACTCGCGCTGGTGCGCGATCTTGGCGAGCACGCGATCGGGGTTAACGGCGTAGGGCCGACCGACGCTCTCGAGCATCGGCACGTCGGTCTCGGAGTCGGAGTAGGCGTACGACTCGGCGAGGTCGATGCCCCTTCGTTCGGCGAGTTCGCGAATGGCGAGCGCTTTGTTCTCGCCCTGGGCGAAGAACTCCATCTCCCCCGTGAACTTCCCGTTCTCGTCGATCGTCGCTTCCGAGGAGATAGCGCCAGTGATGCCCAGGAGTTCGGCGAAGGGCTCGACGATCTCCGCCGGCGCGCTCGACACCAGATAGACCTCTTCACCCTGAGCCAGGTGGAAGTCGATCAGCTCCAACGCTTCGGCGTAGATCAGCGGCTCGATCGCCTCATTCAGTGTCTCTTTGACCAGTTGGCGCACCTCGTCGCGGTCCCAACCTCGGGTGATCTTGAGCACGGACTCTCGTACACGCTCCAGTCGTTTCTCGTCCGCGCCGAAGCGCTGGAACCACAGTTGACCAATGCCCGCCCTGACCAACGTCCGTCGGTGCAGTAGACCTCTCGCGTGGAGTTCCGGTCCGAGCGCCACCAGCGACGACTTCGCGATGACCGTCTTGTCTAGGTCAAAAAAGGCGGCTCGCACACCGTCATGCTAGGTCGCAACTATAAGAATTCCGGGCCGCGACTACCCAATGAAGGCGGCGGTGCAGTCTTCGGTGGCGTCGACGCGGGCCATCAAGACAACGTGGTCCGTCTCGAGGAAGTGCATGGTGGGACTCGGCACCAGGGGCTGTTCGTGACGCACCACCGCGACCACGCGCAGCGAGTCGGGCAGGCGCAGTTCGTCCAGCGTGAGATTCTGCACGACCGCGGGCGCGTTGGCGTCGAGGGTGACCTCGATGAGTCGCATCCGTCCGTGCGCCAAGGTCATGAGTTGGATGATCGCGCCGACTTCGACCGCCTCATCCACGAGTGAGGTGATCAACGCCGGGGTCGAGACCGAGACGTCCACCCCCCAACTCTCATTGAAGAGCCATTCGTTGCGCGCGTTGTTGATGCGGCTGATGACGCGCGGAACACCGAACTCTTGTTTGGAGAGCCAACTGATGACCAGGTTGTCCTCGTCGTCGCCGGTCGCGGCGATCATGACGTCAGCCGAACGAACGTCGGCCGCGGTCAAACTCGCGTACTCACAGGCGTCGGCGGCCATCACGGACACACCGGGCAGCATCGACTTGAGACGCTCGGCAGTGGTGGCTTGTTGCTCCATCAAGGTGACGTCGTGATGTCGGTCCATGAGGTCGAGCGCGATAGACGTCCCGACTGATCCGCCACCGGCGATGACGACCTTCATCAGGCCCCCGTCGCCAAGAGGTCGTGGAGTTGCTTTAGGCCATCGTTGGTGACGAGGAACTCGAGGATGTCGTCCTCCTGGGCGAAGAGTCCCTCGATGTCGACTCGACCAGCACCAGCGCGAATGATACCGACCAAGCGCACGTCCTCGCCGACGTTGAAAGTAGTGACCGGCTTACCCGCGAGGGCGTCCGGCACGATGCGCTCGACGAGGTGCATCGTGCCAGCCATATCGGTCCACTCAATTGAATCGTCGGCCGGCATCATCCAGCGCTTGACCTGTTGGGTCGTCCACAGCGAGGTGGCGACCGTCGGGATGCCGAGTTTCATGTAGATGTCGGCGCGAGCGGGGTCGTAGATGCGCGCCACGACGTTCTTGATGTTGTAGTGGTCGCGAGCGATGCGCGCACAGAGGATGTTGGTGTTGTCGCCGCTGGTGACCGCGGCGAGGGCGTCGGCGGTGGTGGCTTCGGCTTGGAAGAGGACGTCGCGGTCGAACCCCGATCCGACGATGGTCTTGCCGTGAAAGTGTGTCAAACGACGCAGATTGTCGCGGTTCTTGTCGATAACGACGACCGAGTGACCCTCTTCGGAGAGTTCCATCGCCAGTTCTGAGCCGACGCGGCCACAACCGACAACAATGATGTGCACCGTCTCATCAGACCACACCTGGGCTTTTGGCTGCAACTTCACGCCCACCACGCACTCGGCGAGCAGCGTTCATCGAAGAAACCATGACTTAGTATCGAAATCGTGTCAGATGAGGAAAAGCCAGCGTCGACGCGCTCGCCAATTCTGACCTCGCACGCCAATCTGGCGAAGTTTTACCCCGAATCGTTGGACTACCGGCTCAAGCGGTTCTTCCTCGGCAAGCCGCTCGTCTCGGAGCAGTTGAGCGGCGAGCGGCTGAATCGTCCCATTGCGCTCGGCGTGTTGGCGCCGGACTGTATCTCCTCCTCGGCGTACGGTACCGAGGAGATCCTCACCCAGATGACCCCGCTCATCGGGCTCGCGGCGTTCGCGCTGGTGGTGCCGATCATGTTCGTGATCATCGGGGTGTTGTTCTTCGTCACCACGTCCTACCTCGACGTGATCAAGTACTACACGACGGCCGGCGGGTCCTACGTGGTGGCGCGCGACAACTTCGGTCCGAAGATCGCTCAGATCGCGGCGGTCGCGCTGCTCATCGACTACACCGTGACCGTCGCGGTGCAGTGCTCGGCCGGCACGGCCGCGCTCACGACGGCGTTCCCGGCCCTCAAGACCTCGTTCCCCCTCGTGGGCAACGGCACGTTGTTGATGACCGTGATCGTGGTGCTCGTCTTGATCTTCGGCAACCTGCGCGGTCTACGAGAAGCGGGGAGTTACTTCGCGATCCCGACGTACTTCTACGTCGTGATGCTCTCGATGACCATACTTATTGGCTACTACAAGGAGATCGTCGGGTCGTTGCACGTGATCGCCCAGCCGGCGACGCACCTGTTGGTTGGGCACAAACTCGGGCACTCCGGCAGTGGGCTCTTGATGGGTCTCGCCTTCATCACGTTGCTGCGCGCCTACGCCAACGGCGGCTCGTCGTTGACGGGCCTCGAAGCAATCAGCAACGGCGTGGGGAGTTTTCGCCGCCCCGAGTCGCGCAACGCCCGCTCGACGCTGGTGGTCATGTCCTCGGTACTGGCGTTCTTGCTAATCGGCACCACGTTGCTCGCGCACTGGACCCACGCCTTCCCCTACGACTCGGGTTCGCCGACGGTCGTCGGTCAAGAGGTCTCGGACATCTTCGGCACCAGCGGCCTCGGTCACTACATGTTCTTGATCGTCCAGTTCGCCACCGTGTTGATCCTCTACACCGGCGGCAACACGTCCTTTAACGGGTTCCCCTTCCTCGCCAACTACGTCGCGGGGGACCGCTACCTGCCACGCCAACTCACCAAGCGTGGCCACCGCCTCGCCTTCTCCAACGGGATCATCGTGTTGGGCGTCGTTTCGCTCTCATTGATCATCGCCTTCAACGCCTCGGTGAACGCGCTCATTGCGCTCTACGCGATTGGTGTGTTCACGGGCTTCACGTTGGCCGGTGCGGGCATGGTGGCGCGGCACCTGCGCGAAAAGGGTGCGCACTGGCGACGCGGTGTCTTCATTAACGCGCTCTCGGCCGGCGTGACCTCCATCGTGGTCTTGGTCTTCGTCTTCGCCAAGTTCACCGAGGGGGCTTGGATCATCGTCGTCGTCGGTCCCATCATGTATTGGGGGCTGTTGCGCTTTCATAAGACCTACGTTCGCGAAGAGAAGGCCTTTGAGGCCAGTATCGGGAAATCTGCGTTGCATATCCGGATGAACCGGATCATCGTGTTCGTGGACAACTACGACCTTCCCACCGAGCGCGCCCTGTTGTACTGCAATTCGCTCAACCCCTATTCGGTGCGCGCCGTGCACTTCGACGTGGACAACCTCGTGACCAAACGTCTCGAAGCGAGTTGGGGACGCCCCGACACCGCCTCGGCGGCGATCAGTTTGGAGATCGTCGAGTGCGAGGACCGACGCGTCGACCGTGCCGCATTAGAACTCGTGGCCGACGCCGTGCGCGACCCCGACGTCTTTTGCATGGTGATCCTGCCTCGGCGCGGCTTCGTCTCGCGCCTCCAGCGCTTACTGCACGACCGCACCGCGGACAACATCGCGAGCGCGGTGATGCACGTGCCGCGCACCGCCGCGACGATCATCCCCTACAACGCGCTTCGACGAAAGTTGCCCGAAGGTAAGTTGACCGAGGAGCCGGTGAGTGATGAGGTGACGCGCGGCGGCCTGCGCGGGGACGCGCACTTAGCGGCCGACGTCAAGCTCGCTTCGGTCTCGTCGGACTCCGCGCCGATCGGCGATCTCATCGAGCGACAGTTCGCCGAGATCGCCGGCCGCGTGCGATCGATGGCGATCGGGAACGAGAGTGGCGTGCACGAACTGCGCTGCGTCATCGCTGACAACACGGGATCGATCACGCTGGTCTTCCAGGGGCGCACCAACGTGCCGGGCATCGAGCGAGGCACGCGGTTGATGGTGAAGGGCACCGTGACCTCTCTGCGACGAGAGGCCGTGATCCTCAACCCGCAGTACGAGATCGTCGCCGCGCCCCAGGGCGAACATTAAGTCTTTGGAGGGCATCGACCTCACAGCCACCAAACGCGACTCACACGGAGCCCGTATCGATCCGACCAGCAGCCAGATGGTGCAGGAAGTGACGCTGTTATCTTTCCGATATGCCACTGACCCTCCGGCCGTTCGGCCTCGCCGACGAAGCACCAGCGCTTGCCGCGCGGGCTGAGTTCGAAGGCACTGGGTTTAATTTTCTCCCGTTCGATTTTGATCCACGCATGCCCTGGGCGGAATGGATCGCCCTCATGGAGCGCTATCGGCAAGGGATTGACCTGCCAGAGAACCGAACTCGTTCGGCCTTTCTCGCGGCCGACGTTGATGGTCAACTTGTGGGTCGCGCGTCGATCAGATTTGAGCTGAATGCCTTTCTCGCCTTCCGAGCGGGGCACATCGGCTACGACGTAATTCGGGCGTTTCGTCGCAGGGGATATGCCACCGCCATTCTGCGTGAATCCATCGAGATCGCACGGAGCGAAGGAGCCGGTCCTCTTCTTGTCACTTGTAACGATGACAACGTTGGATCGGCCACCGTCGTCGAACGATGCGGCGGAGTTCTTGAAGCCATTGCGATCGACGACGATGGAGTGGCATTCCGACGGTATTGGATCTGACGCCGCAACCCTTTCCCTGTCCAACGAATGGCAGTCGAATGGATATCCCATATGTTTTTTGGGATCGCCCTTTTTCAAGCGACGCCTGGTGAATGGGCCCAACGGGTGGGCGTGCGGAAGCGTTCGTGGGTTCAACGATCCGCCGCGTCTGTCTAACTTGTGTAGTTGCGGTGATTGGTGGCGATAGTGTGTCTCGCCGTGAGAGAAGACCCGAGAGGCGGTGACCATGGCTAGAGCGCTCGTTATCGTCGAGTCCGTCGCCAAGGCGACCCGCATCCAGGGCATGCTCGGACCCGAGTACATCGTCAAACCCTCCATTGGTCACATCCGCGACCTGCCCCAAAGTGCGGCCGACATCCCCGCGTCGGTCAAAGGGGAGAAGTGGGCGCGCCTCGGGATCAACGTCGAGGATCACTTCAAACCCGTCTACGTCGTTTCGAACGATCGCAAGAAGATCGTCGCCGAGTTGAAGGCCGCCCTGAAGGAAGTCGACGAGCTCTACCTCGCCACCGACGAAGACCGCGAGGGCGAGGCGATTGCGTGGCACCTCCAAGAGGTACTCAATCCGAAGGTCCCGGTCAAACGGATGGTCTTTCACGAGATCACCCCCAGTGCGATCACCAAGGCGGTCGAAGAGACCCGCGACCTCGACCTGCGCCTCGTCGACGCCCAGGAAGGTCGGCGCTTCTTGGACCGACTCGTCGGGTACGAGGTCTCCCCGGTGCTCTGGCGCGCGGTCGACAAGGCTCGTTCGGCCGGTCGCGTGCAGTCGGTCGCGATTCGCCTGGTCTGTGAGCGCGAACGCGAGCGCATGGCCTTTCGCTCGGCCACCTGGTACGACGTCACCGTGACGTTGCGCGCGAGTGAGACGACCTTTGAAGCGACCCTCGAGACACTCAACGGGGTCGCGCTCGCGACCGGCAAGAACTTCGACGCCCTCGGGGCCCTGGAGACGAAGGGGCCCCTCACCCTCTTGAGTGACGAGGCCGCCCACGCGCTCGCCGGTGCGTTAATGGGCGAGCGTCTCGCGGTGACGTCGGTGACCTCGACGCCGCGCACGCAGCGTCCCCAGCCGCCCTTCATGACCTCGTCCTTGCAGATCGAAGCCAGTCGCAAGTTGCGCTTCGACCCCGAACGAACGATGCGCGCCGCCCAACGTCTTTACGAACAGGGCTGGATCACCTACATGCGCACCGACTCCACGACGCTCTCGGACGAGGCGATCCACGCCGCGCGCTCCCAGGCCGCGTCGATGTTCGGCGACGACTACGTCGCCGACGCGCCGCGCCGCTACGACCGCAAAGTGAAGAACGCCCAGGAGGCCCACGAGGCCATCCGTCCGGCCGGTGAGGCCTTCCGCACGCTCGACGAGGCGCAAGCTCAACTCAGCGGTGACGAGCGAGCCCTCTACGAACTCATCTGGAAACGCACCATCGCGTCTCAGATGGTCGACGCGCGACTCACCCAGGACCGCGTCCGTCTCACGGGCACGTTGCGCGACGTCGCGACCTTTGACGCCGACGTGGCAGTCGGACTGAGCGCCACGGGGATGCGTATCGAGTTCGCGGGATTTCGCCGCGCCTACGTCGAGGGCACCGACGACCCCGAGGCGGAACTGGCCGACCAGGAGCGGCTGTTGCCCACGCTGCGCGAGGGCGCCGACGTGCCCGTTGAGGGGGCCGAGGCGAAGTCGCACGACACCCAGCCGCCCGATCGCTTCTCGGAAGCGACGCTAATCAAGAAACTCGAAGACCTCGGTATCGGCCGACCTTCGACCTACGCCTCGGTCATGAAGACGATCGATCGACGCGGCTACGTCTGGAAGAAGGGCAAGTCGCTCGTGCCGACCTTTCGGGCGTTCGCGGTCGTCAACCTGCTCGAGTTCTACTTCGCCGACCTCGTCGACTACCAGTTCACCGCCGACATGGAGGACCAACTCGACGAGATCGCCGAGGGCCGCCAAGACCTGGAGCCGTGGCTGCGCAAGTTCTACTTCGGTGACGCCAGCGCGACCAGTGAGTTCGCGCGCCTCGGCCTCCAACACGTGACTCACGAGCCGCACGAGTTCGACTTCGCCGCGATCAACTCGTTGCCCCTCGGGGTGGCGCCCGACGGCGTGGCGGTGTCGGTGCGCTCGGGTCGCTACGGTCCCTACCTCGTGCACGGTGACGAGCGGGTCTCGATCCCCGAGGCGACCGAACCCGACTCGTTGAGCGTCGAGCACGCCCTCGAGCTCCTCGCGGCGCCGAGCAACGACCGCGCGCTCGGTGAGGACGACGCCGGACAGACCATCTACTTAAAGGCCGGTCGCTACGGTCCCTACGTGCAAGTCGGCGAGATGACCGACCCCAAGGACAAGCCCAAGACCGCTTCTTTGCTCTCGACGATGACGCCCGAGGGCGTCACCCTCGAGGACGCGTTGCGTCTGCTCTCCCTGCCACGCACCGTGGGTCTGCACCCCGACGGCGGCGAGGTCCTCGCGCAGAACGGTCGCTACGGCCCGTACCTCACCTGGGGCAAGGAGACGCGTTCGCTGGAGAACGAAGAGCAGATCTTCGCCGTCGAGCTCGCCGACGCGCTGGCGCTACTGGCCCAACCGAAGGCGCGAGGTCGTCGTGCCGCGGCGAAGCCGTTGGCCGAGCTCGGGCTGGACCCGATCACCAAGCGTGAGGTCGTCGTGCGCAGCGGCCGCTTCGGTCTCTACGTCACCGACGGCGAGACGAACGCCACGTTGCGTCTCGGGGACACGCCCGAGGCCCTCACGATGGACCGGGCCAGTGAGCTCCTCGCCGAGCGACGAAACGCGGAGCCCTCGACGCGCGTGCGAGCGGCCGCGAAGAAGGCGTCGAAGGCACCGGCCAAGAAGCGAGCCGCCTCGGTCACGAAGAAGGGCGCGGCGAAGAAGAGTGGCGCGGCGAAGAAGACCGCGACCGCGGTCAGCGGTGCGGCGAAACGCGTCGCCAAGGCCAAGGGCGCCGAAACCAACGCGGCGCTCGCCAAGAGCGCGCGGGGCGACGGGTGAGCCGGGGCGTCTTTTTAGTCTTTGAAGGGATCGACGTCAGCGGCAAGAGTACGCAGGCGCAACGAGTAGCGGCGCAGCGACACGCGCTCTTCACCTTCGAGCCGGGTGACACGCCCTTCGGTCGCGAGCTCCGTCACTGGGTGCTCGACGCGACGACACCCATGGCGCCCGCCACCGAGGCGTTGGTGATGCTGAGTGACCGGTCCCACCACGTGCGCAGCGTCATCGAGCCCACCCTCGCCGAGGGCCGCTCGGTCGTGTCGGACCGCTACTTCGCCTCCACCCTCGCGTACCAGGGGTACGGGCGAGGCGTGGACCTCGATCTGTTGCGCGCGGCGACGGAGTTGGCCATTGGCTCCTGTCGTCCGACGCTGACCATCCTGCTCGACCTGCCCTTGGACGTCGTGAACGAGCGCCGGGCCCACGACGCGAAGGACCGCTTCGAGAAGGAGGACCTCGCGTTCCACCAGCGCGTGCGCGAGGGGTACTTAGAGCTCGCCGCGGACGCGTCGTGGGTGGTCCTTGACGGATCTCGAACGGAAGAGGAGGTCGCACGCGACGTCGATGTCGCAGTCGCCCACCTAGCGTGGTGAGATGACCGACGTCTTCGACCGCCTAGTCGGCCAGGAGCGGGCCGTTGTCGCCATGCGTCAGTACGCGCGAAACCCTGTGCACGCGTACCTCTTCAGCGGACCGAGCGGCTCGAGCTTGCACGACGCGCTGCTTACCTTCGCCGCGGCCCTACAGTGTCCGAGCCACGGCTGTGGTGAGTGTGAGATCTGTCGACTCGTGCTCGACGACGGCGACCCTGACGTCTACGTGGCGGAGCGATCGGGCGTGAACTGGCGCATCGAAGAGATTCGTGAAGCCGAGCGGGTCGCGCGCCGGCGGCCCCTCAGCGGGGGATACCAGATCGTCGTGATGGAGGACATTGAGTTGACCACGACCGGTTCGTCGGTGAGTGCGCCCGCGCTCTTGAAGTCGCTCGAAGAACCGCCGACGAGGACCATCTTCCTACTCAGTGCGGAGGAACTCCCGCCCGAACTCGACACCATTGTCTCGCGGGCCTTGGAGATACGACTTCGCGCGCTGAGCGACGAGGACGTCACGGCGATCTTGACGAACGAGGGCGCCAGTCATGATGCGGCGCGCACTGCGGCCGAGGCGGCCAACGGGAACCTGCGTCGCGCGCGGGTGCTCGTGCGTGACGGCGGACTCGTCGCGCGAGTGCAGCGGTGGCGCAGCGTGCCCGCACGTCTCACGGGCACGACCGCCGCGTCGGCGGTCGTCGCCGCAGAGATCGCGAGCGACCTAAACGACGCGATCGCGCCCTTGGAGGAGCTCCAACGCGAAGAGTTGGCTCGGCGCACGAGTGAGGCGCGTGAGTTGGGACTGCGTGCGGGAGGGCGCCGTGACGCAGAGGCACAGTTCAAACGCGAACAGCGGCGTTTTCGACTCGACGAGTTGCGCTTCGGGCTCAGCGCCCTCAACGGCGTCTACCGCGAACGACTCGTCGAAAGCCTCGAGGCCGCTGCCGAGGGTGACACGCGCAGCGAGTATCGGGTCGATGCCGCGCTGCGAGCACTCGACGTGATTGGTGAGGCGACGCGACGGTTGGCGACCAACGTGGACGAGACGCTGCTGCTCCACGACCTGATGTTCTCCTTGATGGCCTTCTGACCAGCGGGGAGCGAGAGCCCATGGGCTAATGTTGCTTCCTGCGCCTGGGTAGCTCAGTCGGTAGAGCAACGCATTCGTAATGCGTAGGTCAGGAGTTCGAATCTCCTCCCAGGCTCCATTCGGTGCGTAGTTCTGGCTCTTCGCAAGAGAGCGGGTTGAGAAGCAGACGAGGGGTTCGATGCATTGGATTCCCGGATGCCTGTTCGAGCCGATAAAAGTGGCCCCTGGTACCATCGCGATTCATCCATGTACGTCATCGACAACGTCATCTACGGCCTGTGGGTCCTCTTTTGGTTGCTATGGCTCGCGGCCGCCCTGACGGCCAAGCGGGCAACTCGATCACGACTGCGACACTTCGCCGGCTTGAGGATCGCCCTTTTCGTTATCCTCGTTTTGGTCGCTCACTCGGGAGCTTTCAAGGGCCTCCACACCCTTGAGAGCAACCCCACGCTCCAAGGCATCGGTACGGCTTTGTTCTTGACCGGGTTGGGACTAGCCCTGTGGGCACGGGTCTATCTGGGACGGAACTGGGGCACCCCGATGTCCGAGAAGGTGGACGCGGAGTTGGTGGTCACCGGGCCCTATCGGTATGTCCGCAATCCCATCTACTCGGGGTTGATCCTCGCCGCCCTTGGCACGGCGGTAGCGGTGAGCTGGTATTGGCTCGTAGCCGTCGTGTTCGTGGGCGCGTACTTCATCTACAGCGCAACCGTCGAGGAGCGCATCATGGAGCGCCTCTTTCCGAACGACTACCCGGCGTACAAGCGCTCGACCAAGATGCTGATTCCTTATGTGTTCTGACACCGCCGCCCGTCGAGGGAGACCCTCGACGGGCGCTCGCACCCCACTAACTTCCCATGCCCCGTATTTCTGCGGTTGTGAGTTCAGACGGTCGATTCAACAACACCTGGTTCTCCACGCGACGACGGCTGAGCCATAACATTCGTCGGCCGCTGCAGGGCGATTCTGTCAAGCACCAAGCGGCTCGCTCTCTAATACGCACGACGCCAGCCTGGCGACGAGCCAGGCTGGCGTGCGGTGCGGTCGGGCCGCCGCCACGAACGAGGGCTCGTCGTCCGTGGCGGCGGGAACTTAACTGGCCAGTGAGTACACGACCGAGACCTGCACGTTGATCGTCTGCGTGCCCGTCTCGACGGGGACCGACGACGCCGCCTTCGCCGCAACCTGGGCGTAGGGCAAGACGATGCCGGTGGAGCCGTTGTTCTCCTGATCGGTCACGCGGACGATCCGGCCGACCGTGGTGCCGCCACCCTTGGCGACTTGGGTCGCCTCAGTCAATGCGTTCTTCATCGCCTTCGCGCGGGCTTCGGCGAGAAAGTGTGACTGGTTCGAGATCGAGAAGGTGACCCCGCTCAACTGGATGCCGTTACCGACCACGTGCGCCGCGGCGTCGATCGCCGTGCCCGCCTTGTCGAGGTCGTGCGTGGTGACGTTGAGGTCGTCCTCGGCGGTGTAGCCAGTGACCGCACCGTTGTTATTGGTGTTCTGGTAAATATTGAAACCAGAGGTTTGAAGATTCTTCTTGACGATGCCGTTTTTTAACAACGACGCCTCGAGCGCCTTTATCTTCACGTTGTTGGCATCGAGCGCGGCGGCGGCACTCGCGGCGATGCTCTGCACGCCGATCTGAAAGCTCATGGTGTTGGGCGTACCGGTGACGGTGCCCGACCCGGTGACCGAGATGGTCGCCGTCGAGCCCGCGCGATGGTGACCGAGCGCCTCGCCGGTAAAGGCGATCGCCGCGATGACGACCGCGAAGACGAGGAGAAAGATCGATCGCACGAACGGCACGCGACGCGGACCCCCGTGGGCGAAGTGGGTGTGGGACGTGTCGTCATCTGAGTGGCTGAGCTGGTCGCTCATGGTGTCTCCTTCGGGCTAATCCACGTGACGTACGTGGGTTGTTACTTCCTTATTTACGTACTGTCCCCGCGCGAGCGGAACTTACTCGCGACTTTGGGGTCGTTCATCGAATCGTGTCACGCACCACGTCCACGAAGTCGGCCGAACGCTCTTCCCAGTTGTGGTAGCGGTCAAAACTCGGTGCCGCGGGTGAGAGCAGCACGACGCCCCCGTCAGGAACGGCACCACGAGCGAGGCTGACGGCATCACGCATCGTCGCCGCGACGTGTTGTTCGAGCGTTGGAATTCGCCGGCGGACCTCGTCACTGACGCGAGCGCCGGCGTTGCCCATCGTCACCAGTACCGTCCTCGCCCGACGCTCGCCGATCACCGCCGCGAGGGGGCCGTAGTCAATGCCGCGGTCAAAACCGCCGACGATCAATGCAACCGGGTCGTGCTCGAACACCTCGAGGGCCGCGACGGTGGGCAGGACGGCGGTGGCGAGCCCGTCGTCAACGTAGCGAATGACGCCGCCCTCGACGTGTTCCTCACCAACCGCGGTGAGCCGGCCGGGTAGCGGTGTGAACGTCGCGGCCCGCTCCAGCACGGCGATACGAAGGTCGCGATCGGTGACGCCGGTGAGTGTCGACACCGCCCGCAAGGCGAGGGCCACGTTCGCGTCGTTGTGCGCACCGATGAGCCCAAGGGCCAGCGCCACGTGGTCCTCGTCGGGGGCGACGTAGTGCAGGTCGCCGCCGAGTTGGTCCTCGACGTCGCGCAGCGTCGCGCTATCGCTCGCCAGCGTCGTGTGGGCGCCCGCGGCTCGAGTGAGCGAGAGTTTGTCCGCGCGGTACTGCTCGAGCGATCCGTGCCAGTCGAGGTGATCGGCGCCGAGCGAGGTCACCACCACCATCACTGGCGCGAGGTCCAGGTCGAGTGCCTGGAAACTCGAGACCTCGAGCACCAGCCAGCCCGTGTCCGTATCGAGCGAGGGATCGTAGGGCGGACGGCCCATGTTGCCGAGTGACTGCGCGATCTGACCGAGACACTCGAAGAAGAACGTGATGAGCGCGGTGGTGGTCGATTTGCCCTTGGTGCCGGTGATCGCGACGACGCGAGCCAGGTCGCTCTCGTGCAACCACAGGTTGAGCGCGGACGTGACGGTCACCCCGTGCGCCTCGAGTTCGAGGACGTCCGCGCGCCGTCGCGGGATGCCGGGGCTCTTTAAGACGACGTCGCAGGTGAGCAGCGCGTCGAGCCCACCGTGCGCACTCGTGAGGACGCCCGCGGCGAGGTCCGGCGCGTCGTCGACGATCACCACGTCACTCGTTGTGCCCAGTCGCGCGACGGCGGCGCGGCCCTCCACGCCGTAGCCAAAGACGCCGACGCGTTTGTCGACGAGGTCAGCGAAGCCAGTGGGCCGGAACACGGCTGGGTCCTTGGGTATCGAGGAGCTCTTCGAACGTGCGATCGGGGCTGACCTCGCGTGCGAGCTCCGCGAGGCGCGGGACGTCGCGCCACTCCTCGAGCTCGACGACGCGCGCCAGCGCGACCGCACTTTCGTCCGGGTCGCCGACGCACTCGAAGGGTTTCACGTCCACTCCCGCGCCGACCAGCACGCGCAACTGGTCTCCTCGACGCTCGTCGCGCAGCGGCTCGTGATGAAAGATCTGGCGCAGACGTTCTCGCGAAAGATACGGCGCGAGCATCAAGTTGATGAAGAGGCACTTGTCACACTCACCGCACCAGGTATCGAGTCGCTGGTCAAGGACTTGGGAGAACGCCCGATTGCAGCTGCGAAAGACGTGGTGATACTGCGTCAGTTGAGAAAAGACGTCGGCGACCCAGACCTCGCTGCGGTCGCGCAGGAGGCTGGCGACGATCAACTCATCGCCCACGCGCTCGGCCAGCGCGGCCGCGATGAGTCGCTCCGCCTCGAGGGACTTGCTCCACTGGTGATTGACCTCTAGGTCGCCCCAACGGAGGTTGGCGGCCGAAGCGGAGTGCTCGTTGCTCATCACGACGCCCCCGCGACCGGAGGCGACCGCGGCGACGGCGGCGAGCAGGGTAACCATGGCGGTGACCGGAACGTGGCCGTTGAAGAACGCTGCCTCACCGCGGATGATCTGTTCGTCGAGGTAGCGCGTGGCTCGCACGATGCCGTGTCCACTGACGGCCGCGGTCGCCTCTAAGGGCGCGAAGCGCCCCGTCGCCGGGCTGAGGATGAAGAGGGTCTGGTCGAGGTGGTCGGGCAACGTCGCGCTGCTCACGACTGAATCGATGCCCCCGCCGAAGGGGACGAGCACGCGCTCGGGGTCGAGCGACACGGGGACGCGCGTCACGTCGCTCCCACCACGCACGACGACGTCGGCGAGGTCGAGTTGATTGCGGTAGGCGTATTCGCCGAGCCCTTCGCGCAGCGCGGCGACGAGGAGCGCGCGACCGCCCGCGCCGAGCGGCGTGTCACCTACGTCGACGCGCCGGGCCGCGCCCGCCTTGTAGTACGAGAGCCCCGCGAGCAAGAACCACAACTGCGCGACCGCGGTGACGGCCGGTGTGGTCAGCGGACCCACGCCCTCGAAGACCACTGATTCGACGAAACGCCGCCCGTCGAGCTCGTAGGTGCCAGTGATCCTGTCAGTTTCAATCACGAGGTCGACGTAGCGAAAGAGTTCACCGCGACGCGGCGTGACCGTTGGTTCGCTCATGACGCCCTTCATGTTACGAGGCTCGCCTCGCGACCAGGGCGAAGCGACCGCAGGGCCGCTGCGCGCGATCACTGAAGAAGATCTCGCCGCCGTCGGTCACCTCGCGCGAGCGAACGACCTGTGCGTCGGGAACGCCGGCCGCGACCAGCTGCGTCGTCGCCACCTGGCGCAGGTCGAGTCGTGAACGGTCACCCCCGTCGGCGAGCACGGCGTGAGGGACGTCGGTGAAGTGCGTCGCGACCTCTGGTCCGACCTGGTAGCCCTCGAGTGAGATCGAGGGTCCCACGAAGGCGTGGACGCGGCGCGCGTCAGCGAAGTGCTCGAGCGATCGAGCGATGGTGCCCGCGGCGAGGCCCCGCCAACCCGCGTGCACGACCGCGAACCGCGAGGACGACTCGTCGACCAAGAGCACGGGCAGACAGTCCGCCACGAGTATCGCCAGCGCGAGGTCCTCTTCGTCGCTGACGATCGCGTCGGCGTCCGTTGCCGTAGCCACGTCGCGGGCCTCGCGCACCGTCGTTCCGTGCACCTGGCGCACGGTGACCAGGCGCGCTCGAGGTACGCCGATCGCCTCGGCCACGCGCCGTCGATTCTCTTCGACCGCACCGTCGTTGTCCCCCACGTGATCGCCGAGATTGAGTGCGTCGTAGGCACCGACGCTCACGCCATTGAAGCGGTCGGTCACGAAGGCGTCGACGCCAAACTCGCGGACGCTCTCGACGGGGTGCACGTTGAGCAACCCTCGGACTTCCCCCTGGAGTGTTACGTCCCTTGGCACGTGGCGCAGTGTCCAATGACGTCGAGGGCGTGCGAGGTCGCGGCGAAGCCCTGTTGGACGGTCAACTCCTCGACCATCGCGGCCACGGTGCGCTCGAAGGCGAGGCTGGGCGTGACGTCGATCACCTTGCCGCACATCGAACAGAGCAAGTGGTGGTGATGGTGCGTCAAATCCTCGGCGAGTTCGAAACGCGCGAACTCGTCGTTGGCGGCGATGCGACGAACGACACCGGCGCGCTGCAGGTCAGCCAGGTGTCGGTACGCCGAACTGCGCGGGACGTCGGGGATGGCGCTCGCGATCTCGGAGATACTCAGTGGTCGCGCCGCGCTCGCCAGAAGTTGGACGACCGCCTGGCGACCCGGGGTGAAGCGCTGATCGATTCGCCGCAGGTGCACCTCGACGAGTTCGTCCAGGGCGACGGCGGAGGGGATGGTGTCGTACGCGGGCGTCGTCTCGGTACTCGAGCGAACTATCGACATGGTCCCTCCGTCTCAGTTGTAATGAGACTCAGTCTCACTCTAAAGTGTATCCGTGATCCGTCGATCAAGACCGTGTGGGGCACCCACGCAGCGAGGGGGCGCCGTCACCGCCGTCCTGGCGCTCGGCTTACTCCTCGCTGGTGCGGCGCCCGTCGCGGCGGGCGCTTCGACAAAACCAGTGTTGATCAGGGTCATCGGTGCGGAGAACCAGTACGCCAACGTACTCGCCCAAATTGGCGGAAAATACGTCAGCGTCGAAGCCGTGCTGAAGAACCCCACCACCGATCCCCACACCTTCGAAGCGAGCCCGAGCGTCGCCGAGGAAGTCGGTCGAGCGCAACTCATCGTCCAAAACGGCCTCGGCTACGACGGCTTCATGAACGACATCGAGTCCGCCTCGCCCAATTCGAAGCGCACCGTCATCGTCGTCCAACACGTGCTGGACCTGCCGGACTCGACGGCGAACCCGCACCTCTGGTACAAACCAACCACGATGCCCAAGGTCGCGGCGGTGATGGCGAAGGACCTCGCCAGGATCGACCCGGCCCGTCGCACGTATTTTTTGGCGAACCTCGCCACCTTTCGCGCCTCGATGCGGCCGTGGCTGCACGCTGTCGCCACCTTCAAGGCGAAGTATCACGGCACCCCGGTCGCGGTGACCGAACCAGTGGCGGACTACCTGCTCGTCGCCATGGGCGCGAAGATTCTGACGCCCTTCGTCTTCCAGGCCGACATCATGAACGGCGTCGACCCGTCGCCCGAAGACATCGCGCTCGAAGAGGGCTACTTCACGAAGCATCAGGTGAGGGTCTTTTGTTACAACGAACAGGTCGTCGACGCGTTCACCGCCTCGATTCGCCAGACCGCGGAGAGCGCCCACGTGCCGGTGGTGGGGGTCTATGAGACGATGCCCACCCCCGGGTTCACGTACCAGCGCTGGATGCTCGCCGAAGTGAATGCCATCACCGCCGCCGTCGCGAGACACCACTCCACGGAGAAACTGTGAGTACGCCCCCCGTCCTCGACGTCGAGCACCTGCGCGTCGCCTTCGCCGGCCGCACCGTGTTGGAGGACGTGTCGTTTCGCGTGCAACGAGGCGAGTTCACGGGACTGATCGGATCGAACGGCGTGGGCAAGACGACGCTTCTGCGAGCGGTCCTCGGACTCCAGCGGATCGAGAGCGGCACGATCCTCGTCGACGGCGCACCGCTCTCGCAGCACCACCGCTCCCTCGGCTACGTTCCCCAAAAGATCGCGCTCGACCCCGACGTCCCGATTCGCGCTCGGGACTTCGTCGCGCTCGGACTGGATGCACATCGTTACGGCTTCGCCCGGCGCACGAAGGAGCAACACGAACTCGTCGAACGTGCCCTCGCGGACGTGGACGCGGAGCGCTTCGCCAACACGCGGGTGGGGAGCCTCTCGGGGGGCGAACAACAGCGCATCCTCATCGCGCACGCCCTCATCAGCCAGCCGAGCTTGTTGTTGCTCGACGAACCGCTGGCGAACCTCGATCCGAGAAGTGTCCAAGAGGTGGTCTCCCTGCTGCACCGTGTGGCGAGCGACCACCAGGTCGCGGTCCTGCTCTCGGCGCATGAGATGAATGCACTCTTGCCGGTCATGGACCGCATTGTCTACCTGACGAACGGTCGCGCGGCCAGTGGGACGACCGACGAGGTGGTTCGCTCCGACGTGCTCAGTGCGCTCTACGGTCACCACGTCGACGTCTTGACGCTGCACGGGCGGGTCTTCGTCGTGGCCGAACCCGGCGAGGGCGACCAGGACATCCCCGAGCACCCCACGCTGACGGTCAACTAGCGCCGTGTCGTGGATCGTCGAGCCCGGGTTCTTCTCGAACGGGCCCGTGCACGTCGCCCTCATCGTCGGCGCGGTGAGCGCCGTGGTCTCTGCGGTCGTCGGGGTGGTGGTCGTGGTGCGGGGACAAGCCTTCGCCGGTCACGCCTTAACCGACGTCGCCACGACCGGCGGTTCGGCGTCGTTCTACTACGGCGTCGCCCCGGTGATCGGCTTTCTCGCCGCGGGGGTCCTCGGTGCCGGGGCCATGGACCTGATCGGCGTGCAACGACTGCGCGGACGCGACCTCGCCACCGGCATTGTGCTCAGCGTGGCGACCGGACTCGCGGCGTTGTTCCTCTACCTCGACGCCACCCGTAGTGCCACCACCGGCGCGACCCAACAGATCCTCTTCGGCTCCATCTTCACCCTCGACTCCTCGACCATTCCCCTCGTCGCGGCGATGAGCGCGGTGACGCTCGGGGTGATCGCGGTGATCTATCGGCCACTGTTGATGAGTTCACTCAGCGCGGAGCTGGCCGCGGCTCGCGGTATCGCGCTGCGCGCGGTGGGCCTCGCCTTCATGCTGGCGCTCGCCATCGCGGTCGGGCTCTCCTCGATCGCGATCGGCTCGATTCTCTCGACCGCTCTGTTGATCGGGCCGGCCGCCACGGCGCTGCGCGTGACCCGTCGGCTCCGCGGCGCCTTCGTCGTCGCGGTCGCCCTCGGGGTCGGCGCCACGTGGCTCGGCGTGCTGCTCGCCTACAACAGTTACTACTGGTTCCCTTCCAGCCAGGGTCTGCCGGTCAGTTTCTTCATCGTCGCCCTGGTGTTCCTCGCGTATCTCGTCTCGGGATCATCGACGCTGCGCCGACTCCTTCGCCCGCGTCGCGAGGTGACGGTCTGATGTTCAGCGGCTTCATGGTCAACGCGTGGCTGATCGGCACCATCGTCGCGGTCGTCGCGGGGATCGTGGGGTTCTTCGTGGTCCTTCGCGGTGCGGCCTTCCCGGCGCACGCCATCCCCAACGGCGCCTTCGCGGGCGCGGCCGGGGCGAACCTGATCGGCCTCAACCCGCTCATCGGCCTGGGCGTCTTCTCCCTGGGGGCCGCCCTCGGCATCGGCCGCCTGGCGCGACGCGGACGCGCCGACGCGGTGACGGCGCTGGCGCTGGTGATGATGCTCGCCCTCGGGGCGGCCTTCCTCAGCCAGAGCACCGAGTACGAGCCGGAGATCTTCTCACTGCTCTTCGGCGAGATCCTCGGGGTGAGTCGCGGCCAACTCGTACCGGTCGCGGTCCTCGCTCTGGTGTGCGTGGTGGCGATCGGGGTGCTCTATCGCAGGCTGCTCTTGACCTCGATCGCGCCCGAGGTCGCCGCCGCCGTCGGGCTCAATCCCGCCCGGATCGAGACGATGTTTCTAGTGGTGATCGCGTGCGCGACGACGATGACCGTGCCGGTCGTCGGGGCGCTGTTGATCTTCACCTTGATGATCGGACCGCCGGCCGCGGCGCGTTCCTTCACCGACCGCACGGCCCTCGCGCTGTGGTCCTCGGTCGCCATCGCGCTCGTCACGGTGTGGGTGGCGCTCGCGTGCTCCTACCAGACCAACTGGCCCGTCGGCTTCTTCGTCAGCGTGGTCAGTGCCGCGTTCTTCGTCGCGGGACGCGTCTACGCGTGGTGGCGCCACTCGCGCGCCACCACTGATCGCGCGCCACTCGTTGCGTAATCTGAGCAGGTGACCCTCACCTCGCAGCGACTCCTCGAGGCCAGCGCGTTCCCAACAACCGGTTCTTCCGTCGATCTCGCGGTCTCGGGAGGACCAGACTCGGTGGGGCTACTGCTCTTGGCCATGGACGCCGGGCTCGCGGTCTCGGTGCACCACGTCGATCACCACGCCCGCGCGACGAGTGGTTCCGACGCCCAGTTCGTCCGGGGTCTCTGCGCGCGCCTTGAGGTGCCCTGTGTGATCCACGACGTCACCGTCGAACCGGGCGGGAACTTCGAGGCCCGCGCGCGCGCCCTTCGCCGCGGCGCGTTACCCGAAGGGGCGCTCACCGGTCACACGATGGACGACCTCGCCGAGACGGTGTTGCTCAACATGGTGCGCGGGGCGGGCGTCGACGGGCTCACCCCGATGGTGAACGACCCCACGAAGCCGCTGATCGGCGTGCGACGGGCGCACTTGCACGACTACGTCGCCGCCGCGGGCGTCGTCGCGGTCCACGACGAGACCAACGAGGACGACGCGTTTCAACGCAACCGCGTACGCCATCACCTCATCCCGATGCTCAACGACCTAGCCCACCGCGACGTCGTGCCGATCCTCGCGCGCCAGGCTGACGTCCTCTTCGAGGACCGCGCGTGGCTCGAGGAACTGATGGCGGATGACCTCGCGGTGGGTCTCGGTGAGCCGGACTGTCGGGAGTTGCGCGAGTGGCCGCGGGCCCGACTGCGCCGTTGGTTGCGAGCGAAGTTAGCGACGGACGATGAACTCGGGGAGCGTCATCCTCCGAGTTGGGCCGAGGTGACGCGAGCGCTGGAGGTCGTCGACGGTGTCACCACCGCCACCGAGCTCAGTGGCGGCCGACGACTCGCGCGCTCGCTCCAGCATCTCAGCCTCGAAGACGGCTCCACTACGCTCATCCAACATGGATAGACACGCCGCCGAGGACTTCACCGCGACCTGGGCCAAGAGCGTCCTGGGCGAGGTCGTGGTCTCGGCCAAAGAGGTCAGCGAGCGAGTTGGCGAATTGGGCCGCGAGATCACCGCCGACTACGCGGCGAGCCCGCCGCTGCTGGTGTGTGTCTTAAAGGGCGCCATCAACTTCATGGCGGATCTCATGCGCGCGATCGAACTCCCCGTCGAGGTGGACTTCATGGCCGTCTCCTCCTACGGTGCCGCGACCAAGACGAGTGGTGTCGTGCGGATCGTGAAGGACCTCGACGTGGACCTCCTGGGGCGTGACGTGTTGATCGTGGAAGACGTCGTTGATTCGGGTCTCACGCTGAACTACCTGCGCCAGTACCTCGGCGCGCGCAATCCCGCGAGCCTGGAGGTCTGCGCGCTCTTGCTCAAAGAGGGCGAACAGCGCGTCGAGCAGTCACTCAAGTACGTGGGTTTCTCCATCCCGGCGGACTTCGTGGTGGGCTACGGACTCGACGTGAACGAGCGGTACCGCAACTTAGACGCGATCTACACCTTCATCGGCGAGGCGTAAGCGTGGTCGATCACCCGCGGGTGCAGCGCCTGATCCGCGAGTTGCTCGAAGCCATTGGCGAAGACCCCGAGCGCGAAGGTCTCCTAGAGACGCCCCGACGCGTCGCCGACATGTACGTCGAACTCTTCGGCGACGCTGAGAGCGATCCGGGGGCACACTTGCGCACGACCTTCGAGGTTGTCCACGACGAGATGGTGATGGTGCGCGACATCCCCTTCACGTCGCTCTGTGAACACCACCTGGTGCCCTTCGTGGGCGTCGCGCACGTGGCGTACCTCCCGGGCAGTGACGGTCGGGTGACGGGGCTTTCGAAACTCGCGCGGCTCGTCGAGGGTTTCGCCCGTCGACTCCAGGTTCAAGAGCGCATGACGACCCAGATCGTCGAAGCGATGGAGAACGAGTTGCACCCGCGCGGCTCGATCGTCGTGCTCGAAGCGGAGCACTTCTGCATGTCGATGCGGGGCGTGAAGAAAGACGGCATGACCACGGTCACCTCCGCGGTGCGCGGGGCCTTTCGCGACGAGGCCGCCACTCGAGGCGAAGCGCTGGCGTTCATCCACCAGCGTCGCTCCACGTGGCGTTGAGTCAGGTGGCGTTGCGTCGGGTGGCGTTGAGTCCCGCGGTGATGGGCGTCGTCAACGTGACGCCCGACTCGTTCTTCCCGGCCTCGCGTACGCGCGCCGTCGAGGACGCGGTCGAGCGGGGACTCGAGCACTTCCGCCACGGCGCCGAGGTCGTCGACGTCGGGGGCGAGTCAACCCGTCCCGGAGCGACGCCGGTCGACGAAGCCGAAGAACTCCTGCGCGTTGTGTCGGTCGTGCGCCTCCTCGCCACCCACGGGCCGGTCTCGATCGACACCCAAAAGGCCCGCGTCGCGCGCGAGGCGGTCGCGGCCGGCGCGAGCGTCATCAACGACGTCTCTTCGACGCTCTACGAGGTGGCCGGTGAACTCGGGGTGGGCTACGTCGCGATGCACCGCCAGGGGGAGTCGCGCGTCATGCAGGACAACCCGAACTACGGCGACGTCGTCGCCGAAGTCAGCGACTTTCTGGCCGACGTCGCGCAGCGAGCCCGCGCGGCGGGGGTGCGCGAACTCTGGCTCGACCCGGGTATTGGCTTTGGCAAGACGACCGAACACAATTTGGCCCTCCTCGCCCACTGCGACGACCTGGTCGCGCTCGCGACGACCTTTGGAGCGGGGGTGTTGATTGGCACGAGTCGCAAGCGGTTCCTCGGTCAGTTAGGGCCCACGCCCCTCGAGGTGGAAGAACGTTTTGAGGGTTCCTTAGCCAGCGCCGCGTGGTCCATGGTGCAAGGTGTCAGTATGGTGCGCGTGCACGATGTCAACGAGACGGTCCAACTACGAGAGCTCTTGAGCTCACCCCTTGAGCCCGTGACGTCGTGAGAGGGAAGTGGGCCGCGGGAATTGAGCCGCGCGGCTTCACCTGGGTCTACAAGGGCATCCTCGCGGTCTCGGAACGTCCCGGGGGCTCGACGACGGTGCATCGTCAGGTTCGTCGCGACGAAGAACTGCTCTGGTTAAAGCATCAGGGATTTGGCCGGGTGATCTCGATCCTGCCGGTCATGCAGAACATGAGCGCGTACTTCGAGCACGGCCTGACCGCGAGCCACTACGCGCTGCGTGGGGGACCCCAACAACGAGAGGTCCTAGAGGCCTGTTACCTCGACATCGCGAACTGCATGAAACTCAACACCACCGTCTTGCTGCACAGCGACGAGGTCTCGGACCGCTTGTTGGGCGTCGTCGCGGGCTACCTCGTCTGG
>Ga0302198_10001143_pt1 | contig 28977 bp, 30 predicted proteins | sample II_Bog_N2_2_FD_193521 | JGI IMG/M metagenome (GOLD analysis project Ga0302198, IMG submission 193521) | Peat permafrost microbial communities from Stordalen Mire near Abisko, Sweden - II_Bog_N2_2 | ecosystem: Environmental > Terrestrial > Soil > Wetlands > Peat | place: Sweden: Abisko...
CGTTGATGACCCGCTATACCGTCTGGTACGAGACGCCCGCCTCGCGTGCGACGTCGCGAATGTTGGGCGCGCGCTCCGTTCGGCTCATGCAATGCAGGTTACTTGGTCCCCGCCGGGGCGTTGTGACTCGCAGAGTCCCACTACGGGTCGGGTACCTCATGCACGGTCAGCGGAATCCCGTCCGCCACCAGCAACAGCTCGATCCCGTCCCGATGGAGTAGCGGGACGAGTTGGGCATCCCCGTCATCAATCAACTGCTGGGCATGTCGCAGGAAAATGCCCGCCATCTCAGGCGCAGCGATGAAGTCGCGGCCACCGTAACGGATGCAGACCGGCCGGAGCATCGCCTGGCTGAGTGCCGAACGCTCCAGAACAGGCATCCGGGCTGGACCGCGGATCTCGATCTGGCGTTGCATTCTTATCGCCCCTTCCACGTCAACTCTCCCAGCCTCGCCCCGGGGCTGATAGTGACTTTGGTCCCGTCGCAATCGTGGTGGCACACTGCCGCACCACTCACTCATTGACGCCGGGGCTTAGTGGGAGGATGCTGTGAAGCAGCACCCCAGACTCCGGTGCCTCATCTATCCACGGGATCGAGGCTGCCGATGAGTCGATCGAATACACAACCGGGTGCGAGCGAACCCCGGCACGCCAGCTCTGGCGAGGGATTCGTCGAGCAAGGCTGGGTGCAACTCGAGCGGCTGGACGGCTCGTACTGGTGCGTCTCCGATTCGCGAATAGATGATGCCGACCCCGCGCGGCTGCTCGGCTATGTCGAGCGCCTCGGTCGTCACCGGTATGAAGCGCTGCGCCTCTCCGATCCGGTGCGATGGGACTACTGCGAAACCCTCGAGGCCGCTATCGCCGATTTGGTCCAATAAACCGGGGATGCGCGCCAGCGTTCAGGGCTGATCAGTCGCGATCGATCGGATCGCGCCCCGGGTAGGTCGGGTAGGTGCCATCACCGTGCCAGGCCGGTGGCTCGATTTCCTCGGCCACGGCTGCGGCGACCTTTTCGAGTCGATTCCTGTCCTTACGAGGCTTGTCGGCGCTGGGTCCTGTGACTTTTGCGTCCTTCGGTTCAGGCATTTCTTCGTTCCATTCCGGCGACCTGCGCCAAGGTGAGTATTCAGGTGAAGATCGACTAGTGGATGAGCACCTTGAGTGCATCGTGGTCGGCGGCGTGACCGAACACCTCATAGGCCTCGATCACCTGGTCGAAGGTGAATTCGTGGGTGACGAACTTGTTCGCGGGAAGCTTGTGCTCGGTCACGAGCTTGAGGAGCATCCCGAGCGTGTTGGTGTTGACCAGGCCCATCGAGATGTCAATGTTCTGGATCCACAGCTCGTTGAGCGGCAACTCCACCGGCTTTCCGTGCACGCCGATATTGGCGACGTGACCACCGGGGCGCACGATCTGGGTTGTCATGGTGAAGGTCTGCGGAATCCCGACGGCCTCGATCGCGACATCCACTCCCAGGCCGTCGGTCAGTGCGAGGACCTGGCTTTTCCAGTCCGCGTCACCCGAGTTGACCGTATCCGTTGCACCGAAGTCTTTCGCCCGGGCGAGACGGGCCGGGTCGAGGTCGACCGCTATTACCTTGGACGGGCCATACAGCCGAGCTGTCATGACGGCGGAGAGTCCCACCGGCCCTGAGCCGACAACCGCGACGACGTCGCCCGGTTGCACATGACCGTACTGCACCCCGATCTCAAACCCGGTGGGCAGAATGTCCGAAAGCAGGATGCCCTCCGCATCCGTGATGCCCGCGGGAACCTTGTAGACCGAGTTCTCAGCGAACGGCACACGCACGTACTCCGCCTGCGTTCCGTCGATCATGTAACCGAAGATCCAGCCGATACCGGCGATGCCCTCAGGATCAAGGCAGTGGCTGTACAGGCCCTTGCGGCAGTTCGAACACTTTCCGCACGAACTCACACACGACAGGATGACGCGGTCACCGACGGCCAACTGGGTCACCCCTGAGCCGATCTCGGTGATGACACCGATTCCCTCATGGCCGAGGATGCGTCCGGCCTTCACCTCCGGCACGTCGCCCTTCAGGATGTGCAGGTCGGTACCGCAGATCGTGGTCGCCACCATTTTGACGATGACGTCGGTGGGGTTCTTGATTGTCGGGTTTGGGACGTCCTCCCAGGATTTTTGACCCGGGCCCTTGTAGACGAGTGCTTTCATGATGTGTTCTTCCTCTTCACTTGTGGTGTGGCTGATCAGGCTGTGACGTATTCCTTGACGGCTGTCGTAATGTCGGCCAGGCCCTGTTTCGCGTCGGCGAAAAACATCCCGGTCTTCGGGTCGGTGAACAGCGGGTTGCTGATTCCGGCATAGCCGGGCCGCATCGATCGCTTGATCACGACGACGGATTTCGCGTGGTCCGCGTTCAGGATCGGCATCCCGGATACCGCGTTGCCGGGCTTTCTCGCATCCGGGTTGCAGACATCGTTGGCGCCGACCACGAGCGCCACATCACAGTTGTCGAAGGCGGCATTGGCTTCGTCGATCTGCAGCATCTGGTCGTAGGGAACATTCGCTTCGGCAAGCAGCACGTTCATGTGGCCGGGCATGCGACCGGCCACGGGATGGATGGCGTACTTCACATCCACCCCGTGAGCGATGAGGAGCTTGGCGAGCTCAGCGACCTCGTGCTGCGCCTGTGCAGCAGCCAGCCCGTAGCCGGGCACGATGAGCACGTGTTGCGCGTAGGCCAACTGGATCGCAACATCGTCGGCGGTGAGTTCCCGGATATTCGTCAGGTCTTCCGTGTCCGAGCCCGCGGCCGTTTGCGTGTCTCCGGTACCAAACCCGCCGAGAACGATCGCTCCCACCGACCGGTTCATGGCTTTCGCCATCTGCAGGGTCAGGATGGTGCCGGCCGCGCCGACCAGCGCGCCAGCAATTATCAGGGCCTGGTTGTTGATCGCGAAGCCGGCCATCGCTACCGCGAGACCGGTGAACGCATTGAGAAGGGACACGATCACGGGGGCATCAGCGCCGCCGATCGGGAGCACCATGAGCACACCGAACACGAGAGACGCGACGAGCACCACAAGAAGCAGGAGCAGGTTCGGCGGCCCGAACAGGGCGAGCACACCCGCACCGACGGCGACCACGGCAGCCAGCACGTTGAGGGCACGGGCGCCAGGGAACGTGAGTGGCTTGCCCGGAATGATGCCCTGCAGTTTGCCCGCAGCGATCACCGAGCCGGCGAAGGTGACCGAGCCGATCAGCACGTCGAGCACGATCGGAATCGACACGGTGAGCTCGACCGGGGTGCGCGGGCTGTGGGCGACGAAATCGGCGAACGCCACCGCGGCAGCCGCGCCGCCACCGACGGCGTTGAAGATGCTGACGAGCTGGGGGATCGCGGTCATCTTGACCCGGCGGGCCTGGACGATTCCGAAGGCCGCTCCGACCGCCGCTCCGACGACAAGCACTGACCATCCGATCCAGTTGCCTCCGGTGCTGATGAGCACGAACACGATGGTGGTGAGGACGGCCACGATCATCCCGCCCGCGGAGATCAGGTTGCCGCGCCTGGCGGTCGACGGGGCTCGCATCATGTGCAGGCCCACGACGAACAGGGCCGCGGATGCGAGGTAGATGACGCCGACGACGAACTCGAAGATGCTCATGATGCGTCCTTGCTTGGGGTCGGCTTTGTGGTGGCGGTGGGCCTGGTGAACATCTGCAGCATCCGATCTGTCACGACATACCCGCCGAAGACGTTTGCCGCCGCGAAAACCCCGGCAAGGAAGGTGAGTACGTACCCGGTCGGACTGTTTGCGAGAGAAGCGGTGACGATGGCTCCGGCCACGACCACACCATGGATGGCGTTCGCCCCCGACATCATCGGGGTGTGCAGCGTGGAGGGGATCTTGCTGATCACTTCGACCCCGACGAGGAGACTGAGAATGAAGATCGCCAGGTTGCTGTACAGAGTCTCGATCATGATGCCTATGCCTTTGCTGCTACGGGGGTGGACGGGAGTGGCTCAAGCTTCGAGGCCGCCCGCACCGCAGCGTTGGTGATGGTCCCGTCGAAACTGACGACGATGTTCTTCTGCACCTCGTCGTCGGGATCGATCACGATCTCATCCGCAGGGGCGATCGCAGCGAGCACGGCCAGGATGTTGCGCGCATACATCTGCGATGAGGATGCGGGCAGGTCGGATGCGAGGTCGCCGGCGCCGATAATCGTCACGCCGTTTTCGCTGACAATGGTCGCACCAGGCACGGAACCCGCAACGTTGCCGCCCTTGTCGCTTGAGCCAAGGTCGACGCAGACCGAGCCAGCCCGAAGGCTCTTCACGGTGTCCGCAGACACCAACTCCGGTGGCTTGCGCCCTGGGACCTTCGCCGTGGTGATGATGATGTCGAAGTCCACGAGGGCCGTGGCGAGTTCCGACTGCTGGGCTTTCTGCTCGTCCGCAGTCATCGCGCGGGCATACCCACCCGCACCGGCGCCCTCGGCAACGGAGGAGGTGAGGAACTTGGCGCCGAGCGACTCCACCTCGCCTCGCGATGCCACACGAACGTCGTAACCGGTGACGACGGCGCCGAGGCGCTTGAGCGTGGCGATCGCCTGGAGGCCGGCCACCCCGGTGCCGATGACGATCGCTGTGGCCGGGGTCGCCGTTCCGGACGCGGTGATCATCATCGGCAGGTACCGTGCGTACGCGTCCGCCGCGACAATGCCGGCCCGGTAACCGGCCGCGCTTGACTGGGAACTCAACGCATCCATCGACTGCGCGCGACTGAGGGTACGGGGGAGCAACTCGAGGGCCACAGTCGTGACCGAACGGTGAGCGAGGTCGGCAATCCCCTCAAGGTTGTTCAGCGGGTCGAGCAGGCCGACCAGAAGCTGGCCTGATCGGAGGGCCTTGGAGAGCTCGGCGTCGGGATACCTGAGCACCGGGATCACGGTGCTCTTCGCGATGACCTGCTTGCGCGTCTGGATGCTCGCCCCGGCACCGGCGTATGCGGCATCCTCGAACGTGGCGGCTGAACCGGCACCGGACTGCACGAGAACGACCCGGCCCGCCTTGGTGAGTCGCTCGACCGCGGAGGGATCGACGGCGACGCGACGTTCGCCGGGGGCGGTCTCCGCGAGCACACCCACCACCAGGGCGGGGGCGTGATCAGTCGATTCCGTCGATTTGCCGGAAGCGGGTGCCGTCGTCTTGCGTGGCGTCGCCGGTGCTGTCGTTGTCATGGAATCCTCTGCTCAAAGCGGGCGTGTCCGCCGCCCTGCTGAAGCGCAACCGGGTGTGGGCTGGGCTACGAGCTGTGCGGCGAATACGCCCAGTCCAGCAGCGACAGGACCGCCGGACGAGGGCCTTTGGTCCCTACTTCGACAAGTGAACGGATCGCGCCGCCCCGCAGCCCGGTGCCGTCCAGTGCAGCCTCGCCCAGCATTCGGGCCGAAAGACCCTACGTTCGTCCCTGCGACGGTGACACGCTCAGAAATGAGGCAGCACGGCTGCAGAAGAAGGTTTCGTGAAATGACGTACCAGACAATCAACCCGTACACGAACGAAGTGATTGCGACGTTCCCCGATGCGACAAAAGACGAAGTGGATGCCGCCATCACCGCAGCGCACGCCGCCTTCCTGTCGTGGAGGGATACCCCGTTCTCGACCCGGACAGCGGTGCTTTCCAAGGCAGCCGACCTGCTGCGCGCCGACCGGCGCCGCTATGCAGAACTGTTGACCCTTGAGATGGGAAAGGTCATCGGCGAAGCCGAAGCGGAAGTCGATCTCTCGGCCGACATCCTGCAGTACTATGCCGACCACGGGGAATCGCTGATCGAGACCGAGCAGGTACCCGTCGCGCTCGCCGCTGAAGGCAAAGTGGAGATCGTGAGCCAGCCCCTCGGCGTGCTGCTCTCCGTTGAGCCGTGGAACTTCCCCTACTACCAGGTTGCACGCGTCGCGGCCCCACAGCTGCTCGCCGGCAACACCATCCTGCTCAAGCATGCGAGCAATGTGCCCCAGGCTGCGGCGGCATTCGATGACCTGTTCCTGCGTGCGGGACTCCCCGCCGGGGCGTTCAAGAATCTCTACCTGCCCCACGACCTGACCGAACACGTGATCGATGACCCGCGGGTGCGCGGAGTTGCCCTGACCGGAAGCGAAGAAGCGGGTGCGATCATCGCGGCTTACGCAGCGAAAGCGGTCAAGAAGAGCACGCTCGAACTGGGCGGATCCGATGCCTTCGTCGTCCTGAAGGATGCCGATATGGATAAGACCGTGGAGTGGGCTGTTTTCGGTCGCCACTGGAATGCCGGCCAGGTGTGCGTCTCGGCCAAGCGGATGATTGTCGTCGACGAGGTCTTCGACGAGTTTCTCGAGAAGTATCGCGACGGCGTCAAAGCCCTGAAGATGGGCGACCCGCTGGATGCGACGACGACGCTTGCGCCCCTCTCATCGCAGGGTGCCGCAGACAAGCTGGCCGACCAGGTCAAGGAAGCCGTCGCGGGGGGAGCCAGTGCCGAGACGCTCGGGGACAAGGTGCCTGCGAAGGGTGCCTTCTTCCAGCCGACGATCCTGACCGGGATGGACAGCACGAACCCGTCGTACTACGAAGAGTTCTTTGGACCCGTGTCGATCGTGATCCGGGCGAAGGATGAGGCCGATGCGATCTCCATCGCGAACGATTCGCCGTTCGGGCTCGGCGGATCGGTGTTCACGAAGGACACCGTTCGCGGCGAGAAGGTTGCCCGACAGATCGACACCGGGATGGTTTACGTGAATCACCCGACGATGGTCAAGGCGGATATCCCGTTCGGCGGGGTGAAGCATTCCGGCTACGGCCACGAGCTCACCAACCTCGGCATCCAGGAATTCATCAACAAGAAGGTCATCGACGTGGTGGATATCAACGCCGCGTTCTGATCACGATGAGCGATTTCGCGTCCCGGCCGTGGGTAGCCTCGTATGCCCCGGGCGTACCAGCTGACGTGCCTCCGGCGACAGAAACGCTGGTGGACATGATGGCGGCCTCGACGCGGCTCTACGGCTCACACGTCGCCCTGGATTTTTTCGGGGGGACGACGACCTACCACAGGCTCGACGCGCTCATCGAGGCCGCCGCCCAGGGACTCCGGTCCCTGGGTGTCACGGCGGGTGATCGCGTCGCGCTTGTACTCCCGAACTGCCCCCAGCATGTCATCGCATTCCATGCCGTTTTACGTCTCGGCGCGATCGTCGTCGAACACAACCCGCTGTACACCCGCACCGAACTGCTGCGCCAGTTCCAGGATCACGGTGCAACGGCCGCGATCGTGTGGGACAACGTGGCCGACACTGTGCGCTCCTTCCCTGCGGGCCTGGGCGTGACTCGCGTTGTTTCAGTGAACATCACGAAGGCGATGCCGCTGGGGCAGCGCGCGCTGCTCCGACTGCCCCTTCCGAAGGCGGTCGCATCCCGTACCGCGCTCACCTCGCACCGCAACGCTCCGGGAACGGTGAGTTGGGAGAGCCTGCTGGCCATGCGAACGAGTGGAGGACCGTTCCCTGCTGCCAGCCTGGATGACGTGGCGGTGCTGCAGTACACGAGCGGTACCACAGGCGCGCCCAAGGGCGCCATGTTGACGCATCGCAACCTGCGCATCAACGCCAGCCAGGGCGAGGCGTGGGTGCGCGGGCTCGTGAAGGGAGAAGAGGTCTTCTACGGTGTGCTCCCGCTGTTCCATGCCTACGGACTCACCCTGTGCCTCACCTTCGCGATGAGCGTCGGCGCACGACTTGTGCTCTTCCCGAAGTTCGATGAGGACCTGCTGTTCGCCGCCATGAAGCGCAATCCGGCCACGTTCCTGCCGGCGGTGCCGCCCATCTACCAGCGGCTCGTCGAGGCGGCGACTCGCCGTGGGACGAGCCTGAATGGCATCCGGTTCGCCATCTCTGGTGCCATGACGCTGCCCGCCCCGACCGTCGCCGCCTGGGAGACGGCCACGGGGGGCCTGCTCGTCGAGGGCTACGGGATGACCGAGTGCTCGCCGATCGCTGCCTGCAACCCGATCGGCCCGTCCAGGAGACCCGGCACCGTCGGCGTTCCATTTCCGAGCACCGAGATCCGCGTGGTCGATCCAGAGAATGCGGCGGTCGATCGGGCGATGAACGAGGACGGTGAACTGCTGATCCGGGGACCGCAGGTTTTTCAGGGCTACTGGAACAACGACGAAGAAACCGTTGCAACGCTGCTTCCCGGTGGATGGATGCGCACGGGAGACATCGTGCGTGTCTCCGCTGACGGGTTCATCACCATCGTGGATCGCATCAAGGAGTTGATCGACACCAACGGGTTCAAGGTCTCACCCTCGGAAGTCGAAGCGACGCTCCTCTTGGCCGTCGACGTCATCGATGCCGCCGTCGTCGGGTTGCCGACAGCGACGGGCAGCGAAACCGTCGCCGCAGCCGTGGTGCTGCGGCCGGGCGCGCGACTCGACGTGCAGGCGCTTCGCACCACCGCGCGCGCCAGCCTCGCGGCCTACAAGGTGCCGAGAACCATCGTGCAGCTTGACCAGCTGCCGCGTTCCATCGTCGGCAAGGTCGAGCGACGACAGGTCAGGGACATCCTGCTGGCGCGCCGCTGATGGCCGCACGCATCTACCGCAGGAACTCCACCGAATTCGATCGGGGGGTGCAGTTCTTCGATGCGATCTACGGGTTCGCGATCACCCTCCTCATCACTACCGTGCATCTGCCACCCACCGCGGCGTGGAGAAGCCTGGGATCGCTGTTCGGCTCTGCCCTCCCATCAGAGCTCTTCGGCTTTGTGCTCTCCTTCGTCGTGATCGCGGTCTTCTGGAGGGAGAACTACCTCCTCGTCAGCAGCCTGAAAGCCATGGACTCCGTCATCCTCGTCGCCAACATCGTGTGTGCGTTCTTCATCGTGCTGATCACCTTTTCGACGCAGGCGCTTCACGCGCCCAGCACTTCCGGACTGCCCCTGCCCGTCGACCTCTACGCACTGAATATCGCGCTGGCCTCCATCGCCCAGATCGTGATGTTCGCGCTCGCCCAACGGCGTGGGCTATCAATACCAGCGGCGGTACCGCGGTCGGGCTGGTGGCTCAGGACCGTCGCGCGGGTGGTGGTGCCGGCCGTTTTCCTGCTGTCGATCCCCGTCGCCTTTTTCTGGGGGGTGCAGGCGGCGCAGTACTCTTGGGCGTCGCTGCTGGTGTTTGTTCCTCTGATCAGGCTGGTGCGGCGGGCCGGAAATCGCGCCACCAGCGCACCGGTGACGTAGCGAAGTACCGGCTACTCCAGAACGGTGACCAGGACTTCGTTGTGGCGCAGCGGCCCCGGCATCCAGGGTGGATCGAATCTCGCGTAATAGACATCGCCGACCGTCTCGAGTCCGGCGGCAGACACCTGGCCCAGGAGTTCCACGCCTTTCCTGCGGAACAGGCTCTCGCTCCAGCGACCCCGAAAGCGTGCAGCAGCTGCGGAGTGAGGCGGGACAATTGTGGTGGTGACCTTCGTGTCACGCGGAGCGGGGAGCGTGTCTGGGTCGGTTCCCTCGGGCAACACAAAACTGACCACGTTGCTGCGGTCGGCACGCTCCTCCTGGATGACCGGGGCGGTCATCGAAAACTTCGTCGCCGTGCCATTGTCGCCGGTGATGTAGTTGAAGAGCGGCCGAAAGCCCCGGTTGCCCGCCCGGTCGAAATCGCCGTCTACCCGTACTTGCACGAGCACGGACTGCGGGTAGCGTCGCAGTTCAAACCCCCCGAGTCTCCGCACGAGGGTATACGGCTGCTGTTCAGTCACGACGCATCCATCCTGCTCCGCCGATCAGCGACGAATTTCGGTGTATCGAGCGCTCCCGAACCCAAGGATGAGGTACCCGATGGGCTGGAGGAGAAAGAGCAGGAAGAACCCGTAAACGGGCCCCTTACCGAACGCGCGGGCGACGCCCAGGGCGACAACGATCGCCGTAATGATGTTGACCAGGGGAATTATGTAGAGGATGAGCAGGAATCCGGTGCGCCCCGCGAGCTTGATCTGCAGGTAGATGTTGTAGATGGGGATGAAGCCGCCCCACGCGGGCCGTCCCGCCTTCTTCAGCATCGGCCACATCCCGATCGCGACCAGCAGGTACGCGAGGAATGTGCCGGTCGTTGCCGAGCTGTAGGTGGACTGGCTGGCGCCGTAGAAACTGGTCGCAAGAGCAAAGTGCATTGGGGTCCTTTATCGTGTGTGGGGGCACTCGGAGTTTATTAGGAGCAATTCACTGGGCCGCTGATTCGTAGGACTTTTTCGGGCCCAACTGCTCATTTCTCCTTCGATTCGGGCGCAGACCCCGAGGAGATGACCAGGGACCCCGAGGAGATGACCAGGGAACCCGAGGCGTTGCCGGCGCGGAGGTCATTCAGCGCCTCATCGACCCGGGAGAACGGGTACAGGGTGACGTCGGGCACCAGCCCCAGGTTGTGCGCGATGCGCAGGAAGGCGGCTCCGTCGGCCCGGGTGTTCGCCGTCACCGTGCGCAGGTCACGCTCGTAGAACAACTCGCTCTCGTAGTTCATGGCCGGGATGTCCGTCATGTGGATGCCCGCGGTGACGACTGTGCCGCCCCGCTTTGTCGCCCGTAAAGCCTGCGGCACGATGTCCCCGACGGGCGCGAAGATGATCGCGGAATCGAGCGGCTCAGGGGGAACCGCGTGCTCGTCTCCGACGAACTCCGCCCCAAGGCTGCGCGCGAGTTCCTGGTTGGCCTTTCCCCGAGTGATCGCAAAGATGCGTGCGCCCGCCGCTTTCGCGATCTGCGCTGTCAGGTGCGCACTGGACCCGAACCCGTAGAGCCCCAGCGAACCGCCGGGCGGCAGCGCGGCCCTCAGAAGCGAACGGTAGCCGATGATTCCGGCACAGAGCAGGGGCGCTGTCGACACCGGGTCCGTCCCGGCGGGAAGCAGGTAGGCGAACGCCTCAGGAACCGTCAGGTATTCGGCGTACCCACCGTCAGCATCCCATCCGGTGTAGGTGGAGAAGGGGCAGAGGTTCTCCCGGCCCGACCGGCACCATTCGCACACTCCGCACGTGCTGCGCAGCCAGGCGGCCCCGACGAGGTCGCCGACCGCGAGCCCGGTCACCGCATCGCCAAGTGCCGTGACCTCGCCGACGACCTGGTGTCCGGGCGTCACTCCAGGATGGTGGGACTCGAGTTCGCCATCGATGACATGCAGGTCGGTGCGGCATACGCCGCAGGCGAGAACGCGCACCAGGACCTCGCCCCGTGCGGGCACGGGAACCGGCTTTTCCGACAAGGAGAGCGTGTGGTGGACCGCGTCCGATATCCAGGCTTTCATGGGCTCAGGCGGCCTTCAGTGGAGGGTCGCCCACAACGATGACGGTGGGACTCGTGATGTTGAGCAGCACGTCGTGGGCGATGGAACCGAGCACGGCAACCCCGTCCGTCTGGTGGCGAGTGTGATCGACCACCAGCATGGCTGCTCCCGAGGAGGCGTCGACCAATCCCTCGGCTGTGGATTTCGAGGAGTAACGCGACCGCACCGTGATGGAACTGTTCCCCACCCTGGCCAGGGCGGTGTTCTCGGCGAGGGCCTGCTCACCGTCGACCTGTCCGGGGACGCCCGAACTGATCAGGGTCAGCGTCTGGGCGGTGCGCTGCGCTTCAGCGGCGGCAAACCGGATGACGGTCTGCCCGGACACCGAGCCATCCACAGCGGCGACGACCCCCCGGCGAGAACTGCCCGTCAGGTCAGGGATGAATGCGACCGGGCAGTGCGATATCGCCGCGAGGCCCAGAAACCGGGACCCGAACATTTTGCCGTTGATGAAGCCGGTCTTGTGAGTTCCGACGACGAGTAACTGCGCACCCTCGGAGGCTTTCGCCAGCTCCGACAGGGGATCCCCCTCGAGCACCCTGGCCGAGACTTCGACCGACGGCTCCGACTCCGTAGCCCACGTTGCCTGGGCGTGCACGAACGCGAGCGCGGCATCGTGTGCGGTGTTCGCACCCAGAATTCCTTCGATGTCGTCGGAGATTTCGAGCACATGGGCGACGACGAGGCTCAAGCCGGTCGCACTGGCACGCTCGGCGCTCCACCGGAGCGCGGCTCGACTCGGACCCGATTCGTCAACGCCGACGACAATTGTGCCGATCATCCTGCACCCCTCGTAATCCTGTTCGCGTAGCCCCCATGGTGTCGGACGACGGCGGGGCGGGTTAGAGGCTTTGGTCCCATCCCTCTCTCCTCGCCAAACGGCGATAGTCTTAGTGTCCAACCAGTTGCTCTAATCCTCGGCAGCGGCATTCGCCTGTGAACGGGGATCACACATGTCCAACTGTCCCGAACCGGGTCGGATTACGTTCCCGGTTCACCTCGGCGCTCCCTGGTGTGATGACCGATCCCGCTGACCTGAGTTTCCCAGATGCCCAGCGCGGCGAGCTCGACTCCGCGCTGGACAACCTTGTGGCGCGCGCCCAGGACGTCCTGAAAGTGCAGGGTCGCCTTCGAAGCCTGCTGCGCGCGAACCAGTCGATCATCGAATACCTGCAGATCGACGTCGTCCTCGAACGGATAGTGAAGGCAGCCGTGGACCTGGTCGGCGCCCAATATGGTGCGCTCGGTGTCATCGCTCCCGACGGAAGCCTCGAGCAATTCATCACCGTGGGGCTGAGCCCGGAGGAGATCGCGGTGCTGGGGCACCCGCCTCAGGGACACGGCCTGCTCGGCGCCCTCATCGAGGATCCACGCCCGATCCGGCTTGATCGGCTGGCAGACGACGAGCGGTCCACAGGATTCCCTGTTGGCCATCCTGCGATGGACAGCTTCCTCGGGGTACCGATCCGGGTTCGCAACGAGGTCTACGGCAACCTGTACCTCAGCAACCAGGCGAGCGGCCGGTTCACCCAGGACGACCAGCAGCTGGTCACCGCGCTCGCGGCCACGGCGGGAGTCGCCATTGAGAACGCGCGGCTCTTCGCCGAGACGACCCGGCGGCAAGCCTGGTCGGCGGCCTCCGAAGAGTTCACCGCCACACTTCTCTCCTCCGAACAGAGCGATGCTGTCGGGACGCTTGCCACCCGGATCCTCGGCCTGTGCGAGGCGGACGTGGTCTGGGTGCTGGCGCCCTCGGAGCACGATGACCATCTGCTTGCGATCATCGCCCGGGGTACAGACGCGGCTGTCATTGAGGGAAGCCAGGTCTCGCTGGCGGGATCGATCCTCTCGAGCGTTCTGGAGGCTCGGCAGCCGCGCCAGATCGATGATGGATCGAAGACCGAGTTGCCGTTGAGCGAGGGGAGGCTCCTCGGCCCCGTGATGGCGGTACCGCTGATCAGCTCCGGGCTGGCCCAGGGGGCTCTCCTTGTCGGCCGGCTCAGGGGCAGCGGGAGATTTTCCCGGACGGACCTTGAGATGGCGGCACATTTCGCCGGCCAGGCGAGCATTGCGATCGAGCTTGCTGCGGCTCGCGGCATCAGGGAGCAGATGGAATTGCTGGAGGAGCGCGGACGGATCGCCCGGGATCTTCACGACCACGTCATCCAGCAGTTGTTCGGCACCGGGCTCGAGCTGCACAGCATCGCAGGCTCGGTCGGCTCCCTTCCCGCCCCGGTGGCCGCAGAGCGGATCATCGCGGCCATCGGCAACCTGGATTCCAGCATTTCGCAGATCCGCACCGTCATCTTCGCGCTCTCCGCGCGCACGGACGAATCCCGCAACACGGTGCGTCACTGGATCATCGACCTCGCGAAAGAGCTCGCCCCCGGCCTTGGCGAGGCACCCAAGGTGACCTTTGCCGGGCCCGTGGACCTTCTCATCACCGACGAGTTGGCTTCCGATGTCGTCGCAGTCGCACGGGAAGCGCTCATGAATGTCATCAAACATGCCGAGGCCCGGCACACCTCGCTGTCGTTGACGGCGATCGACGGGTCGATCGCGCTGGAGATCTCGGATGACGGCATCGGCTTCGGATCTTCGACCCGACGCAGTGGAGTCGCAAACCTCGAGGCTCGCGCGCAGCAGCGCGGCGGCACGATGCTGGTGGACTCGAGCAGCGCGGGCACCCGCGTGCTCTGGAGTGTTCCCTATGCCGAACGTGTTTCGTAGAAAGCCGGCCCTCCGATGATCCGAGTGTTTCTTGTTGACGACCATGAGCTCGTTCGACGCGGTTTGGCTGCGCTCCTTGCTGCTGAAGACGACATCGAGATCGTGGGGGAGGCGGCATCGGCCGCGCAGGGTCTCGCCCGCATCGTCGCAACACAGCCCGACGTGGCCCTTCTCGACGTGCGGCTACCCGACGGGAGCGGAGTCGATGTCTGCCGCGATGTTCGCGCGAACCATCCCTCCATCGCGTGCCTGATGCTCACCGGATACGACGACGACGAGGCGATCTATGCGGCGGTCATTGCCGGTGCGGCCGGGTATGTGCTGAAGGGTGCGGCCGGCAGCGGCCTGGTCGATTCCGTACGAAAGGTGGCGGCCGGCCGGTCACTGCTCGACCCGGCGCTGATCAGGCGTGTCCTGGACAGGATGAGCGGTCGGGACAAGGGGGATGCGCGCCTCGAGTCCCTGAGTGCCCGTGAGCGACAGATCCTCGCGCTGATCGCAGACGGACTCACCAACCGCGAGATCGGACTTCGCCTTTCGTTGGCGGAGAAGACGGTCAAGAACTACGTGTCCGGCCTGCTGAGCAAGCTGGGGCTGCAGAGGCGCACCCAGGCTGCTGTGCTGCACGCCGGAAATGACTTTAGACCCTAGTGGCGCGCCGCCGCCCGGTGTGGACTGGGTTTCATGAATCACAGAACAGATCAGGTCGGGCCCGCGCCGACGCATTTGGTCGAAGACCCGCACGGGGTCCGCTATGAAGAACGACCTCTCATCCATTCCGGTCCTCCCGCACCTGTCACGGTGCCGTCGCCAGACCCCGGTGCTGACCGCGGGGTCGGTCGCATTGTCGTGGGGATCGATGGGTCGGATGCGTCCCTCGAGGCGCTGCGCCGGGGTATCCGGATCGCCCATGCCCTGGGGTGCTCGATCGAAGCGATCACGACCTGGCGGGCTGCGCCCTACGGCGAATACGCGGATGTGAGCGGCCACTACATCGAGACTGCCGAGAGCGATGCCCGCGCGATCCTGAACGATGCCGCGACCGCGGTCTTCGGTGCCGAGGTTCCCGAGTGGTTCGCCGCCGGTGTTTACCAGGGCAATGCGGACCAGGTGCTCATCGAGCAGAGCAAAGGTGCCGAGATGCTCGTCGTCGGTAGCCGGGGACACGGCGGTCTCGCCGGAGTGCTGCTCGGCTCGGTGAGCGCACTCTGCGCCGAACGGGCAACGTGTCCGGTGCTGATCATGCATTGAGCACCTCGCCCAGCCACCCGGTACACGGGACGGGTCGGGGACGATGACTGCTCTGTGGCTCGCCGTCCGATCGTCGCTCGGTGGCGCCTCGTCACCGCTGGCTCCTCTGCGCATCCCCCTCTTCCGTGCGCTGTGGGTGGCCGTTGTCGTCGCCGACATCGGCGGCTGGATGCAGACGGTCGGCGCGCAATGGCTGCTCGTTGACCAACCGAATGCGACGGTGCTCGTCGCGCTGGTCTCCACCGCGGCAGCGATCCCGTTCCTCGTGCTGGGGCTGCCCGCGGGTGTGATCGGGGAGTTCCTCAACCGCCGCAGGATCCTGATTGCGGTGCAGGTGTTCCAGGTCGTCGTGGGGTCTGCCCTGGTCGTGCTCACCGCCGTGGGCGACATGACGCCAGCCTTGCTGCTGACCCTCACCTTCCTGATCGGGGCTGGAGATGTTCTTCAGTTGCCGGCTTACCAGTCGCTGGTTCCCGAGATCGTGCCCCGGTCGCTGATCGCAAATTCGGCCTCCTTGAGTTCGATCGGCGTCAACATCGCGCGTGCGGTCGGTCCGGCGCTTGCGGGCCTTGCCATCAGCACCTTCGGGATCAGCTTCGTGTTCGGGCTGAATGTTGTGACCAACGCCTTCTTCCTCGTCATGCTTCTTCGCTGGCGCGGGTATGTCGCCCCAGACCATCAGGGAGAGCCCTTCCTCGACGCGACCCGCGCGGGCCTCCGCTACGTGTTCTACTCCGGGGTCGTGCGAAACCTCTTTGTACGCCTTGCGCTGTTCATCATCCCGGCCAACGCGCTGTGGGCACTCCTGCCCCTCATCGCGCACTCGCGCCTGCACCTCGGTTCAAACGGATACGGTTTTCTCCTGGCCGCGCTGGGGCTCGGCTCGATCCTGGGCGCGTTTCTGCTGCCGCGCACCAGGGCACGTTTCGGCCTGAATGCTACGACGGCCGTCGGCGCCGTGGTCTTCGGGGCCGGGACTGTCGGCGCGACCCTGTCGCCGTTCCTTTCCCTCACGCTGGGGATCCTGTTCGTCAGCGGCGTCGCGTGGATCGGTGTCGTCGCCTCCTTCAGCGCAGCCGTGCAGGTTTTCCTGCCCACCTGGGTGCGCTCCCGTGGCCTGTCCGTCTACCAGATCGTGTTCTTCGGTGGCGCAGCGCTCGGTTCCGCGCTGGCGGGCGGCATTGCGCAGGGTGTCGGAACAATCGTTGTGGATGTTGCTGCCGGGGTCCTGCTCATCCTGCTCGCCGGTGCACAGTTCGCCTGGCCTCTGCCACGGTTCGAAACGATCGACAGGTCCACTGCCGTGATGACGGCAGTCAGCTTGCCGTCTGTTCACGGTCTCGAGTTCACCGACGACGCGTCGACACTGGTGATCTCCCGCTGGACGGTGCCAAAAGAGCGGCACGAGGCGTTCCTCCGGCATATGCAGTCGGTTGAGGCCAGTCGACGGCGCACTGGCGCGCGCCACTGGGAAATGTATGTCGACAACGCGCGCAGCGACAGCTTTGTCGAGATCTTCGATGTCGGCTCCTGGCGCGAGCACCTCCAGCAGGACCGGGGTCGACTGACCGGCTACGACCAGCAGTTGATGGTTACCGCAGCACAGCTGGCGGAGGGCCCACCGGAGGTCACCCAGCTCGTTTCCACTGACTGACAAACGCAGACAGGTGGCTGCCGACGGTCCCGGTTAGGGACCTAAGCCTCTACCTGCTGCCGCCCTGCGGGGCGAGTCTGAGAGCGTTGCACCGCGTCCATACGAAACAGGTCAGGATCAAACAATGTCCGAAAAGCCGAACGCCGCTCTTGCTCACGCGGTTCGCGAGGGTGGCTCCGTCGCCGAAGTGTTTGCCGACTACCCGCTTCTCGCCCCACAGGGGACGTCGTTCACTGAACTTCCTGCGCTGATTCCCCTGCTGGAGGAGAGGCAGCTGCAGGTGCCCTATGTGGTGCTCGAGGCGAGCGCCGAAGGCGGGCGCATTCGCACCTACCTGACCGGCCGCGAACAGGGGGACGTCCGCGTCGAGGGGGAGACGGAGTATGTTCACGAGGCGAAAAGCGGCGGGTTGTCGCACTTCCGCCACGCCCACCACACCGAAGAGGTCTGGAAGCGCAATGAGACGGAACTGGCCGACGTTGTCAACCGGCTCGTCGAGCGAAACGACGTTCGGCTGGTCTTCGTGACCGGGGACCCTCACGTCGTCGATCTGGTCAGCACTGCGTTGTCGATTCGCGCACGCGCCCTCCTGGTCACTCTCGAGTCGGACACGCTTGCCGCGGGCGCATCATCCGCGGGGCTGGATGCCCTCATCGCGCAGAGAGTTGAGCGAACCATCCGCGAGCATCGCCTCGATGCGATCGGTCGCGCCGCCGCCCAGCAGGGCACGGAGCATTCCACCGTAGATCGAAGCGTCCAATCGGTCGTCCACGCCCTGCAACAGGCCGACGTCGAGGTACTGCTGCTTGATCTCGATGGGCTGGAATCGCACACCCTGCTGTCGCTGGATGGGGAGCCGTGGGTGGCGTCCGTCGAAGAGGAGTCGTACGGAGCGGCGGTCCTTGGCAGCGGTTCCGCGGCCGAGGCCCTGGCCCGCGCGGCGGTGGCGACGGATGCGGATGTGATCGTCGTCGATCACGATAGCCTCCCCGGCCGCGCTCCCGCGGCGATCGTCCACCGCTGAGTCACGCCGAGGCCCGGACGGCCCAGGCGCGTGCCACCAGCGAAATGGACCCGTCGGCGTTGGACGGAACCCGGGCGCGCAGGCTCTCCCTCAGTTGCTCCTGTTTCGGCCGGTCGAGCGACACCAGATAGCTTGGTCCGGCGCCCTGGCCACCGGTGAAGGGAATCCACAGGTCGTCGAAATCTGAGAACGGTGTCGGGATGTCGAGCGCCACCACTTCCGCCTCGACCAGCCCTGCAGCGGTGAACGCCTCTGCAAGGGCATCGGGGCGGCAAAGCGGAAACCGCCTGCCCTCATCCATAATGCCGTCAGGGTCCACCTCGTCGGCGGCGTCCCAGAACAGGCGAAGCATTTCCATTCCGCCGCCGTAGTCCCAGACGTAGGCGGCGACCGTACCGCCGCGTGCGACCCGTTTCATTTCGGCGAGCGCTGCAGGTAGGTCGGGGATGAAGTTCAGCACAAGCCCCGAAACGACGATATCGGCCGAACCATTCGGAAGGGGCAGGTGCTCGGCTGGCGACTGGTGCACAGTCGCACGCGCCCCGAGCCTCAGCTTCGCAGCCTGCACAAAACCCGCTGACGGCTCGACTCCGTCGACGGATGCGGGATCCATGGAGTCGAGGATCGCCTCGGAGAGCGCGCCCGTCCCGCAGCCGACGTCGACCCAGCGCAGCCCGCCGGGTACCTCCAGCCAGTCAAGGAATTCGACGGCGACCAGGCTGCTCCAGCGGCCGATGAATCGCTCGTAGGCGTCGCCATTCTCCCAGTTGTCCTGCACCGCCTCGCCGCTCATCACGCCACGGTACTGCCAGGAGGCAGTGGGGAGCCAGAGCATCGGGCAGCCCGCCGCTGGCCGGGGCGGCCGCGCGGTCGGTTGTTGCACCGACTCGCGGGACTTTAGTCCCTAGTTCACCCAGGTCCCCGTCGCCGAAAATCGATGCTGGCGCACTGCACGGTGCGAGGCACCTGGCGCAGGGAGGCGACTCGATGGCATGGAGATGTCGACGCTGTGGCGCCCCGACCGTTGACGGGCTCCGGCCGGCACATGCGGGCGACGACTCCGGTGACGAAACCGAGGCGTTCCCGTCGTACTGCAGCAACGACAGCTGCGAGTTCTCGTCCTCCGGGCACACCAGATACGGCTGGGCCCAGCACGTCGCCGAGGCCGAGTCGCTCTAGCTCGCCTGCGCGGCACTCCACATGGTGACCTGCGTGGTGCGCACCCGCCGAGGCTGCTGCAACGTCTGCACGATCGAGCCGGCGACATCCTCGGGGGTGAGCACCTCGTCGAGCCAGTCGTCCCCTTCGGTGCGGCCATGCCCGAATGCGAATTCGGTGCTGACGGCCGCGGGGCAGATGGTGGTAACCCGGATGCCGGACTCGCGAAGCTCACGGTCGATGGCACCAGCGAAGATCACCTGGGCGCCCTTCGTCCCGGCATAAACAGCCTCGTCGGCCCCGCCGCGAAGGCCGGCAACGGAACTGACGATGACGATGTCGCCGCCCCCGCCCGCCAGCAGGGCCGGTACGGCTGCGCGAACCCCCCAGACCGTGCCGGTGAAATTCGTGTCGATCATTTCCCGCATCTCCTCGTCGGAACCGTCGATGATCCCTCCATACATGCCGATCCCGGCGGAGGCGATGAAGGAGTCGAGCCTGCCGAACTTGGCGAGGGCAGCGTCGACGAGCGCCACATTCGTTGCGGCATCCGAGATATCTCCGGCGACGGTTACCACCGATTCGCTTCCGAGTTCGGCCTCGAGTTCTGCCAGTCGGTCAGCGCGACGTCCGGTGAGCGCAACGCGGGCGCCCGCGTCGACGAGCTGTCGGGCTGCGGCCCGGCCGATTCCCGAGGTGGCGCCGGTGATGGCGATGACGGTTCCTGACAGCGATCGTGTTTCTGCGGGCACGGGGGCTCCTTAGGTCTGTGCGTAAAATGTCGGCAAACGTTTGCCAACAGGTAATGTAGCACCTGCAGCCCGGTGCCGCATGAGCGCGAGAAAAGGACCATGAACCCACAACCCAGGCGCGTCACGATCCGCGAGGTTGCGATTGACGCCGGCCTGTCGATCTCAACGGTGTCGCGAGCACTCAGTGGCGCGCGCGCGGTGACCCCGGAGCTCGCAGACAGGGTGCGCGAGACGGCCGACCGGCTCGGCTATCGCGTCGACTCCATCGGCCGGTCGCTGCGCACCCAGCGCACCAACACTCTCGGCCTCGTGATCCCCGACATCACCAATCCGTTCTTCCCCGCGCTAGTGAAGGCCATCGAGCACGCCGCTCGCGCACGCGGGCTCGGCATCCTGATCGCCGATGCCGACAATGACCCCGTCGTCGAGCGCGCGGTGCTCCGCACCCTCATCGACCGGCGAGTGGACGCGGTGCTGATTTCCCCCGCCGACCTGACCTCGAGCCTCGAAGGCCTCTCCGAGGCGGCCGAGCGAGTACCGACCATCCAGATCGACCGGGTGATCGACGAACGCCTCCCCTTTGTGCGCATCGACCAGGCCACTCCGCTCGAATCCATCGTCATGCACCTGCGTTCGACGGGCCGCCGGCAGATTGCGTTCATCGGACAGCAGTCCAGCATCGCCACCTCGCTCGAGCGCGAACGAGCCTTCGCTCAAATCGTCACCGCGGCTTTCCCCGGGGATGCTCCGCGTATCCTCCCTGGCCGGATGTCGGCGGAATCCGGTCGCGAGGCGGCCCGCGAGGTTTTCGAACGCTGGCCCGGGACAGACGCGATCGTGTGCGCCAATGACCTGATCGCGTTCGGCGTGCTGCAGGAGCTGGGAGACGAACCCGGTCGACGAACGGTGGCGATCTCGGGATTCGACGACACCCTCATTGCCACGGCGCTGCACCTGACCTCGGTGCGCCAACCGGTCGAGCAGCTGGCCGAAGTCGCGGTGTCACTGGCCGCGGAATCGGGGGTTGGCGCGTCCGCGGAGCAGGTGAGCCTCTTGTCCGAGGTCATCTTCCGGCGCACGACCGAGTAGGCGTGCCATCGCGACAACTGGTGCGCCGCAGTTGGTTACTGTAGAGTAACGGTTACTCATGAGTGACCAATTGCTGCTTGATCGTGTGCTCGACGCGCTGGGCGACCCGATGCGCCGACGCATCGTGGAACAGCTCGCACAGGGCCCGCAACCGGTCGGGGAACTCTCCCACTCGCTTCCGATCGGGCGCCCGGCAGTTAGCCGGCACCTGCGCGTGCTGGGTGATGCGGGCCTCGTGCACCACAACACCCAGGGCACTCGAAACTTTTACGAGCTGGCGCCGCAGGGGCGCCTCGAGTTGCACCGTTGGCTGTCGGCTCTCTGGGATTCCACCCTGGGTTCTTACGCCGCCTACGTGGCCAGTCATCCGGAAGGACAGGATCGATCATGAACCCCGCACCCGTTGTGTCTGAAGTTCGAGTAAAGGCCACCGCCGGCCATGCGTTCGCCTTGTTCACCGACCATATCGGCGAGTGGTGGCCGGTCCACAGCCACAGCGTGCACGCGGGAACCGTGGCGTTCGAAGGCAATGAACTGGTCGAGCGGCGCGGTGAGCAATCAGCGGTCTGGGCTGAGGTCACACGATGGGAACCACCGTCGGTCCTCGGGCTCACCTGGCACGCGGGTCACGATGCCTCGCGCACCACCGACATCCTGGTGACGTTCACCCAGGACGGCGAAGAAACCCTCGTGCGCCTCACCCACACCGGGTGGGAGAGACTCGAGGACGGCGATCAGGCGGCGACGGACTATGCAGAAGGCTGGCCCGTCGTTCTGGACCGCTTTGTGCTGGCCCTCGCCGTGTGACGACGTGGTGGTGCGCCCGGATCAGTCAGCCGAGTAGGTCCACATTTCGTGCATTTGATCATCTTCGACGCGAACAATCCAGACCCGGTTCTGCACGCGGTCCCGGGTTGCGATTCGGCCGTTGACCGTGATCAGCCTGCCGTCCCCGAGCATCGCGTCGACAAGAACCCGCCGTTCCGGATTCTCGACGTGGGCCGAAACGACCGCATTCGAGACGTCGGCCGTCGTGCGCCAGTCCGGGTGAGCGTGGTCAACCCAGCCGAGTGCGATGAGCTTGTGCAAAGCCGACGCGTCCCCGTCATTCCACATGCGGAAGTACCGGGCAATCACCGAGCGGGCAGAACCGGTGCGGGTGGTGTCCGCGACCGTCAATGATCGAGGAATTTCGTTCGTGATACTCATGGGTTTTGTCGTGCGCTGCTCTCTATGCTGCGGATCGTTGAGGAACGGGACGGTCGGATGCGGATGGGTCGGCGGCGGTTCGACCGGTGGCGGATGGACGGGTGGCGGATTGGCCGGTGGCGGATGCGTGGGCCAGCGCCAACAGCTCGTCACGCAGGTATCCGGCGTACCCGCCCGCGGTGCGGCCCTCCAGGCGACCCGACGTGATCACGCAGTGCACCTCGGTTGGCCGCACACGAGCGCCGATGCGTGCCGCACGGGCGACCAGGTCGACATCCTCGTGCTCCTGCAGTGGCGCGAACCCGCCCGCTGCGAGGTAGAAGTTGGCCCTCAGGCCGAGATTGGCGCCGTGTATGTGGCCGAGGGACTGGCTGTCCCGGTGCGTCAGCTCCCACGCCGTTCGTCGTTCCCAATCCAGGTCGTCGGCCCGGGGTTTGACCGCGCCGACAATCACGTCGGCACCGCCTTCGGCGAGTTCAACCTGGTGGGTGATCCAATCGGCGGGCACGACCGAGTCCGCATCGGTCGAGGCGACGAGCACCCGATGGTCGGGATACGCGGAAAGTTCCGCCAGCGCCGCGGACACTCCCGCGGATCGTGCCGCGCCGACGCCGGGACGTCGAGCCGCGATCCATCGGAATCCGGCAGCCTCGATGATGGTCTGCGACGCGTCGGTGCACCGGTCAAGGGCGAACCGCACCGCGACCTTCAGTCCGGGTCGCACCTGCCGGGCGTAGCTCACAGCGACGTGCAAACCGGCTATCGCCGAGGGCAGCAATCGTTCCTCGTTATTGACGGGCACCACGATGGCGACCGCCTGGGTAGCGAACGGGCTCTCGGTGGGTGAGAGCGTTCGGTTGAGCATCATGGGTGTCCAATCGGGACGGCTGTAAGTGGGAGGTCGACAGGTTCAACGGGGTGGGAGCGCCGTGCGCTCCGCATCTTCCGGCCTGTGCTTTCACTGTTGTTTGTCGAAAGCCGAGTGAATAGTGCTTGACTTCTTCTCGAATACCTGCAGTCGCCTTTCGAACGTCCACTGTGAGTACCCGAAATAAGCCGCTGGCCCGCTTGTCAACCCCACCGTGAAATTCGTCCACCGGGCCGCGCGTCTTTTACTGTCGACCCATGACCTCCCCCCGCTCGCTGCCCTATCCCCTCGGTGTTTCCTTCATCGAGGGGCGCACCAATGTCGCCATCTACTCCGAGACCGCCGACCGCGTCGAGGTATGCCTCTTCGACGAGTCGGGGAACGAAACGCGAGTGCCGCTCGAGGAGCGAACCGGTCATGTGTTCCACGGTTTTGTGGATGGCGCCATCGTCGGCACCCGGTACGGCATCCGGGTGACGGGGCCGTGGGATCCCGCTGCCGGACTGCGGCACAACCCCAACAAGCTGCTGCTCGACCCCTACGCGCGCGCCATCGAGGGCGGCTATGACTGGGGACAACCGGTGTTTGGGCACGACCTGAACGACCCGGATGTCATGGATGAGTCAGACTCCGCCCCTTTCGTTCCCCGCAGTGTGATCACGGAGTCGACATTCGACTGGTCGGCAGACGGTGGCGACCACGCGCCGCGCACTCCGCTGGCGCAAACGATCATCTACGAACTCCACGTCAAGGGATTCACGAAACTCCACCCTGGCGTACCCGAGGAGCTCCGTGGCACCTACGCCGGTCTCGCACATCCGGCCGCCATCGCGCACCTGGTCGAGCTCGGCGTCACGGCGGTCGAACTCATGCCGGTGCAGCAGTTCGTACAAGACAGCCACCTGCTCGACAAGGGCCTGCGCAACTACTGGGGATACAACACGATCGGCTTCTTCGCGCCGCACAACGAGTACAGCGCCGCGGGAGACGCGGGCGGCCAGGTCGACGAGTTCAAGTCGCTGGTCAAGGCACTGCATGCCGCGGGCCTCGAGGTCATCATGGATGTCGTTTACAACCACACCGCCGAGGGCAACCACCTCGGGCCGACACTATCGTTCAAGGGCATCGACAATGGGTCGTTCTACCGTCTCGTCGAGGGTGAGCGCTCGGCGTACTTCGACACGACGGGCACGGGCAACAGCCTGAACGTCGGTCATCCGGTCGCGCTCGGCCTCATCATGGATTCGCTTCGCTACTGGGTCACCGAGATGCACGTCGACGGTTTTCGCTTCGACCTCGCGACGACACTGACGCGGCAGGGCGGCGACGCCGAGATCCACAGCGCGTTCCTCGACCTCATCGCGCAGGACCCGGTTCTTGCACCGATCAAGATGATCGCGGAGCCCTGGGATACCGCTGGCTACCAGGTGGGCGGTTTTCCCGCCGACTGGTCGGAGTGGAATGGCAAGTTCCGGGATGACGTGCGCGACTTCTGGCAGGGAACCGACCAGGTGCTCGGCACCCTGTCGCAGCGCATCCTGGGTAGTCCGGACGTCTACGAGGCCTCGCGCCGCGCGCCTGTGTCGAGCGTCAACTTTGTCACGGCCCACGACGGGTTCACGCTTGCCGACCTGACCTCGTACAACGAGAAACACAACGACGCAAACGGCGAAGACAACAACGACGGCGAGAGTGACAACAGGTCGGCAAACGGCGGGGTCGAGGGACCCACCGACGACCAGGTGGTGAACGACTTCCGCACCCGCCAGCGCAAGAATTTCCTGGCCACGGTGCTTCTGTCTGCCGGAGTGCCGATGATTCTGGGTGGCGACGAGCTGGGCCGCACGCAGCGCGGCAACAACAACGCCTACGCCCAGGACAACGAGATCTCGTGGTTCGACTGGGAGTCGCCTGACGCCGAACTGCGCGACTTCACCGCCGCGCTCATCGCCGCTCGCCGGGAGAATCCCGCGCTGCGCCCGGAGTGGTTCCGCTCGGCCCCCGATGCGGGCGGGACCGATACCGTCATTCTCCAGCGCTCAGACGGCGCGCCCTTCGAGGAGAGCGACTGGGACGACCCGGATGCCCGCTCGATCACCTTTGTGTTCGCGCACACGGGTGGCGCGTCGTTCGCCCTGCTCCTGAACTCCGCTCCGAACGGTGTCGAATTCTCGCTCCCCGCGACGGCAACGCCGTGGCAGCTGGTGCTCTCGAGCGACCCCGCGCAGTCGATCTCGGCGGAGTCGACGAACACCATCGTGGCCGACCACTCCTTCACCCTGCTGAAAGCGGAGCCAGCGTCGTGAGCCCACGGTTGCGATGACGCCGCTGTACGCGGAGAGTTCGTCCGGGGATCCCGGGTCACCCGCCACGACAATCCGCAGCATCAGCCTGCTGGCCGAAACCGGGCGGCACGACGAGCCCGATCGCGAACGCGTGTTGCGCCTCACGAGCGTGGAGGATGCACTCGACTACGCTCGCGAGTTGGGCAGGATCACTCCGCCGCCGGGTGCCGGGCACACGCGGCAACTCTGGGAGACGCTGGCCACCATCGGGTCTATCGATCTCGGTGCGGCTCGCGCGATCGAGCCGCACCTCGACGCGCTCGCGATCCTGGCCGAAGCCGGCCCGCGCGCATCCGCCATCGATCCCGGTGGTTCGACCTGGGGCGTTTTTGCCGCCGAAGGTGGGGACGATCCGCTGATCGCGACACGGTCTGACGCCCGCTGGGTGCTGGGCGGAACCAAACCCTGGTGCTCTCTCGCCGACCGGATTGACCGGGCACTCGTCACCGCTCATCTCCCCGGAGGTCAACGATCACTTTTTGCCGTCGATTTACACGCGGACGGTGTGGCCGTTGCTACCGGCCGCTGGCATGCCCGGGGTCTCGTCGAGATCCCGAGCGGGCCGGTGGTGTTTCGGAGTGTGCCGGCGGAGCCAGTCGGCGAACCGGGCTGGTACCTCTCGCGACCGGGCTTCGCCTGGGGCGGTATCGGCGTCGCCGCGTGCTGGTACGGGGGAGCTGTCGGTGTGGCCCGATCTCTGTTTGAAGGGGCACAATCGTCCTCGTCGCCACTGATGGCAGCGCATCTCGGTGCCGTCGACGCCGACCTGCATTCGGCTCGACGCGCGCTCGCGGAGGCCGCCGCTCTGGTCGATGCGAATCCCGGCCGGCCCGATGGGTCACTGCTTGCGAAGCGGGTTCGTGCCGTCGTGGCCCGAACTTGCGAGTCAGTTCTCATGCACACCGGCCACGCGCTTGGCCCGGCACCACTCGCGCTCGACGAGAGCCACTCCAAACGCGTCGCCGACCTCGAGTTGTACGTTCGCCAGCATCACGCCGAACGTGACGATGCGTCCCTCGGTTCCGCACTCCTTGACGCCGGGGTGGCGCCGTGGTGACATTCAACGCGGCGGACCCCGGCACTAAGGCCCGCGACTGGGCCGCCTGGGATCGCCTGCAGGATGTGCCAGCGCTCGACCCGCGCGACATCCGGGAGTTCGCGGTGGTGGCCGCTCATCCCGACGACGAAACGCTCGGTGCCGGCGGGTTGATCTCCGAGGCTCGCCGGGCGGGAATTCCGGTGGTCGTTATTGTCGCGACCGACGGGTCCGCATCGCATCCCGGGGACGCGGCGTGGGCCGGGGAGCTGGCCCAAGTGCGCAGCCGGGAACTTCGGGCGGCGCTCGATGAACTCGGGGAGGGTATCCGGCTCGTGGAGCTGGCGTTCTCCGACGGTCGCACCGACGAGCACCGCGAGGCGATAACCGCCGCGCTGCGCGAGGCGCTCCCCGAGGGCGCGTGCATCGTTGCGCCCTGGCGAGGCGACGCGCACCGGGACCACCGGGTGGTGGGTGAACTCTGCGCCGAGATCGCTCGTGAGCGCGACCAGGCCCTGCTCGAGTATCCGATCTGGATGTGGCACTGGTCGCACCCGCGCGACGACTCGGTACCCTGGTCAGCAGCGTGCTCACTGCACCTGACCGAGGGGGCAGTCACTGCCAAGCGAGCGGCAGTCTCGCGGTACCAAACGCAAACGAGCGAGGTGAGGGGCCGGCCCGCGCTGCTCACGGAGTCTTTTCTCGAGAACTTCTCCGGGAAGCGAGAACTCTTCTTTACTACGGCCGGGGAGTCCCCGGGCGCACTCCCGGAGTCGTATTTCGACGGGCTATATGAGCGCAACGACGACCCGTGGAGGCTCTCGACCCGCTGGTATGAGTCACGAAAACGGGCGATCACCGTGGCGTCGCTGCCCCGCGAACGTTTCGGGTCAGCGCTCGAGATCGGATGCTCCGTCGGCGAGCTGACGGCTCTCCTTGCCGAGCGGACAGGTGCGCTGGTCGCGCTCGACATCAGCCAGGCCGCCGTCGACCGTGCTGCCGCCCGCACACGCGGTCTCGACAACGTGATCATCCAGCACCGTGACGCCACGCGGGACTTTCCCCCAGGTCCGTTCGACCTCATCGTGCTCAGCGAAGTCGGGTACTACTGGGAACTGCCGGTGCTTCGCACCACCGTGCGGTCCATTGTGCGCAGCCTGTCTGACGATGGAGTGCTTGTTGCGTGCCACTGGCGACACGCGGTCGCGGACTATCCCCTGGGCGGCGACGAGGTACACCGGGTCCTGGCCGAAATTCCCGGACTGCATCGCACCGCCCGACACGAGGAAGCGGACTTCCTTCTGGAGGTTTTCGGCACGAGCGAGGATTCGGTCGGTCGGCGCGAGGGGCTTGCGTGAGAGTGCACCGGCTTCACCCGAGTTTCGCGAAGCTAGGGCGCGCGCTCCAGCAGGGTCACCCCGGCTTCGTTGAAGCGGATGACATAACCTCGTGACTCGGCGCGCATCAGGTCTCGATGCTCCCGGTAACTCGTGAGGTGGAAGTGCCTGGTGCTGCCCGCGTCCACCACGATCCAGTCCGGGATGATGGTGGCCGTGTCGGGGTTACCGAATTGCACGACCGTGTCGCGCGAGGTCAGCTGCGGGATCAGGTCATCGGATGCAGCGACCGTGGCGTTCGACGGAACCAGCTTCAGGGCCGAGGCGATGGCGGCATCGCGGGGCGTCCAGGCCCACTCCGCGGGGTCGACGACCTGCGCGAAGCCCGTTGAGGGCAGCATCCCGAGTGTCGTGACCACCGCGATGGCGATGAAGCCGTGGGAGATGAGCCGCGATCGGCGGCCCCCTCGTCGCCGCAAACGCAGGACCCCGTCGATGAGCGAGGCCACCATGATGGGCATGAGCACGGCACTGTAGTGGTATCCGACGCCCCAGTAGGCGCTGTCATCGCTGCAAAATCGCCAGATCAGGGTGGGCACGGCGGCCAGCGCGAGTGGAGAAACGAAGCAGGCAAACCCCGCGACGGCAACGGTGAGCAGCACGGTCGCCAGTTTCGTTCCGGGGTCGGTCGCCAGAACGGTGATGAACGACTCCTGGGAGATCCGCGACCAGTAGGCATAGGTGCCGCCGGTATTGAAGAGCGGCAGCAGTACCGTGACCTCGACGATGGATGCGGAAGCTCCCACGATGGCGGTGACCAGTCCGAGCTTGCGCTGGCCACGCACGAACAGGATTGCGCCCACCACCGCAACGAACGTGAGCCCCAGGTCTTCCTTGACAAGAATGAGGGGCATTGCCCACGCGACCGCAGCGATCGACCGTCGCTGCCCGAGTGCGCAGATCGAAAAGCTGATCAGCGGGACGGCGAAAGCGATCTCGTGAAAGTCGAACGCGAGCGCGGCCCCTAGACCGAACGAGAGGCCGTAAACCACGGCGACTGCGACGGCCACCCGAGTGGATACCGCGCGCTGCGCCCACCGCACGAGCGGCCAGGAGCCGAGCGCAAACAACACCGCCTGGGCGACGAGAAGGG
>Ga0302198_10001151_pt1 | contig 28881 bp, 32 predicted proteins | sample II_Bog_N2_2_FD_193521 | JGI IMG/M metagenome (GOLD analysis project Ga0302198, IMG submission 193521) | Peat permafrost microbial communities from Stordalen Mire near Abisko, Sweden - II_Bog_N2_2 | ecosystem: Environmental > Terrestrial > Soil > Wetlands > Peat | place: Sweden: Abisko...
CTCCGCGCGCCGGGCGACGACCGCAGCATCCAGCACGGATGCCTCTTCGGGGGTCGGCGCCGTTCCGCCCAGGTGTCGAGGCTGCCACCATTGGCCACTCCCGCTTACCGGATAGGCAGCCTGCAAAGCCGCAACCAACGACTGCATCGAGGCCCGAAGTGCGGCGGAGACCGCATGACGCTCCCCCTCCACGGGTAAGGCGGGGCCGAACCGCACTAATACAGGAATGCCGAATCGCTCCGAGAACCGAACCCGGTGCTCACGGGTAAGGAGCCGCTGCCCGCCCCAGATCGCAACCGGCACAAGCGGCACGCCAGCCTCCGAAGCGAGCCGAACGGCTCCCGTCTTGAGCGGGCGCACAGTGAATGATGGGTCGATCCCGGCCTCCGGGAAGATCCCGACCAGCGATCCCGACTGCAGCGCTTCCACCGCTGCCCGGTAGGCGGCGGCTCCGGCGCGACGGTCAACGGGAATCTGGCCCAGGCGCAGCATCAGCCCACCCACGATCGGATTGCGGAAGGCCGAGCTCGTGGCAAGAAACCGGACTCGACGCCGATCGTGCTTCCAGATCGTGTACGCGACGATGGCAAATTCCAGGTACCCGAAGTGTGTCATCGCGATGACCGCCCCGCCATCGTCTGGGATGTGCCCGGTGCCGTCGACCGTGCGGCGCACACGCAGGAACGAGAAAAGCGCGTGGCAGACGAACATCGCAAAGCGATAGAGCATGCAGACAGGCTACGGCGGTGCGGGTCAAAGCCCGAACGCCTCCACCAAACCGCCCTGACCCATTCTGGGGCTGCCAGATTCCGAGTCCCACGCCTACCGTGACCGTGGGGGATAAATGTTGGATGCACAGGTTCGTGGAGGAGTGGAGCTCACTCTGTCTGCCCGCGGTGCCGGCTACGCTGCGATCCAGCAATGCCTTGCGCTGCAGAGCGAGCTTGTCGACCGAGGCCCGCTCGAAGAGTTTTTCGGAATGAGCCCACTGGTGCCCGCCGCACGCTGCTGGTATCTCTCCGCACTCGGCGAAATTGTCGTTGCAGAGAAGCTGGAGCAACTTGGGCCCGACTGGCGCGTCGTCAACGCGGTTCCGGTTGGAGCGGGCGGTTCGGACATCGACCACGTCGTGGTGGGCCCTGCCGGTGTCTTCACCATTCACACCAAAGCGCACGCAAGCCACAGGGTCTGGGCAGCGGGGAACGCACTTCGCCTGGGGGGCTTCCAGGCCGACAGCGTGCGCGATTCGCAGGAGGAGGCGGCACGGGCATCCCGGCTGCTGACGAGCGCCACAGGCCGACCGGTCGTCGTGACCCCCCTGATTGTGATGGTCGGAATATCCGAAATGAACTACGGGCTTCGCCGACCCGCCGTCGATGCCGTGACGTCCCGCGGAATTCTTCGGAATCTCAAGCGCCGCAAGCCAGTCCTGACCGGGGCCGACGTCACCGAGATCGCGGACATCGCGAGTCGTCGTGGCACCTGGCATCGCGACGCCGTCGTTCTCGACGACTCCCAGAATCTCGTCCACCGTTTTGAACGCCTTCGCCTCGAAGTGGATGCGGCGTCCCGTCGCAGGAAAGCGTGGGTCGTCCTCGGCAAACTCGCGCTGGTCGCGGCCGGGCTGTGGGTTGGTGCGCAACTCGTCGACATGATCGTCACCGTGCTGGCCGGAAGCGTTTAGATTAACCGGCCCCCAGTCATCGGCCCACAGCTGCCGGCCAAGAGCCACCGGGCGTGCTGACCCCATCGGTCCTCTGCTAAACTCGCAAGGTTGCCGTCCAACGGCCGCGGATAAATAGAGCTCGCACATCAGGTGACGGGCACCGCGCAACGAGGAGAAAGGGGATCACTTCTATGGCTCTTGAGCCGCAAGTCAAGAAGGCGATCATCGACGAGTACGCTACCCACCCAGGTGACACGGGATCCCCCGAGGTCCAGGTCGCGATGCTCACGCGTCGTATCAAAGACCTGACCGAGCACCTCAAGGAGCACAAGCACGACCACCACTCACGTCGTGGGCTGCTTCTGCTCGTCGGTCAGCGTCGGCGCCTGCTGGGTTACCTGCAGGACATCGACATCGAGCGTTACCGCTCACTGATCGAGCGTCTCGGACTGCGTCGCTAGCTCCGTCCGGCGCCTCGGCGCTTCGATGAAACCGGCGACCGGTCACGACTGATCGCGTCGATCTTGGCTACGGGCCGTCATCCTGAGGGATGGCGGCCCGTTCACGTTTCCGGTTCGGTGAGCAGGACAACAAGTCCGCCAACAGGACAAATGGATGCCCGGACCCTCCGACTGGACCGATCCCGGCACAGTCACAGTCGATCCCGGCGTAGTCACAGTCGATCCCGTTGACAGGGGCGTAGCCTCGGGGCCATGAAACTCAGGGCCGCGATCTCCGGCCTACGATTCGACCTCGGCGACGCAACGCCCCTGTATCTGGCGATTGGCGAACGGCAGTCCCTCTGGGCGACCTGCGACGCGACCGCCGAGCTTGCCCGGCTGAAGCGAGATGGCTCGGTCGATCGTTTCGCGCTGGATGCTCCGCCGCACCAGATCGCCCGCGGCGGTGACAGCATGTGGTTCACCATCCCGTCGATAGATGCCGTCGGCCGCATCGACCGTGCGGGCATCCTGCACACCTATTCACTGCCCGAGGGATCCGCACCGACGGGAATCGATGCGAACCGCTCAGGGTCCTGGGTCACCCTCCGGGGGAGCGGGCAGCTGGCAAGCGTTTCGACCAAGGGTGCGATCACGGTCGTGTCCACCGGCATCGACTACGAGAACCCCACACTCCTGGCGATGAAGGGCGCGCCCAGCCACGTCGTCATCGACGAGACCGACGGGTCGCTGTGGTTCACCCTCACGGGGCTTGCCGAGGTTGGCCACCGCTTCGACCGTGGCGCCGCGAAATACTGGTCAGATCCGGACTGCGTCGAACCGACCGGGATCGCGCTCGACCCCCAGTCGGTGTGGGTCACCGACTTCGGCGGTGGGGGTATTTGGCGCATTCGCCGGCTGACCGCCAGGCTGGAACGTTTTGCAGCGTGGCCCTCGGGAACCTCTGTGGCGATCGCCCGGGACAACCGGGGCGGCTGCTGGTTCAGCGAACTGGAGGCCGATACGGTCGCGCACTGTGGCGATGACGGTGCATTCACGCAGCTCGACGTCTCGCCCTACGGCACGCACCCGAGGGGGATCGTCGTCGACGATGACGGGGTCGCCTGGGTGGCTATGGCGAGTGGTGGGATTGTGGGCGTCCGGGGCAGGGCATCCTGAGCTTCGAGAGGACCAGATGGATGCTCGGCGTATCCAACAGCACGAAATCCCCACACAGAGCCCGCCATCCTGTTGAATAAGCGTCGTGCCCGTAATCACGCAACCCGTTCAGCTTTACGACGGCTTCACGCTGTTCAGTGCCACCTCCGGTGCCATCGACGTGGATGAAGACCGCCAGCTCTTCCAGCTCTCGAGAATCGACCCGGGTGGCAACCGGATCGAGACCGTATTGAGTGCTCCGATCAGCCAGGTGGTGGTGCGCGGCCAGGCGACTCGGCTGCGGTTCCTGGTCGGCGGGGTGCGCAAGATGGTCGATTTCTCGATCGGGTCGACCATGATGCAGGGTTTCGGCCTCGCCGGTGAGATCGCCGGCGGTGTGATGAACTCGCGGTCGGGCGTCAACCAGGTCGTTGCTGCGCTGCGCAGGGGTGGCGCGGAGGTGCACTACTGGAGCTACTGGAAACGCATCGGCCTGATCTGGCTGATCGTCATCGGATTCTTCATCGTCATCTTCGGTGTCATTGCTCTGGCGGCGCTGAGAGGCTAAGCGCTGAGGCCAAGCGCTGGGAGGATGAGCGCTGAGAGGCTAACGGATCGCGCGCGCGAACCCCGGCTGCGGCGCCTCCTCAACCGACATGGGCGCGGATTCCCTGTCGGCGGACGCTGTGGCACGTCGTGTTCCTGCGACGCGAGCGCCGATGTGGTGGGCGAGTCGCTGCGACGGAATCTCGACGAACCGGTGGAATACTGCCGCGGCGCCGATCGACAGTGGAAGCCCGATGATGCCCACCAGCCACCACTGCGCGTCGCCAAGCACGTACGCGAGCGTGGCGATGATCGGCACGTGGATGAGGTACAGGCTGAACGAAATCCGCCCGAGGAACTGGTTTGCCCTCGCAGCAAGGAAGCCGCGGAGAGGCTCGAATCCGATGGCGCACAGGATGACTCCGGCGGCGCCGGCCCCGACCAGGCTCCAGAGCAACCCTCCGCCGACCGTGCCCGCCGGTACCGCAAACGAGAAGATCTGGTCTGCGACCATGAAGAAGAGCGAGGTCGACAGTGTCGCAACCCAGAAGGCCCGGCTGCGCCGCGCTGCCCAGTTCTGGATCGACTCGAGTCGCGAAGCCATGAGCGTGCCCATCATGAACACGGGCAGGTAGAAGGCACCATCGGCGTGCTGCGGGTCACCGACGGTGAGGGCGACACAGCCGGCCATCGCCAGGGCGAAGGCGATCCAGGAGCGTCGAATGAGCACGGCCGCCAGCACGAACACGGGCAGCAGCAGCGAGAAGATGATTTCCCAGCGCAGGGACCAGAGCACGTTGTCGGCCGTGTTTCCCACTTTCAGTAGCGTCGCATCCTGCAGCAGGGTCAGGGGCTGGATCGATTTCGCGTTGTCGGAGCTCAGCCAGTAGTTGGCGGTCACGTTGCTTGAGACACGCGGCACGCAGAAGATGAGGATGGCCGCAAGGGCCAGGGCACCCCACGCCGGAATGTAGAGGCGCACGAAGCGGGACGCGAAATATTTCTTCCACGAGAACCCTTTTTGTACGGCAGGAAGTGCGACGACCAGGCCGCTCAGCACGAAGAACAGCAGCACCGCTTCGGTGCCGTCGGTCGCCAGTCTCAGCGGCGTCTCGGACATCCACCACCAGGCGTCGCCGGTCGAGTTGGTGTCGAGGAACGGCTGCGCAATGAGGCTCAAGTGCCACACCACGACGACTAGCGCGGCAATTCCTCGCAGCCCGTCGAGCTGAGTAAGTCTTTTCATCTCCCTCGACGGTATGCCCCGGTTCTTATGATTCGGCTGGACTGCCCGAGGGGTTGACACGGGCGCGCCCAGCAGCAAGGGCGACGGGCATGGTTCCCGATTCGGCGTGGGGAAGCCTTGTTCTCGCGTCATTTTTGCTGCACGGGGGCGGTGTGCGGCGAACCGTACCGCGAATCCTCGGTGCACCGCTCCGGCTGCCGCGCCCACCGGCTACGGCGCTAGCGTCTCCACCATGGCTTCTACTCGGACCGCACGAACTTTCTCGCTCGCCTCCTGGCTGTTCGTCGCCGCGGGCATCCTGATCCTGCTTGAGCTGCTGCTCTCGCACGTCGCCCCCGGTGGGCTGGATGTCTGGCTGCTGTTCCTCGGCTACGCCGCACTGGCGGTCGCCTTTGTCGTGCTGTTCCTTCGGCGGTCAGCGGATCTCATCGCCCGTGTCGCATTCATCGTTGCCGCGGTCGGATGGGCGATCCTGGCCATTGCCACCGTCGCCGGGGTTGGGGGACTGCTCACCTTCGGGATCATCCTGGCGCTCATCGGTACGGTCGTCGCAGGCATCATGGTCTTCGTTCGCAGCCTGTTCTGGCGGGGTGCCAGTGTTGCGTTTCTCGTGGCGGCGATAGTGGCGGGGCTCCTGCTGCTGAGTGAATTGGTCGCGTTCCTGCCCGCGGGTGTCGGTGTCATTCTCGATGTGATTTTCGGCATCATGCTGGTCGTGACCGGCGTGCTGACCGGCCGTCGCCGCTGACCGGCCGTCGCCCCAGACCGGCCGTCGCCGCGCGCGGTGGTCCTGCCCCAGACCGTGCGCTCGGCCGCCCGCGTCGAGAACGACCCTAAAACCAGGTGCTCAACCAAGGTGTGGTGGTTGACCGGAAGGCGGAATCCGCTGCCGCGGCTGCTCCCGTGGTGACTTCGGTGATCCGGCCGGCGCGCACGAGCGTCGACACCGCGGTGCCGCCAAGGTAAATCGCCCCAAGCATCGCGACACTCAGCGCGAGGTGGTGATCGGCGGGCGACAGCTCGGCAGGTTCGAGCGACCTGACAGTACCGCTACCCGACTCGTCGATGGTCAGCCGGTACCTGCCGTGCGAAAACCCGAGGGGGTCGTCGAGGTCGAGCACGAACGCACCCTGGGCACTGTAGTGGCGCGCCTCGAGCGTACGCACGACGTCGAGGATGCGGATCCAGAGATGGTCGTGCACCGCATCCTCGCTGGCTGCGCGCGAGTCGGAGAGTTGCCAGCGCACCGGTTCGTCGGGCGCCCGGAGCGGCGCGACGACCTGGGCGACGAGGTCGTGTTCGAGAAAATAACGCCACAGCGCCGCGTAGGCATCATCGGTGGCGGTGGCCAGGTATTCAACCGTGAGCGTTGCATAGTGTCCGGGCTCGTCGGTCAGCGAGTACACCCCGACACCCTGCGGGATTGTGTCGGCGTCGTCGTACCGCACCACTCGTAGTTCCGCGGGCTTGCCTCTCCCCGGGACTCCGAAAATGCGATCCCACAGGTGACCCTCTAGAGCGATTTCACCCGGATTCTGAAGCCGAGCCCGGTCGTAGACATCGTGAGCCGCAAGTCCCTGTTCGCGCGTGACGAGCTGCACCCTGCCGTCCGGCACCGGCCCAGCCCAGCTCGTACTCCTGGTTTTGATCGTCCAGTCCGCCCGCTGGGTGGAGGGCGCGAAGCCGAATCGCTCATAGATGGTCGCCTCGGTGGCGGTCAGAATCGCCAGCGGAAACTGCAACTTCGCGGCGGTGCGCAGCTCGGCCTCGATGATGTTGCGGGCGATGCCGCGCCGGCGGTGCGTGGGCGCGACGGTCACCGTGCTGATCGCCCAGGCGGGGATGGCGCGAAGCCCCGGAACCGTCAGGACGGTGGCCCAGGCGCTCGAGGTCGCGACGGGAGTGGTGGCGTCCGCACTCGAGTCATCCCACAGCCCGACAATACGGCGGTCGGCGAAGGCGCTCGCGCGGTCCTCGACCACTTCGTTCTCGGGAGCCGCACTCAGGAAGCCGCGGTTCATGGCCTGGAACCACGGAACGAACGACTCATGGCCCGAGGTCAGTACCTCGAACCGCAGGCCCTGGCCGGCCAGCTTCTTCGCGGCTTCCGCATCGATCGGTGCATCGTGAACCTCATCGCCCATAAGCCCAACCTATCCGGGGCCCCCGGCCCGGTCGAGCCGGGACAGGTTGAGCCGCGCCGTGGTTGAGCCGGGACCGGTCGAGTCGTGCCGACCGCACCGAGGTTGCTGGCGAAATGCAACCCCGCGAAATCCTGTCATGTCGCTGCCACCATGGGAGCGTGCCGACCACTAAAAAAATCGAACAGACCACCGTCTCTCGTACCCGGCTGCTGGTAATGCTGGCCGCCGGCATCCTCACCGCGCTCGTCGCTGGTTTCACTGCCGGCTGGCAGTACGCTCCGACGATCGGCTGGGCAGTCGCCTGCATCGTCTACATTTCGTGGGTGTGGGGTTCGATCGCCCGCCTCGACGATAAGGCCACCGCGGAGCGAGCCCGCCGGGAGGACCAGACCAGCAGGGTCTCTGAACTTCTCACCCTGCTCGCGAGCGTGTTCAGCCTGGTGGCCGTTGTCGTGCTGATCTTTGCGGCCAGGAATGCCCACGGCGTCACTGCAGTGCTGGTGCCGATTCTTGCGCTGTTCAGTGTTGCCCTGTCGTGGAGTCTCGTGCACACTCTCTTCACGCTTCGCTACGCGCGACTCTATTTCGCGGGGACACCCGGAGGCATCGACTTCAACGAGAAGGGCACGCCGCGCTTCGTGGACTTCGCGTACCTCGCGTTCACCATCGGGATGACCTACCAGGTGTCCGATACCAACCTTCAGCGGTTCGATATCCGCGCTCTCGCCTTGCGGCAGGGACTGCTCTCGTATCTCTTCGGAGCGGTCATCCTCGCCGCGACGATCAACCTGGTCGCGGGGCTCGCGTAGTCGGCGCCGACGTCAGTGTCGTTCGTGCCAGCCGTCGCTCCCGTTGTGCAGGCGTTTGAGCCCTTCTGCCCCCAAACTATTGGCCAGTTAGCCCTCAGGGCGCGAAACGCCTGCACAACGGCAGCTGTCGCCGCCCGCCGCTAATGTTGTGGCCATGACGCCGACCGACCTCAGGGAGTTCTGCCTCTCCCTCGAGCAGGCGACCGAGAGCTTTCCGTTCGACGAAGAGAATTCTGTCTTCAAGACGAGCGGCAACAACAAGATCTTCGCCATCTCCCGGCTGGCAGCCAGTCCTCTCACGGTATCCATCAAGGTTGACCCGGAGGACAGCATCGCGCTTCGCGCCGAATTTCCGCAGGTCAGGCCGGGCTACCATCTCAACAAGAAGCACTGGATCACGATTGACCTTTCGGGTGGCGTTCCCGACGACCTGGTTGAAGACCTGGTGCGCGGCAGCCACGACCTCGTTCGCCCCAGGCGCCCAACGCCTCGCTCCTCTACCCTTCACGAATGATCACACTTGGCGTCGACCTGGCCGCGGAGCCCGCCGGCACAGCCCTGGCCACGATCGAGTGGCGGGATGACGAAGCCAGGCTGGCCAGCCTGGTTCTGGGGGCGACCAACGAGCTGATCGTGGACGTCGCATCCGGCGTCGACAAGGTCGGCATCGACTGCGCTTTCGGATGGCCGGAAGAGTTCGTCGACTTCGTCAGCCGGCACGCCGCCGGGTTACCGCTTTCTTCGTCCGAGCTGACGGGCATGGCCTGGCGACGACGTCTCGCCTACCGGGAGACGGATCGCTTTGTGCACGAGAGCGTCGGCAAGCTCCCGCTGAGTGTCTCCGCCGATCGGCTCGGCCTCACGGCAATGCGCTGTGCCGTGATATTGGATGACCTCGCGAAAGCGACCGGGCGGATCGACCGCTCGGGCGGCGGGCTGGTGGTGGAGGTGTACCCCGCGGCGGGGCTCCGGTATTGGAACATCGCATCCAGCCACAGCAAGCGAACGCCCGCCGGGCTGCGCGAACTGGTCGAGCGGCTCCAGGATGCGGCACCCTGGCTCGACCTCGGCGACTCGGTGGAACTGCTGGCATCGTCGCATGATGCTTTCGATTCAGTTGTGGCGTCGCTTCTCGCACGGTGCAGTGCGCGTGGCCTGGCGACTAGGCCACCGGAGGCCCTGCTCCCGCAGGCTCGGCGTGAGGGATGGATTGCCATCCCGGCCGCAGGGGTGAGCGAGCTCCTTTAGACGCGTTGGCGGGTTTTCTGGCTTCCGGGGAGCCGGGTTTGGTCAAAGTCACAACTCGAGTCACGACGTGACCCCCTTTGGGGGCCAGCGTCCCTCCTTCGAGAGCACTATGGTGACTAGAACAAGGCGTCTATCTGGGGGGATACAAGCCATGGATCAATTGTCGGCGTCGCCCGGGGGCTATCTGGGCGGATTCATTCTGGCGGGCATCCTGCTGCCGATCGCGGTTTCGTTTGTGCTCGACGGGATCGTGATGTATTTCCGGGGACGCGGCCCGACGCGGCTGTTTACGACGGCTGCTCTCACTCTCCTGCTGGTTGGGATTTTCTCCGTCGTCTGGCAAACCGTCATTTTCGCCGGTGACGCGATCGAGCTGTCGGGCGCGATTGGGATGATCCTGTGGTTCTCCATCCCGGCGGCGGCTCTCGGGTTCGGGGTGCGGATGCTTGCGCTTTTCCTCAATCCCACGACGAAGGCGGCGGATCTCGAAGCCATCGAGCAGCGGAAAGCACGTCACGAGGCACGGATCGAAGCCCGCGTTGCTGCGCGCAAGGACGCCGCTGCTCGAGGAGTCATCCGCGAGGCGTAAGCGTCGGGGCCTGACCCGTCGGGGCCTGACTCCTCGGGGCCTAACGCCTGGAGCCTGACGCCTGGAGCCTGACGCCTGGAGCTTGACACGACCTACGCCGCATCCTCCTGACCGATGATGGGGGTTACCGGCTCCGTCTTCTTCGGCAGCCGTGGAATGTTGAGCAGTGCGCTGATGCTCACGATGATGAGCAGGATCGATCCCACCAGCACGAAGGTCGAGAGCCCGGCTGCAGGGATCACAAAGAGCACGATCCCGGCGAGGATCGCCACGACGCCCGCAACCCATCCGAACCAGCGCGGACGCACGCTGCCCTGAACCGCACTCATGATGTCGGAGATGCCCGCGGCGATCCAGCCGATCCCGATGAGGTAGGCGAAGACGATCAGGCTGCGAAACGGGTCTGCAAGGCAGATGACGCCGGCGACCACGATGATGACGCCGAGCAGCCCGGTCAGCCAGCGAATGCCGGCAGGCAGCCCGTGGGTGAGCAGCGCAGCGTTGATGCGGAAGATGCCTGAGGCGATGAGAAAGATTCCGAAGACGATCGCGACGAACAGCAACGCGATGACCGGCAGGAACAGGCCGATAATCCCCAGAATGAGGCCGATGATCGATACCGCGATCAATTGGCCCCGGTGGAGAGCCAAAATGCTGATCGTGCTCGGTAGGGTGTCGTGCCCGCTGGGCGATGTGGTCATTGGGGCTCCTCGATACAGTGGATGTTCCCAACCTAGTGAAAGACGGCGTCGAATGGCATCCGACTCGGGCAGCGGCAAACTCAGCGACTACCGGTATGACCTCCGCCCCGCGAACAAGCGGGTGGTGATTCGCCTGGCAGGCAGCGACCAGTACCAGGAGGAACTGGCAGCGCTGGCCGGCGAAGAGAACCTCGTTACCTTCATCAACGCGCGCACGGTCGAGGAGGAGCGGGTCGACGCTCCCATGCCCGTCCGGTTTTTTACGGGCAGACGGATGTCCGGAATCGTCGGCTATGTGCCGCGAGGCCTCGAATCCGCGGTAATCGAAGCCCTCACGCGACTCGAGGGACGCGCGAACAACCGCATCCCGGCGTCGATTATCAAAAAGGGAGGCAAATTTCGAGTGGTTCTGCTCATGGGGCAGACGTTGTAACGTCGCACTCATGAGCACAGATACGAACGCCCCCGAGACCTACACGGCTGAACTTGTCGGACCGAACGGCACAGAGACCGTCGAACTGGAGTTCATCGACGGGCTGCCGCGCAAGAGCTTCGTGCGTGCGACTCCCGGTGCCGAGGACGACCCGACACAGGATGTGACCTGGGAGCTGGATGAGGGCGCCGACGAGGTTTTCCGCTACGAGCCGGCTCCGGAGCAGCTTTAATGCTCGTGTTCGGCGCTACACGGCTCTAGGGTTTCGATACGCACGTGTCATCGTGCGCTACTCATCCGATATCCCACCTGGAGCACCCATGGCAGGCACGCCCTTCACGTACGTTGAGCACGAGCGCATTGCTGAGCGGGAGAAGGAGGGCCCGCCTACCGTACGAAAAACGGTGAGGAAGGCCGCGGCGCAGTCGCCGGTGAAGAGGTTCAACGCCAGGCTCGGCCTCGCGATTACCGCGTCGGTCGGTACCATGTGGTGCGCCTACATCTTCGCTGTCATCGGAATCATGGGCGTCACCGCGGCGCTGACGGGCAACACCGGGTTGGTGCTCCTCGTCGGTGCTGTTTCGGGGTATTTTCTTCAGTTGTTTCTTCTTCCGGTGATCATCGTGGGCCAGAACGTGCAAGCGTCCGCGTCCGATGCCCGTGCGGCGGCGACCTACAAGGATGCGACGGCGATCCTGGCCGAGTCGCGGCAGATCCAATCGCATCTCGCCGCCCAGGATGCCGCGACGTCGGCCCTGCTCGACAAGGTTGCGGCACTCGAGGCGGCACTGCTGAAGAAGTCGTAGCGGGCACGCCCCTCGATGCTGGTGGGCTATTGCGGCAGGTGGGGGAGTGTGCGGGCGAGGTAGCGTTCGCGGTCGAAGTTCCCTGCGATGCTGTCCTGCACGATGAAGCCATTCACCGCGGCCACGTAGAGGGGCGCCTGCTCGTGCGCGATTCGCTCCGCGAGCTCTTCGTTGAGCCCGTGGCTCGATTGCTGCCAGCGAGTGAGGTACCGGGTGATGGCGGCCTGTAGCGCAGCCATAATGCCGGAGCAGAGTTCACGGAGCACGGGATCTGTGGCCGCCTCTCCCCAGACCTGCAACAGGATGGCCGGGGCTCCAAGATTGCTCACCATCCCCTCGAGGAGCGTGCGGATCATCACGGCGGGGACCGGCATCGGTTCACGCCTGGCCATTGCATCGAGTTCGTCGACCCGTGCCGGCACTATGCGGGTGGCTGCTGCGTAGACGATTTCGGTTTTGCTGCTGAAGTAGCCGTAGATGGCGCCGGCGGAGAGTCCGGAGCTTGCGATGATCTCGGCCATGGATGTCGCCTGGAATCCCTTGCGCCTGAACACTCCCAGTGCGGCCTCGATGATTTCGTCCTGTCGGGCGACACGGTGCTGTTCGGTGACCTTCGGCATGAATCCAACCTTGACGAGTCTTTTCTTGACGGCGTCTTCCGCCAATGACACTATAAAGAACGAACATTCGTTTTTCAAGCTTCCCACGGAGAGCCGCAACCATGTCGAACACCCAGCACACCCCACACACCCCGTGGATTCGGAGCGCCGCCATCGGCGTCGGCCTGGCCGCCGTGGTCACCATCCTCGTCCTGGCGTTCCTGTGGCCTTCGTATACCGCGAGCCCGAAGGGCATTCCCCTCGCCGTCGCCGGACCTGCCGCGCAGACGACACCGGTCGAGGCGGCGCTGCGGAAGGCATCCCCGGGAACCTTTGCGTTCACCACAGTCGGCGGTCGCTCGCAGGCCGTCACGCTCATGAGACAGCGCACGGTGTATGGCGCGCTGGTTCTGGGCAATTCGCCGCAGGTGCTGGTCGCGACGGCGGCCAACCTCACGGTCGCGCAATTGCTCGAGGGGCTCGCGCCGAAGCTCCAGCAGCAGCGCCTCGCAGCGGCCGCCGCGCTGCACATCCCGGCCAGTGCCATCGGTACCGTGGCCATCGTGGATGTGGTGCCGCTGCTCTCAACGGATCCTCGTGGATCGATTATCGGCGCATCTTCGTTTCCGATGGTGCTCGGCGGTCTTCTTGGCGGGTCGCTGGTCGCTGTGGCCGTCGTGGGCGTCTGGCGCCGGGTCGCTGCGCTCGGCATCTACGCCGTGGTTGGTTCAGCCGCGATAACCGGGGTACTCGAGGGCTGGTTCGGCGGCCTGGCCGGTAACTATTTCATCAACGCGGGTGCTATCGGGCTCGTGCTTCTCGGCATCGGCGGCGTCATCCTGGGGTTCGTGGCTATTGTCGGACCGGCGGGCGTCGCAGTCGGGCCGGTGGTCTTCCTGCTGGGTGCGAATCCCATATCGGCGGCCGCGCTGCCTGTCGAGTTCCTGGCGAAGCCGTGGGGAACGATCGGGCAGTGGTTTCCGCCCGGGGCCGGAGCCACGCTGGTTCGGGAACTGACCTACTTCCCGAAGGCGGACCTCGGATTCCCGTGGCTGGTGCTCGCCGGCTGGGCTGCTCTGGGGCTCGTACTGAGCACGCTGGGGCACTTCCGCAACGCGGGCGCGGCCTCCCGGGCTGCCGAGCTGGAGGCGGAGGCCGCTTCGGCCTGATCTCGGGAATACCAGCGCCACAGCATCCGTTAGAGTGGATATCGATGCAAACGTATTGATATTGACAGGAGCAGGCAATGCAGTTCGGAATATTCACCGTCAGCGACGTCACGACGGATCCGACCAACGACACCACACCAACCGAGCACGAGCGCATCAAGGCACTGGTGACGATCGCCAGGAAGGCCGAGGAGGTCGGGCTCGACGTTTTCGCGCTCGGCGAGCACCACAACGAGCCGTTCGTCTCATCCAGCCCGACGACGACTCTCGCCTACATCGCAGCGCAGACTGAGAACCTGCTGCTCTCAACTTCGACAACCCTCATCACGACGAACGACCCGGTCAAGATCGCCGAGGATTTCGCGATGCTGCAGCACCTCGCCGACGGCCGGGTGGATGTCATGATGGGCCGCGGAAACACCGGACCGGTTTACCCGTGGTTCGGTAAGGACATCCGCGACGGAATCCCGCTCGCCATCGAGAATTACGCCCTCCTGCACAAGCTGTGGCGCCAGCACACCGTTGACTGGCAGGGCAAGTACCGCACGCCGCTGCAAGGATTCACGTCGACGCCCCGGCCGCTCGATGATGTTCCGCCATTCGTCTGGCACGGCAGCATCCGCAGCCCAGAGATCGCCGAGCAGGCCGCCTACTACGGCGACGGCTTCTTTGCTAACAACATCTTCTGGCCGAAGGAGCACTACATGAAGCTCATCGGCTACTACCGCCAGCGCTTCGAGCACTACGGGCACGGCACAGCCGACCAAGCCATCGTCGGGCTCGGCGGCCAGGCCTTCATGCGGGCGAAGTCGCAGGATGCGGTCACAGAGTTCCGTCCGTACTTCGACAACGCGCCCGTCTACGGCCACGGACCCTCTCTCGAGGATTTCACGGAGCAGACTCCGCTCACCGTCGGCAGCCCCCAGCAGGTTATCGACCGGTATGCCTCGATGCGCGAGTACTTCGGCGACTACCAGCGCCAGCTGTTCCTGATGGATCACGCGGGACTGCCCCTGAAGACTGTGCTGGAGCAGCTCGACATCCTCGGCGAGGAAGTGGTGCCGGTTCTCCGCAAGGAGTTTGCGAAGGATCGCCCGGCGCACGTTCCGGATGGCCCGACCCACGCGTCCCTCGTTGCCGCTCGTGTCGCGGCCGCGGCCCCGGTCGTCGACGCCCTCATCGATGATGCTGCGCTGGAGGTCACCAAGTGAGCGACGAAACCGTGGGCGGAACGGTCAGCGGCACAGGAGAAGGATCCGCACCCCGGGCGCGGCGCAGCTTGGTCGTCGTTTCGGCCGGGCTCAGCGAGCCCTCGTCTACGAGGCTCCTCGCCGACCGGATTGCGGAGGCGACCGTTGCCCGACTGGGTGACGTCGACCCGTCGGGCGGGTCGGGCTCGGATGCCGGTGCTCACGTCAGTATCACCGTCATCGAGCTCCGCGAACTCGCCCACGACATCACGAACAACCTGCTCACCGGGTTTGCAAGCCCGAAGCTCCAGGAGGCCCTGGATGCCCTGGCCGAAGCCGACGGGCTCATTGCTGTCACCCCGATCTTCACGACCAGTTACAGCGGACTCTTCAAAAGCTTCATCGACGTGATCGACCCGCAGTCGCTGCCCGGGCTCCCCGTGCTCATTGCGGCCACGGGCGGTACCGAGCGGCACTCGCTCGCGCTCGACTATGCCCTGCGTCCATTGTTCAGCTACCTTCACGCGGTCGTGGTGCCGACGGCAGTCTATGCGGCGTCGAGCGACTGGGGGACATCCGGGAACTCGGGCGCAAGCATCAGTGAACGGATCGCACGCGCGGCGGGCGAACTGGCCGCGCTGGTGCGAAACAGCAACCGAAGTTCCGAGGTGCGCGACCCGTTTGCGCTTCCGGCCGGGTTCAGTCCGTTCTAGCCGGCCACGAAATCACGGGTGGCAAGCCGCCTGAGACCGAGACACGTGAGCACGGTGGCAATCACGACGAGCACGACAAGTGGAATCGCGTCGAATCCGCTGGTGGTCATCTTCTCTATGGCGGTGAAGGGTGTGTTGTCGGTTATCGCCCTGGGAAGCCCCAGCACTGGACCAAACATCGACACCAGCACAATGAGGCCGTAGATCACCCACGCGGTGGTAAGGGATGCCCGGGGGAGCCACCCCGCGAGGAAGACGACGAGCCCGATCAGCACCAGCATGGTGGGCCAGTACGCCAGGGACAGCACCGTGAATCGGCCCGCCTGGCTCGGATCGTGGATGGCCGCGCCGTAGGTCGCGCCCTCCGCGTAACCACTGGCCGCAAGCAGCGCTAACGAAACGACGGCAGGCACGGCGACGCGGGACAGTGCCCACCGCACCCGGGAGATCGCACCGGTCCACTGCAGTTCGACGCTTCCACTCGACTCCTCCGTGCGCAGCGTCGCACTGCCCTGCAGTGCGAAGGCGGCGACGAGCAGGGCATCCGCCATTGTGAAGTAGTCGAGTAGCCCGGTGAGCACGTTGCCGGTGATCCCCCCGAGGAACAGCTTTGCCGGAGCGCTGTTGCCACCGAAGACATGCGCCATAGCTGTCGCGACGCTGCCGAAGAACAGGCCGCCGACGATGATCCCGAGTGCCCATCCCAGGATCGACCAGCGCTGCAGTCGCAGGGTGAGGCCGACGGGCGTTCGCGTGAGAGCACTGGCGCTGCGTGCGCCCGCCCGGTCGGGAAGGATCCCGGCGCCGAGATCGCGGGTTGCCTCCAGCCTGAGGGAGACCAGGCACAGTGCTACCGCCGTGCCGACGAGAAGCAGGAACGGCGCCCAATTGTTGCCACCAAAGGAGCGCATGGCCTGCCCCCAGCCCAGCGGCGACGTCCAGCTCAGGCCGCCCGCCACCTCGTGCTTCGCGGCGAGGTCGCCGGCGGCACGCAGCAGGTAGGCCGCGCCGAGCACGGTCGAGGCAATCCCATTCGCTCCGCGGCTGGTTCCGGCAAGCTGCCCCGCGATGGCAGCGACGCCGAGAAACGCCAGGCCTACTCCGGTATACGAGGCCCCCATGACGAGCGAGCTATAGCCCGGCAGGCCCTCGGCAATCGCGGCGCCGGCACACGCGAGGCCCGTCACCACACAGAATGCGGCGATCATCACCCAGCTCGCCACCGTATAGGCGTGGCGGCCGAGCACCCCCGCTCGCAGCAGCTCGGTGCGACCGGCCTCCTCCTCGGCGCGACCGTTGCGACTGGCCAGGAAGATGACCGCGAAGGCGAGGGCGATGGCATCCGTCATCCAGATCTTGATGATCAGGATTCCGCCAAGTGATCCCGCCGCGTAGGGCAGGCCGGTCAGGGCGGCGACCGCCGGGGTATTCGCGATGGCGGCATACGCGGTGCGGTCGCCCTGGGTAGGGAACGCCTGGCGCTGCGACACGACAACGACCGCAATCAGTCCGGCGAGCACGAGAACCCACACCAGCATGCGCACCCAGTTGCGGCGCAGCAGGAATCGGAAGGCCGTCCGCCACCCCGCGAAGTCTCGGCTCCCGCGTCGCACGGATGCGAGGGAGGTGCCCTGGCCTGTCGCGGGCAGGGCGGCCCCGGTGGTCATGAGCGAGGTTCCTCGACGAGTTCAGCTGCCGGACTATGCCCGGTCCCGGCGTTGCCGCCTTCGCTGGTGCCGTAGTGGCGCAGGAACAGCTCCTCCAGCGAGGGCGGCTCGGACACCAGCGCGCGCGGACCGAGTCCGGCGAGAGTCTTCAGCACCTCGGGCATTGCGTCATCGTCAACCGAGAACGCCACACGCGAACCCTCGACCACCAGGTCGTGCACCCCTGGGAGGCTGGCCAGCGCCGCGGGCGACCCGTCCAGGGACACGGTAATGGTCGGGCGTTGCAGGTGGCGCAATTCGGAAAGCACGCCCTGTTCCACTGTGCGGCCCTGGCGGATGATCGTGACGGTGTCGCAGAGTTTCTCGACCTCGGCGAAGATGTGGCTGGACAGCAGCACGGACTGCCCGGCCGCCTTCGCCTCGAGAACGCACTGCGTGAAGACGCCCTCCATGAGCGGGTCGAGGCCGCTCGTGGGCTCGTCGAACAGCAGCAACTCGGCCCGGCTTGCGAGGGCGGCCACCAGCGCCACCTTTTGGCGATTTCCTTTCGAATAGCTGCGTGCCTTCTTGGTCGGGTCCAGCTCGAACCGCTGGAGGTACTCGTCGATGCGGGCCCTGTCCACGGTCCCGTGCAGGTCGCAGAGGATGTCGATGGCCTGTCCGCCAGTCAGGTTGGGCCAGAGGGTCACCTCGCCGGGCACGTAAGCGAGTCGCCCGTGCAGTGCCACAGCGTCTTGCCAGGGGTCGCCGCCGAGAAGGCGCGCCGTTCCGCCATCGGCCCGCAGCAGGCCAAGGAGGATGCGGATGGTTGTTGACTTGCCGGAGCCGTTGGGCCCCAGGAAACCGGCGACGCTGCCGGTGGAGACCGCCAGGTCGAGTCCGTCCAGCGCGCGGGCTGCGCCAAAGGATTTGGTGAGACCGGTGACTTCGATCGCGAGACTGTCAGGCATGTGCGGCTCCTAGTGGCTGCTGTTCTGGCTCTCCGGTGTTGGCTGCGGTACCTGCCTGATGTACTCGTCGAGCAGGCTGCTGTCGGCGAGCAGACCCTGGGTGTACAGCTCGAGCAGGGCGAAGGTCGATCTCTCGGACACGCTGCGGATGAGTTCGCCGCCCTTGCTGAAGTCGGTCTGTCCTCGAAGTGCGAGTTGCAGCAGCATTCCGCCGAGCGACTGGGTGACGAGCACTTCGACACGAGCCTCCGGGTCGGCACTGGGCAGCACGAGGCCGGCTTCGACCGCATCCGCGGTGTAGGCGCGGGCGTCGTCGATCATGCTCCTCAGGAATGCCCGTCCGAGTTCGCCGCCCTCCTGCACGCTGCGCAGGGTGTATCCGAGCGTTGCGCCGAACTCGTCGAGCTGCGCGATGCGGGCGATGGACTGGCTCGGCGACATTCGCAGCGTGTCCGATTTGAGCTCGAAAATACGGCGGAGCACCTCCGCGTCGCATGCGGCGCGCAGGCCGTCTTTTGAGCCGAAGTGATGGATGACGAGCCCTCCGCTCACACCCGCTTGCGTCGCAATCTGACGCACGGTCGCGTCGAATCCGGTGGCCGCGAAGCTGGTTATTGCGGCGTCCCGGATTCGGGCTCTCGCGGTCAGGTCCTCATCGATTGAACGCACGTTTAGCATGCTATACACGCGTATAGTCAACGTCAATGGCGTCCGCCGTTTCGGGTGCGCACGCGATGAGAAACGCTGGGTTTAGTCATTGTTCGTTCATAGGTTGTGTCCAGCAATTGGGCGTTGAGTTATCTCCAACATCCACACGAACGGGAGCAGCACATGAGCATCACCCCCTCTGGCGAGTACCAGCCGGAGACCCCCGAGACGCCGGAGCCGGCTCCCCGGCGCAGTAGGCCGTGGATCGCGATCGTGGTCGCCACGGCGGCGGTGATCTGCATCGGCGGTCTCGGAACGGCGACCGTCGCGGAGCTCACAGCCGGCAACTCCAGCACCACGTCCTCGGCCTCGACGCCGAACACACAAACCTACGGCGGCTTCGGCAACGGCAGCGGTTTCGGTAACGGCAGCGGCAGCGGTTTCGGCAACCGCTTCGGCGGCGGACTCCAGGGTGGCCAGTCGATCGGCCAGCAGGCCACGGCCGGCGAGTCAACGGCTACAGCCGCAACTGCCGCGCAGAAGGTCGGCATCGTGACGATCGACACGGTGCTCGACTACAACAACCAGGAGGAGGCAGCGGGGACAGGAATGATCCTGACCTCGAGCGGCTACATCCTCACGAACAACCACGTTGTCGAAGACTCGACGAGCATCACTGTCACGGTCCAATCGACGGGGCAGAAGTACACGGCCACGGTGGTCGGCACAGACAAGACGGCGGATGTCGCAGTGCTCAAGCTCACCGGGGCATCCGGCCTCACTCCCGTAAAGTTTGCATCGACCGAGAAAGTCACCACGGGTGAGTCGGTCTACTCCGTGGGCAACGCGGAGGGCACCGGCAGTCTCGTGACCGCGGTCGGCACAGTCGGTGCGACCAACCAGTCCCTGACCGTCGGCAGCGACTCGTCGGACGGCACCGAGAACCTGTCAGGGCTCATCGAGTTGAACTCGGATGTCGTCTCGGGAGACTCCGGCGGCCCGCTCTTCGACTCGAGCGGCCATGTCATCGGCATGGTTACCGCCGCCTCGAGCGGCAGCGCGGTGGTCACCGGCTACGCGCTGAGCATCGGGCAGGTTCTCACTGTCGCGGACCAGATCGAGGCGGGCAAGTCGACGAGCGATATCGTCATCGGCTACCCGGCGTTCGCTGGTATCAACATCGCCACGACGGCTGACGGCACCGTCTCAGGTGTACCCGTGGCCTCCACCTTCCCCGGGTACCCCGCCGCGAATGCCGGCCTCACGACCGGCGATGTCATCACGGCCGTGAACGGCATCCCGGTCACGACTGCCACGCAACTGAGCGCGGCAATCCAGGCCCACAAGGTCGGTGACTCAGTGACCCTGTCCTACACCGATGCGTCCGGAGCTGCACATTCGGCCGTCATCACGCTTGTGGGTGGCCCAGCCGCCTAGGACGAACACTCCATCACGAACGGCTCGCCAGAACCTCCAGGCGGGCCGTTCGTCGTGCACCTCACGGTTTCGAGACCGCGCAGCCTCCTATTCTGGAGGATGTGAGAAGAGCCGGCGCGGTCGCCATCCTCGTAGGCGCGCTGTGCCTGCTCCTGGCCGGGTGCACCGCTGCCCAGCCCGTGCCGGCCGGAATAACGGCGGCCCAGCGCAAGGCCGCAACCGAAGCGGACCTCACCCTGCGCTGGGACTCCATCAGCTCCGGCGACCCGAGCTTTCTCCGGCCGAAGGTGGCGATCGTGAAATACGTGAATTACCTCGACCAGGGCCCGCTGCTCGAAGCCTGCATGCACAAGGCCGGCTATCGTCACGTGGCCTGGACGCTCGCGAGCGGCATCGTGGACACCGACATTAAGCCCGTAGACCGGTTCCCGGTCGAGCTCGCGATCTACATTTGCGAGGCAGAGTATCCCTCCGATCCGCTCGAGCTGGGCTACCTGAGCGACGCGCAGGAGGAATACCTCTATTCCTATTGGTCGAACCAGACCGTTCCCTGCCTTCGCGCGCACGGCGCCGGAGTGGCCAACCTGCCCCCGGTCGGACAGTTCGGCGAGGGCTACCAGGATGTCGGCTCGCTGAGCCCATTCACGCACCTGCGTCCGTCCGACGTGCGCAACGAGTCCTACCTGGCGGCCGAATGCCCGCCCTACCCGGGCGCACTCTATGCCGCCCACCAGTAGAACCGTGTTGCGGTCAGGTGCGGTGAGAGCGCGGCTTACAGGGGAAATACGGTCTGACTGGTAGAGTGGGGGACGGAGCAGGCTGGCAAGACGCTGGTCACCGGTGGTGAATTACTCAACCAAGGCTCGAGCGGGTAACGCTCGAGAGTGCTGAGTGACTTTCTACTGTTGGCCAGACATGCGCCCCACCTCTGCTGTTTCTTGAAACACCTCTGTGTTTCTTGAAACACATATGGCCGCGCGTACACGTGCTTTTCGCCGTGTCGACGAACCCGCTCCTGCTCCGTGACGAGTCGCCGTCCATACGGGACGACGACATAAAAAAAAGGAGAAGCCCCCCTATGGAGGGTCCAGAAATCAAATTCGCCGAAGCCGTTCTCGATAACGGCAAGTTCGGCAAGCGCACGGTCCGATTCGAGACCGGTCGCCTCGCGCAGCAGGCACAGGGTGCTGTTGCTGCCTATCTCGACGAAGAAACGATGATCCTGTCGGCGACGTCTGCGGGTAAGAGCCCGCGTGACGGGTTCGACTTCTTCCCACTCACCGTGGATGTCGAAGAGCGCTCATATGCTGCAGGCAAAATCCCCGGTTCGTTCTTCCGCCGCGAAGGACGCCCGTCGACGGAGGCCATCCTGGTCTGCCGTCTCATCGACCGCCCACTGCGCCCGACCTTCGTCGAAGGCTTGCGCAACGAGGTGCAGATCGTCATCACCGTGCTGGCTATCGCGCCGGACGAGTTCTATGACGCCCTGGCCATCAACGCGGCTTCCGCGTCGACCCAGATCTCCGGCCTGCCGTTCTACGGCCCGGTCGGCGGCATCCGCCTTGCGCTGATCGGCGACCAATGGGTCGCCTTCCCCAAGTTCTCGCAGCTCAGCGAGGCCGTCTTTGACCTCACGGTCGCCGGTCGCCTTGTCACCGACAAGGACGGCAACGAGGATGTCGCGATCATGATGGTCGAGGCTGAGGCCACAGAAGGCAGCTGGGACCTCATCAAAGCGGGCGCCACCAAGCCAGACGAGACCGTGGTCGCCCAGGGTCTCGAGGCATCGAAACCGTTCCTCAAGCAACTCATCAAGGCGCAGGCGGAGCTGGCTGCGCAGTCGGCCAAGGCCATCCAGGAGTTTCCGCTGTTCCCGCCGTACTCGCAGGCGACCTACGACGCTGTCGCCGGCCTTGCTTACGACGACCTGGGGTCCGTCTACAAGATTGCTGACAAGATCGAGCGCCAGAACGCGGACGACGAGCTCAAGGACCGTGTCAAGGGGCACATCGCTGGCGAGGTCGAGGCCGAGCGCCTGCCCGAGTCCGCGCTTGGCGAGGTTTCGGCCGCGTACAAGTCGGTGTCGAAGAAGGTCATGCGCGCTCGCGTGCTGACCGAGGGCATCCGTATCGACGGACGCGGGCTGACAGACATCCGCGCGCTCGACGCCGAGGTGCAGGTCATCCCGCGCGTGCACGGTTCGGCGATCTTCCAGCGCGGCGAGACCCAGATCCTGGGCGTCACCACGCTGAACATGCTCAAGATGGAGCAGCAGATCGACTCGCTCAACCCCGTCACCAAGAAGCGGTACCTGCACCACTACAACTTCCCGCCCTACTCGACCGGTGAGACCGGCCGGGTCGGCAGCCCGAAGCGTCGCGAGATCGGGCACGGCTTCCTGGCCGAGCGCGCACTCGTGCCCGTGTTGCCGCCGCGCGAGGAGTTCCCGTACGCGATCCGCCAGGTGTCCGAGGCTCTCGGCTCCAACGGTTCGACGTCGATGGGTTCGGTGTGCGCATCCACCCTGTCGCTCCTCAACGCCGGTGTGCCGCTGCGGGCACCTGTTGCGGGTATCGCAATGGGACTCATCTCCGACGAGGTCGACGGCGAGACGCGTTACGCCGCGCTCACCGACATCCTTGGCGCTGAGGACGCGCTCGGCGACATGGACTTCAAGGTCGCCGGCACCAGCGAGTTCGTTACGGCCATCCAGCTGGACACGAAGCTTGCCGGCCTGCCGTCCTCGGTGCTGGATGGAGCGCTCAAGCAGGCGAAGGAGGCCCGCACGACGATTCTCGCCGTGATCAACGCGGCAATCGACGCTCCTGACGAGATGGCCCCGACAGCGCCCCGCGTGATCTCGGTGCAGATCCCGATCGACAAGATCGGCGAGCTCATCGGGCCGAAGGGCAAGACGATCAACCAGATCCAGGATGACACCGGAGCCGACATCTCGATCGAGGACGACGGAACGGTGTACATCGGTGCCGTCGACGGTCCATCGGCCGAGGCTGCGCGCGCCGCGGTCAACGCGATCGCGAACCCGCTCAACCCGGAGGTCGGCGAGCGGTTCCTCGGAACCGTCGTCAAGATCGCCACGTTCGGTGCGTTCGTGTCGCTCACCCCCGGCAAGGACGGCCTGCTGCATATCAGCGAGGTTCGTAAGCTCGCCGGTGGCAAGCGCGTCGAGAACGTCGAAGACGTGCTCGGCGTCGGCCAGAAGATCCAGGTGGAGATCACTAAGATCGACGACCGCGGAAAGCTGTCGCTTGCGCCCGTTCTCGAAGGCGAGGATGCACCTGCCGGTGAGCTCGTCGACGCGGGTGTTGCCGGTTCCGATTCCGAGGACTGACCCGTACTACGCTCGGGCCCGCGCCACTGTGGTGGCGCGGGCCTTGTGCGTTCCGGAGTGGCCGAGTCGACATCAGGTATCCGATTGATATGTCGACGATGAGAATCTGTCGGTGTTTCCCCATATCGTGATCTGTATGGAAACCCGCCAGGTTGCAGAAAGCGCGGGGCCCGTCATCGGCCCGCGCGAAATCGGCCGCACGGGTGTGATCGTGAGTCCGATCGGTCTCGATGGCGCCACCTTCGGGTGGGCTGCGGGCATCGACGACACCTCGCGTGTGCTCGACACCTATGCGGCGTCGGGCGGCAACCTGGTGTGCACGGCGGACCACTACGCGGGTGGTCGCAGCGAAGTCATGATCGGGGCCTGGCTGCGCACTGTGCCCGACCGGGGCAAGATCATCCTTGAAACGCGGGTGGGGCGGCATCCGGATGCGGCCGGTCTTGGCAAACGAAGCATGCTTCGGGCCGTCGAGAACTCGCTCACCCGGTTCGGAACCGACTACATCGACTTCCTCTCCTTCGACGGCGAGGACCCGAAGGTTCCGATCGAGGAGTCGCTCGAGACCGGGCTCCGGCTCATCTCGGAGGGAAAGGTGCGGTTTCTTTCTGCCGCGCGATTTACGGCCCCGACGATTCGACGTGCCGCCGATCTCGCCGAGGAGTCCGGAGGGCCCGCGTTCCGGGCCTTGCTGGTCGAATACAACCTGATGCAGCGCACCGCTTACGAGCGCGACTTCCAACCGCTTGCTACCGCGATGGGACGCGGCGCGCTTGCCCGGTTGCCCCTGGCCAGTGGTTACCTGACCGGCCGCCTGCGGGTTCGAGACGAATTTCCGAACAAGGTTATGTACGACGAGGCGTCCCGCCACGCGGGTCGGCGTGGCGACCGCGTGCTGGATGCGCTGCGTACCGTGGGAAAGGAGCTCGGCGTGTCCCAGACCCGCGTCGCCCTCGCCTGGGTGCTGCTCAAGCCAGGCATTGCCGCCGCGGTACTTCGTGCGAAGGACGCCGCGCAGGTCGAGGAGGCCTTCGATGCGACGCGAGTGCGACTCGAGCGCAACCAGATGACCCTGCTCGACAAGGCTTCCGCGCTGTAACCCTCTGGCGCCCCGGGCTAGGGGGTCTCGGTGGTTCCCACGAGCTGGGCCCGGGCGAGGATGTGGCCGAGTAGTGTGAAGCCGAGTACCGCCGGAGTACTGCCCTCGTCGAGTTCGAGCGACTCGACGTCGAGCGCTGAGACCGTGAAGTAGTAGCGGTGCTCGCCGTGTCCCGGAGGCGGGGCGGCCCCCAGGAAGCGGGCGAGTCGCACCTCATTCGGCAGAGTGACCGCGCCCGGTGGCAACAACCCGGCGCCAGGGTCGCCCGCATTTCCCGCAAGAGCGGTGACGCTGGCCGGAATGTTGTAAACGGCCCAGTGCCAGAATCCGCTCCCGGTTGGGGCATCCGGGTCGTAGACGGTGAGCGCGTAGCTCTTTGTGCCCTGCGGCGCACCCTCCCAATTGAGCGTGGGGGAGCGGTCTTCTCCTCCTGCGCCCATGATTCCGGACCGCGCTGACGTGGGCAGGGCGCCACCGTCGGGGAAGTCGGGACTGGACAACAGGAAGTTTGGAACGTCTGGCAGTCGCCAGTTCGGATCATTTGCCATGGTTCAATCTTCGCCCCGCGCCGGCAACTATGGTGCCGATTCCTAGTTGATGCCCGGGATGTGCAGCCAGCCGAGCCCGAACAGCAACAGGGCAAGGTCAAGCACGAGCGCGATCACTGTGATCGCGGCAAACCCCCGGCGCACCGAGCCCCGGAAGACCAGAAGCAGGAGCAGCACGACCAGCAGCACGATCTCGAGGATGTTGTTCGCAAAGATGCCGGGAAGCACGATGAAAAGCGACAGGATCATCAGCACGCCGACGATGAGTTCGATGACGGCGAGCACGCCGACACCGCGGCGACCGCGAAGGCGGGTCACGGCGTCGATGATGGCCAGAACGGCCGTGACAACGAGGAGCAGGAGGAGCGGGGTTAGCGTGGGGATGTGCATGATCGTCACCATAGTGGTGGGGACCTATGCGTGGGCAGCCCTTATAACCTGGTCGGTGATTCTGGTAAGGGAGGCCGAAGCGGCGATCGGGTCGCCGGCGTAACCGCCCGACATCGCACCGTCGCGAGCGAGGATCACATCATCGGCCGCGTCGCCGGGCATCCGGTGTCCGAGGTCCTGGAGTAGTTCAGCGAGGAACCCGGTCAGCCATTCGCGATGACGCAGAACCACTGATCGGACCGGGTGGCGGTTCTCGGAAAACTCTGTTGCGGCATTGAGAAAGGCGTCGCCGCGAAAACCGGGGCGCGCGATCTCAGCGACCGTGTCGGCCACAATTGCTCGCAGTGCCTGCTCGGGTGAGGGATTCGCCGCGAGAATGGCCTCGAATTTGGCGACCTCGGCGAGGTGGCGTGCCTCGATGTACATGAGGATGAGGCGGTCTTTCGAACCGAAGTGCTTATAGAAGGTCGCCTTGGTGACCTTGGACGTGCTAATCAGTCGATCGATGCCGACGATGCGGATGCCTTCTGAGTAGAAGAGCTCGTCCGCCGTCTCCAGGATGCGGACTTTGGCACCCGGAGCACGTTGTGCGGTCGGATCAAATTTGACGTCATCTAATGCGACCGTCACAACGCGGCTCCTTCAGGGCTTGCGGCTAGGTGTCTCAAGCCGTTGGGTGCTTCCCGAGCCGGGGGAACTCGGGATTTGGTGCACCGGTTCAGTTCTTCGGGTTCTGAACCGGTTTTGCAGGAGGTCGGGGAACCGCCTGCAAGCTTCACCAGTTTTCGGGAACTGGCTGCGAATCGATATTCAATTATTCGGCTTCGGGTGCCTTTGAGAAATAGTAGCAGATGAGGACAGACAGACTCGTCTGTTTGTCCTCTTTAATGCTACCCCATTTCGAGGGACTCCTGAATCTGATTCGCTTATGGCGCGCCGCGCTTCTTCCGGCTGAATGACGTAGGCTCATCCGGTGACAACCGGAGCCGTAACGCTGCCCCTCGACGTCCCGGAATTATCGTTCGTTGCATCGGGCGACTCCCTCATCCGGCGCACCGTCCTGCCGAGCGGGGTGCGCATCCTGAGCGAGGCAGTGCCGGGCGCGCGGAGCGCCACCATCGGCTACTGGGTCGCCGTCGGCTCCCGTGACGAGGCCCCCGGCACCTACGGGTCGACCCACTTCCTCGAACACCTGCTGTTCAAGGGAACGCTCACGCGCAGTGCACTCGACATTGCGGTGAGCTTCGACTCGGTCGGCGGAGAGCACAACGCCATGACGGCCAAGGAATACACCTGCTACTACGCGAAAGTGCAGGACCGCGACCTCCCGATGGCGGTCGACGTCATCGCCGACATGCTCACCTCATCCGTCCTCGATGCGCAGGAATTCGACAACGAGCGAAGCGTCATCCTCGAGGAACTGGCCATGGCCGACGACGACCCGTCTGACGTCACCAGCGAACGGTTCTTCGAGGCCGTGTTCGGCGACCATCCGCTCGGTCGGCCCATCGGCGGCAGCCCTGAGACAATCTCGGCGGCCACCCGCGACGCCGTCTGGAACCACTACCGCTCCAACTACCGGCCCCGGGATGTCGTCATCACCGTGGCAGGAGCAGTCGACCACGACCTGCTCGTCGCCGAGGTGACCGCCGCGCTGCTGCGCGCGGAGTGGAACCTGGAAGCGATCGCTGCTCCTGTCGATCGCCGCGACGCATCGGCCGGGCTCATCGAACGCGGATCGCCCCTCGTCATCGTGCAGCGCCCCATCGAGCAGGCCAACCTCATTCTCGGTGTCCCAGGCCTGGCCGCAGCCGACGAGCGGCGAGCGACGTTGACGGTGCTCAACTCGATACTCGGTGGCGGCATGTCCAGCCGGCTGTTCCAGGAGATCCGCGAAAAGCGCGGGCTGGCCTACTCCGTCTACTCGTTCGCGCCCAGCTACTCCGATGCCGGACTGTTCGGGATCTACGCCGGATGTTCACCAGCCAAGACCTCGCAGGTCGCGGAGCTGATGCTCAGCGAATTCCGCGGCATCGCCACCGGCGGCGTGACCGAGGAAGAGATGCGGCGGGCATCCGGCCAGCTGAGCGGGGCATCCGCGCTGGCGCTCGAAGACTCCGACACCCGCATGTCGCGGCTCGGTCGCAGCGAAATCACCCTCGGCGAGTTTCTCGATCTCGACGAATCGCTGCGGCGAATCGCGCTGGTCACCCCCAACGACGTGCGCGAACTCGCCGAAGAACTCGTCGCCCGGCCCGTGTCCATAGCGGCCGTGGGAACCGTCCCCGACGGTGCTTTCGAGGGGCTGGCAGAGTCGCCAGCCCCGGTACTGAACTAGAAGGTCAGAAACAACACAATGAGTCACTACCTCTACTTGGTGCGCCATGGCGAGCAGCAGGACGCCGAATACGGGATGCCGGACGGCAAACTGTCGTCCCGTGGTGTCCGGCAGGCCGAGGCCATTGCCAGCCGCCTCGGCGGGGTCCCGTTCAGCGGCGCGTGGCATTCGCCGTTGACACGCGCGGCCGACACGGCGCGCATCCTGACCGAACGGATGCCCGCGCTTGAGTCGAAACCGACCGCGCTGCTCATGGACTGCATCCCCAGCGGACCGACCTCGACCATGCCGCACGCCTTCGAATCATTCTTCGGTTCTGTGACCCGGGAAGAGATCGAGGCCGGTGAGGCCCAGATGGCGGACGCAGTGGGCGAATGGATGGTCCCGACCCACGAGGACCGGCACGACCTGCTGATCACCCACAACTTCGTCATCGCCTGGTTCGTACGCGAGACGTTCGGTGCCGAGTCCTGGCGGTGGATGGGCGTCAACCAGGCCAACTGCGGACTCACGATCATCCGCGTGCGCTCGGCCAAACCGCCGGTTCTCCTCGTGCACAACGACCTCGGCCACCTGGCACCCGAATTGCGCACCGGACTACCGGTGGCCCAGCCCTACTAGCCAGCCCGGTCTCGATAACGGCGGCTTCGCGCGCCTACTCGACCCGAGGCGTGCAGCCCCTCGGGTCGAGCGAGGGTGCAGCCCTCGGGTCGAGCGAGGGCGCAGCCCTCGGGTCGAGTAGCCGCGCGAGGAACGAGCCGGCGTTATCGAGACCGCGCGCGAAGCCGGCAAGGTCGAGCGAGGGCGCAGCCCTCGGGTCGAGCGAGGGCGCAGCCCTCGGGTCGAGCGAGGGCGCAGCCTTCGGGTCGAGTAGCCGCGCGAGGAACGAGCCGCCGTCATCGAGACTTGCCGCGCGAAGCCGGCAAGGTCGAGTAGGCGCGCGAAGCCGCCGTCATCGAGACCCGCGCGAGGAACGAGCCGGCGTTATCGAGACC
>Ga0302198_10001177_pt1 | contig 28532 bp, 31 predicted proteins | sample II_Bog_N2_2_FD_193521 | JGI IMG/M metagenome (GOLD analysis project Ga0302198, IMG submission 193521) | Peat permafrost microbial communities from Stordalen Mire near Abisko, Sweden - II_Bog_N2_2 | ecosystem: Environmental > Terrestrial > Soil > Wetlands > Peat | place: Sweden: Abisko...
CGGAGCAAAGAGGGCATTCGTCGTCCACGGAACAGACGGCATTGACGAGTTGACCACCACCGGCGAGTCCATCGTCGCGCGCGTCGAAGAATCGGAGACGGGCGAATGTACCCTGAAGGCCGCGCGTGTTACGCCGGAGATGGCCGGCCTGACCCGCACCACGCTCGATCACTTCACCGGCGGCGATGTAAAGACCAACTCCGCCCTGCTTTACGACGTGCTCACCGGCATCCCCGGCGCGCGGCGCGATATTGTGCTGCTCAACTCCGCCGCAACCCTCGTAGCCGCGGGTTTGGCCGCCGATCTCAAGGAAGGCGTCCGTCTCGGCGCCGAAGCCATCGACTCCGGTCAGGCAGCCGCAACCCTCGCCAAGCTGCGTCAGTTCGGGGCAAAGCACGCAGTGGCTTAGCGCAGCATCGCCGCCGTCAGCGGATCACTCTCGCCATCGAAGTATTTCTTTAGCGCGTCATTAAATTCGGCGCACTCTTCCGCAGCGCGCGCAAACAGCGTCATCGACGAGCGGAACTTTAGATCGTCGGGGTAGCCGAAAATCTCTTGGATTGTCCGCCCTTCGACCTGATTGACAAGCCGCGTGCACTCAACCAGACGCGGCCCGAGCAACGGATGGCGCGCGTAGGCCTTGGCTTCCGCGAGAGAGACGATGCCGTAAAACTCCGCCAGCGAACTGTGCCCCAGACCCTTCATCTGCGGAAAGATGAACCAGATCCAGTGGCTTCGCTTTTCTCCCGCGCCGAGCTCCGCTAGAACCTGCGGAAAAACATCGGCCTGCGCTTTCACAAAGCGTTCGAGGTTGAAGGGATCGGCCACGCCTGTCACCTCCCGCGAAAAACTCCGTGGTTTTGCGTGCTACAGCAATCCGCCGCTGCCGGCCAGTCTGCGCGAAAGCAGCCAGCAGAGCAGCGAAACACCCAAAGCCAGCGCGACCCAGCCAACCTCCTCGACGGGGCCAACAAAGGCAGCCGGAAGTTGCGCCGAAGTGAGCGCGACCGAGTGCAAGGTAGGCATATCGAACGTCAGCAACCCAGGACGGACAACCTCGAATGCACCAAAGCCCAAAACTCCGCCCATCAGCAAAATCCCGAGAACGGCCCACGTCCACGGAAAGGGAATCGGCGGCGGCACTGCGGCCTCTTGCCGCACTTTCTCCATCACCGAGGCCATGAAGCCCGAAGAAGGAATCAGCTTTTCTTCCGCGGCCAGAATCTGGCCGATCTCCGCTCCCATTCTCGCGTTCCGGTCGGCGTCTGCGCCGTTCTGTTCGCTGCGAATTGTTTTGGTTCGATTCAATTTGCGGCCTCCTTTCCTGGGTTGAGAGCTGTCAGTTCCACTACGGCGGACTTATCTTTGAGATGCGGAAAACGCCGTCGCAACAGAGCACGCGCCCTGCTGAGCCGCGCCTTCATGGTTCCTTCCGGCAGGCTCATGGTCGCTGCTGCCGCAGCCAGATCCATCTCATGAAAATAGTACAGAATCACTGGCTCGCGATAACGCAACGGCAAAGCCAGAACGGCGCGGCGAAGCGCTTCCTGCCGCCGCCCTTCTTCCAGTTCGCGCTGCTGCGAAGCGGGGCCGGAGGGTTCGGGCGCGCTTTCCAGCGGCAGCGTCTCCGTCGGAAAGCGCTTCAACTCGGAGCGATACACATTCGCGGCCAGCGCAAACAGCCAGGTCGAGAAACTCGACTCGCGCCGCCACCGGCCCAGCCCGCGCCATGCGCGAATGAATGCCTCCTGAGCCATCTCCTCGGCGCGCCCGCGATCGCGGCAATAACGCCAGGCCATGTTGATCAGCGGACCCTGCCAGCGCCGGACAATGCCCTCGAAGGCCTCCGCGTCGCCGGCCAGCACCTGCTCCACGGCAGTCAAATCTTCTTCGGCGCTGGTTGTCGCGTTCATTCTCGATCGAGTCCTCTGCGGCAAGTAAGACCGGCTCTCTTCCGTTCTGGTTGCATTTTCTCGCAACTTGCTCTGTTTCCGAAATTATGCAACCGGATTTGTCCGCCGGCTGTCCTACCAAGCGCATGGGGAGACTCCCCAGCAAGGAGGAAACGATGCATCAAAATGAGTTGGCAATGCTTATTCCGATGGTGGCCTTCCTGTCGACGTTCACCTTTTTAGTGTTCGCCGTTTGGTTCGGCACCCGGCAAAAGGAACGCGAAGCCTATTACAAGTCGGAGACTCTCCGGCGGATCTCTGAGTCGTCAGGCGAGGGAGCCAAGGCAGCAATCGACTTGCTGCGCGAAGAAGAGCGCCTGAAGCGGATCAAAGCCCGCGAAAGCACGAAGGTCGGCGGCATAATCAACGTAGGCGTGGGCATTGGCATGTTTATTTGTTTCTGGTTTCTCATTGGCCCCAAGGTGGCTTTTGTCGGCCTGATTCCCGGGCTCATCGGCATTGCTCTGCTGGTCTACGTCTACAAGCTGGCCGCGCCCGTCGAATAGCGCTCTGAATGCTTGTTTTTCTACCAAGAGGGGTGCCCCATCCTTGCGGCGTCTTTGTCTTTGCCGCATGGGTGGGATAGCACAAAGGCCGGCTGTCCCACACATCAGGTGCCCCGTCCTTGCGGCGTCTTTGTCCTTGCCGCAAGGGTGGGATACGCGGTCAGACCTGCGGGCAGGAAGGTTGAATCCCGGGCAGGGCTGGGGCATCCAATCAGTTAGTTGTTTGAACAACTATCTCCTTCGGAGGCCCAGCCCATGCCCGCCAATCCCCAACGCCAGCCCGCAATCTTCCTTCCCCATGGCGGGGGTCCCTGCTTCTTCATGGATTGGACCTGGGGGGCAGCGGACACATGGCACACGACTCAGCGCTTTCTTGAAGGGCTCGCCGCCACGCTCCCCGAACCGCCTAAGGCAATCCTGGTCGTCAGCGGCCATTGGGAGGAGCCTGCGTGCACCGCCAGCGCCGCCGCGCAGCCCGAGCTGATCTTCGACTATTCCGGCTTCCCCGAGCACACCTACCGCCTCACCTGGCCGGCTCCCGGCTCGCCGGAACTCGCCGAGCGCGTTGCCGGCCTACTCGCTCGGGCAGGCCTGCCGTCCGCCCTCAGCGCCAATCGCGGCTTTGACCACGGTGTCTTTGTGCCGCTCAAGGTGGTTTTTCCTGACGCTCAGATTCCGGTGGTCTCGCTCTCGCTGGCAGCCTCTCTCGATCCAGCTCTCCACCTGGCGGCCGGCCGCGCGCTCGCTCCTTTGCGCGACGAGGGTGTGCTCATCATCGGCAGCGGCATGAGCTTTCATAACCTGCGCGGTTATCTTCAGCCGGAGACCCCGAAGCGCGCCACGGCCTTCGATGACTGGCTGACCAGCGCCGTCGAGTCGCCCGCGGCGGAGCGCGACGCTTTGTTGACTGGCTGGCGCAGCGCGCCATTTGCCGCCTACGCGCATCCTCGCGAGGAGCATCTGATTCCGTTGATGGTGGTTGCGGGAGCCGGCGGAGACGCGCAGGGAACCCGCGTATTTGGCGATCAGCCGATGGGCGCAGCTATCAGCGCTTACCGCTTCGGTTGAGGCATAGCGGTTATGCTCTGGCGGTTGCCGCCGCTTGCAGCGCCTGGTCGATTGCCGCAGTGACCGTAATGCCAAGGTAGCTGTCGACGGTCTTGGTGTCTGTGCCCAGCGCGGAGGCGATACTTGCAATGCTCTGGCCTGACTGGTGCAGTACCCTGGCCTGTGCCGCCGCCGAGAGCGTGACGGTGTCTCCATTGGAGCCTGTGGCGGCCGGGGTGGTTATCTTTGTCGTTGTTTGCTGCGCGGCGTCGGCCGAGGTCGCCTGCGTTGTGTTGTACACGCTGTTTGAGTTGCTAGTGGCGTCGAAAATCGCAATGGAGGACATGGATACGACCTTTCCGCGGCCATGTTTTTCTGCCGTCAGGCAGAGTCTTTTTTGTGGCCCTGCAGTCGGTAGAGGGACTTTTATGCCGTTCAGTCACACTATCGGCAAGAATTCAATAAAAAATCAAAAGAAAAGATCAGCGGGGGCGCGAACGGGAACCGGAGCGGAGGGAAAAGAGACTTTTCTGCTTGAGGTTCACGGGGCCGGCTCGCGAAGGACCGAATCTAGCTGCCTTCCTGGTACCAGCGCCTTCTGCGGCCCACTCGGATGCCGGAGTCGATCATGATAGCCACCAGGCCAAAGATCATGCACAGATCAAGCCGCGCTTCGTGAAAGAAGCTCAGCAGGCCATACTCCCTGGCCTTTTCCAGCGCGAATGAGCCCAGCGGCCTGCCCAGCAGGATGGGAATCTTGGTGGTAACCACGGCGGTAAGAACAACCACGAGCAGCGCCAGCGCGGCATCGCCAGCATAGAAATTCAGCAGGATTGCAGCGCCGCCGAGGATCTCCACACCGCCCACCACCGCAGCCAACGGATGTGCGAACGGGAACCCGATAGCCTCGAAGCGTCCTGCGCCCAGCTCTTCGGGGCGCAAAAACTTCAGGCTGCCTTCCATCACGAACATCAGACCCACAATCACTCGGATCAGGATCATGGGAAGAGCTCGGCGCACTGTTGCCTCCATTTGTTGGCTGGTCCCGGCCAAGCCTCATCCATTAGACGCTCAAGGCTGAATTACAAACCGGATATGGTGAAATCATACCGCAGAGGCCAAACGAAACCGGGAGAATGAGGGAAATTCACGGATAAATCCCGAAAAAGAACTGCTTGCTTCTCTCACGGTGTGCGCCATAGCATGGCCGGCTGGCGCACTTCCCGGCTTCTCGGCGTTCTGGCCTGCATTAATTTGGGAGCGTTCAGTTGCCCGGCGCATCCCCGGAACGCCATAACCCGCCTGCGTCCGTTAGACTGTGAAATAGGTTCAAATTACCCGAGTCCCCGGCGACAGGTCTTCGTTGCTGGGGTGCTAACCGGGGTTCCCGGCTTCAGGTCTTGGTCGCCGGGACGCTAACCGGACTCCTCCGTGACAGTCTTAGTCACTGGGGTTTTGGTAGGGGACCGGCCCGAGTCCGAAGGCAGCACGCGCGGCAGGGCGACGATGGGAGAGATACGATTTCCGCGTCCACTTGTGGCTAGGCCGTTTGGGCGGGGTGGCAGCATTCCAATATAATTGTTCTTTCCTTTAGGTTGTATCAAATTGTTAGGCAGTATCAGATTTTTCAGCAGCGAGGGTGTCGATATTCTTCCCGTGAAGCCGAACCTGATGGCGAACTTTGGACCGCACCAGTACGTGTGCTCAGCGCAGGGCTCCAGCCCGGTGAAGATCAAGCACATTTCCATCTCCCGCGCATGGCGGATTACCAGCCGCATGGCGCGCACGATGCTCTTGCTGGCGCTGGTGTTTTCCGCCGGCGCAGCCCTGGCCCAGCAGCCGCCGACCATCGATTCAATTCGGGTCATCGGCAACCGGCGCATCCCTAAAGAGACGGTGCTGGCGCGTCTCTTTACCCACCCCGGCGACGCCTATGACCCAATCTCCATCGAGCGCGACTTCAACTCGCTCTGGAACACGGGCTACTTCGACGATGTGCGCATCGAGCGCGAGGACTCGGAGAAAGGCATCATCCTGAATGTTTTCGTTCGGGAAAGGCCCACCATCCGCGAGATCAACTACAAAGGCCTCAACGCCGTCTCGCAGTCTGATGTGCTCGACCGCTTCAAAAAGGAAAAGGTCGGCCTCACCGTCGAAAGCCAGTACGATCCCACCAAGATCAAGCGGGCTGAGACTGTCCTCAAGGACATTCTCTCCGAGCACGGCCACCAGTTTGCCACCATCAAGACCGAGGTCAAGACCATTCCTCCCGCCTCGGTGCAGGTGAATTTCAACATCAAGGAAGGCCCCACCGTGAAGGTGGGCGTGATCAAATTCACCGGCAACCAGCACATCAGTTCCCTGCCGCTGCGCCGCTCGATGAAGAATCTCAAGCCCATCGGCCTTCCTCATTCGATCATCTTCGAGAATCTCTTTTCTCAGACCTTTGACGCCTCCAAGCTCGAGGAAGACACCGAGCGCGTGCGTCAGGCCTACCGCGACAAGGGCTACTACAACGCCGCCATCGAGGAGCCGAAAACACACATCCGCGACCAGGGCGGGCTGAACTGGTTCACCTTCCGGCCCAACAAGGGCAAGCGCATTGACATTCTCATGCCTATTGAAGAGGGCGCGCGCTACCGGCTCGGCACCATCACTTTTACCGGCAATAAGGCAGTGACCAACGTCAGGGCCTTGCGCGCCACGTTTGCGGTCAGGGACGGCGAATGGTTCAACGCCACACTGGTTGGTAAGGGCCTGGAGAACCTCAAGAAGGCATACGGACAGTTGGGCTACATCAACTTCGGCGCCATTCCCAAGCCGAGCTTCGACGACCAGAAGAAGACCGTCTCACTCAACATCGACATCGACGAAGGAAAGCCCTTCTACGTCTCGCGCATCGAGTTCCAGGGCAACCGCATCACTCGTGACAAGGTCATCCGCCGCGAACTGATGCTGGAAGAAGGCCAGGTCTACAACTCACAGCTTTGGGAGTACAGCCTGCTCCGCCTCAACCAGCTCGAATACTTTGAGCCCCTCAAGGTTGATCAGGACTCGGAAGCCCATCAGGACGCCGAAGCCGGCACCGTGGACCTGCTGCTCAAAGTCAAAGAGAAGGGCAAGAACTCCATCGGCCTGAACGGCGGCTTGAGCGGCCTTTCCGGCGCTTTCCTTGGCGTCAACTACCAGACCAACAACTTCCTCGGCCTGGGCGAAACGCTCAGCCTCCAGGGCAACCTGGGCAACGTGAGCCGCACCTTCATGTTTGGCTTCTCCCAGCCTTACGTGCACAACCGTCCGCTCAACCTCGGTTTCCAGATCTTCAACAACAAGCAGGACTTCAACGCGTCCAAGAACTATCAGGCCACCACTGGCCAGTCAGTCAACCTGACCGCAGCGCAGTCGTCCATGACGCAGAACTACAACCAGGGCTCCACCGGCATGAACTTCTCCGTCAGCTACCCGCTCAAGCGGCACGCCTTCCAGCGCGTCGGGTTTACCTATTCGCTGAGCAAGTCGACGATTACAACGTTCTCGACCGCTTCGCAGACCTATTTTCAGACCATTAGCTTCCGCTCGGGCATTCAGGGCTCCAACGCGCTGGCTGGCATCATTAACAGCTATGCCTCCTTCAGCTACACCTACAACACCATCAACAATCCCATGCGCCCGCGCTCCGGCAAGGAATATTCAGCCGTGCTTCAGGCCTCCGGCATCTGGGGCAATGTGCGCTATATCGCGCCCTTTGTGGCTTACAAGCAGTTCCGGCCAATGCACTACCTGACGCCCTCGCCCAATGGGCGTAACGTGCTCGGCCTCCGCGCGCAGTTGGGCTATGTGCAGGGATATGGCGGCGCAGTGGCTCCGCCCAACAACCGCTTCTACTCCGGCGGCGAGGGCGACCTGCGCGGATTCGATGTCCGCGGCGCCACTCCCTACGACTATGTTCCCACTCGCACCTACATTCAGTACACCAACCCTGACGGCAGTTGCGCCCCGCTGGTGACAGACCCTCCGCTATTCGGCTGTGCGAAGATTCCGATTCCGGTCTATGGCATAGCCTCCATCGGCGGCGATACCACCTTGACTACCAATGCCGAGTACCGCATTCCCATCGCCGGCCCAGTGACCTTCTCGTTCTTCGACGACTTTGGTATCAACACCGCCCTGAACAAGGGGCAATTGAAGCAGAGTCCTGAGGGCTTTGACTCGCTGATCTCTGGTGGCTTTGGCTGCACCGGGTTTGATCCCAGCGGCGCCTGCATCATCGACAAACAGGGTTCGCAGGTTAACTTCCTGCGGAATATCCATCCCGTCGCCGGAACCAACTTTGTTCCACGCATGTCGGTTGGCGCGGAGTTGTCCGTCATCATGCCGGTCGTCAATGCGCCCTTCCGCCTCTACTTCGCCTACAACCCGCTGCGGCTCTTTGAGAAGCCCAACTGCAACCTGGGAAATGGGAAGAATAATCTCAGTTGCAATACGCAGCTGATTACTCGCGATATGTTCCCCACCGGCGGCGCAGGCGATTTCACCTACGGCGAGGCCATCGAGGGTTACGGCGCGCAGGACTCCTTCCGCGAACCGCGCAAAACCTTCCGCCTGACCGTCTCCACCACCTTCTAGGCACCGGATTCAACCAGCAAGCAAAAGGGCCGCTCACCACGAGCGGCTCTTTTGTTTTGATCTTCAACCTTTTTAACCACTTCGCTGCTTGACACAAGCCTCTTGTTCTGACAATCTGGCTGCCATGCAAACACTTGGATTGTCTCAAGAGAGCAAGCGCTCGGACGGCCGGGTCAAGAGCATCTTCTGGCCCACGGTCGAGAACGCCTGGGATGTTGATTACCTGGGCCGTCAGGGGTTCTGGATCTGCCTGATCATTACCCTCTTTCAGATTGTGGCCACGCTGGCCGCGGGAAACCCCGTCATGATTGTCGCTGGAGCAGCGGGGGCGCTGGTCTTCTTGGTTGGCGGCATGGGAGTGCGTGAAGGGAGCTGGCCAGCCGCAGCTCTGGTCTTCGGCGTCTATTTTCTGGGCATTCTTTACGCTATGGCCAAAGGCCAATTCCCCGGAGTTCTTGCGATTATTGCCGGAGCTGTTTTGCTCTCCAACCTCAGGGCGGCCTTTCTGGCTTCGGAATGGAAACCAACTGGCGAAGACGAAGACAAGCCCATGCGTTTCAACGACACCATTGGCGACAAGCTGGCCGACCAACTGCCCGCCAAGGCCTGGCCGGTGTTGCAAGTCCCGTTCTTCTCTTTGGCTTCGATTCTGCTGCTTCTGAGTCTCATTGGGCTGATCTTTTCCCTGTCGCAGCGCTTCGGGATCATCTCCCATGGAGGGATCGCACAACCGTAATCCTGGGCACCGGATACTGGAATCGCTGAAAATCTTGGGGAAATTCACGCTTTTCCGGTTTGACGCTCCCAGCCAGCCCTCCTATAATCCATCTAGTTCCTGTAGACGTCTCCGTTTGCGTCTTTTCCGGCCTCCGCCCCTTCCGGCTCAGACCTTTTGAAAAGAAGCCGTGAGGTTTCTCAGGAGGCACAGGCTCGTGTCCGCGCTGAAACGCTGGCAGGCCCACAGGAATTCCGAAGGAGCTTTACATCCGCATGAAGCGCTCGCTTGCACTCATCGCTACTCTGGCCTCTGGCTTTGTCCTGAGCGCCGCCGCCCAAACTACGACTGCTCCCGCCGCCGCCGCTGCGCCTGCCGGTCCAGCCAAGATTGCCGTCATCGCCTTTCAGGTGGCCGTGGCCCAAACCAACGAGGGCCAGCGCAACTTCGCCGACCTGCAAAAGAAGTACGATCCCAAGCGCCAGCAGCTGAAGGTTCTGAGCGACGAGGTCGATAGCCTGACCAAGCAGCTCCAGGCCCAGGGCGACAAGCTGAGCCCCGCAGAGCAGCAGTCGCGCGCCAAGACGATTGACGACAAGAAGAAGCTGTTGCAGCGCGACGCCGAAGACGCGCAAAACGACTTCCAGGCCGAGATGCAGGAGCTTTACAACGGTCTCGCCTCCAAGGTTTATGACGTTCTTGCCGGCTACTCGCAGCAGCATGGCTACACGCTGGTGCTGGACGTTGCTCAGCAGCAGAATCCCGTCCTCTATGCCAGCGAGTCCACCAACATCACCAAGCAGATCATCGACGCCTACAACCTGAAGTCCGGCGTCCCTGCTCCGCCGCCCGGAGCTCCAGAGCCCACCAAGCCGGCCGCCAAGCCGCCCGTCGGCCGCTAAACGCTTCGCGGAACCAAGGCAATCACAAAAGCCCCGCATCGCGGGGCTTTTGCCGTTTATGCTCGAATTCTCAAGGGTGCCGGAATACCCATTAGTAACTCCACGTAATCTTCCGCACGCCCACGCGCTTTCCTGTGGAAAATTCTGTGGATTACTTTCGTCAATTCCGCGCGAAAATTCAGAATTATCCTCTTGCCAAAGGCGGTTCTTTTCTGGTAGATGGTGCAACTCCTTATTTATCAATCAGTATCAAGAGGGTGCACGATTTCGTGGGCAGTTGGCTGCAACGGTGGTATCCACGAGTTCTAACCCTGGGTTATCCACAAATCCCGATGAATAAATTGTGAATCAGATCACAAACTTGCGCTTATTTTTGTGCGTCTTCACCGATCCGCAGCACCGCCAGGAAGGCTTCCTGCGGGATGTCCACCTTGCCGATCCGCTTCATCCGTTTCTTGCCTTCCTTCTGTTTTTCCAATAACTTACGCTTACGGCTGATGTCGCCACCGTAGCACTTGGCCAGCACATTCTTGCGCAGCGGGCTTACCGTCTCGCGGGAGATGATCTTGGCTCCGATGGCGGCCTGAATGGCAACCTCGAACTGCTGGCGGGGAATCAGCTCGCGCATCTTCGAGACCAGCGCCCTGCCGCGCTCGTAGGCGCAGTCCTTGTGGACGATAATCGAGAGCGCGTCCACAGGCTCGCCCGAGACCAGAATATCCATCTTCACCATGGGCGACACCCACTCGCCCGCCAGTTGATAATCCAGCGACGCGTAACCGCGGGAGACCGACTTGAGCCGGTCGTAGAAGTCCAGCACGATCTCGTTCAGCGGCAGCTCGTAGGTCAGCAGCACGCGCGTGCTTGTAACGTACTCAAAGTTCAGTTGCTTGCCGCGCTTTTCCTCCACCAGCTTGAAGATGCCGCCGACATACTCTTCATTGGTGAGAATTTTTGCCGTGATCACCGGCTCGCGAATCGATTCGATGTTGGTGGGGTCGGGCCAGCGCGAAGGATTGTCCACCTCCATTACGCTGCCGTCGGTCAGCGTAATGTGGTAGCGCACGCCGGGAGCGGTGGTGATCAGATCCAGCTCGTACTCGCGCTCCAGCCGCTCCTGAATAATCTCCATGTGCAGCAAGCCGAGAAAGCCGCAGCGGAAGCCAAAGCCCAGCGCAACCGAGCTTTCCGGCTCGAAGAAAAACGACGAGTCGTTCAGCCGCAGTTTTTCCAGAGCATCGCGCAGCAGCGTATGTTCATGCGAATCCACGGTGTAGAGGCCGGCGAAGACCATCGGCTTGATGTCTTCAAAGCCGGGCAACTGCGCCTTGGCGGGCTTGGTGTCGTCTGTGACCGTGTCGCCGATCTTGGTGTCGCTGACCGTCTTGATCGTCGCGGCAAAAAAGCCGACCTCGCCGGCCTTGAGTTCGCCTATCTCCACCGGCTTGGGCATCAGCACGCCCATGGACTCAACTTCAAAAGCCTTCCCGTTCGACATCAGGCGAATGCGCTGTCCTTTGCGCATCGTCCCCTGCATCACGCGCACCAGCACGATCACGCCGCGGTAAGCGTCAAACCAGGAGTCGAAGATCAGCGCCTGCAGCGGCGCGTCGGGATCGCCCGTGGGCGGCGGCAACCGGTTGACGATCGCCTCCAGCACCTCGGCAACGCCCTGGCCGGTCTTGGCGCTCACCGCGATGGCGTCGGTCGCATCCAACCCAACAGCCTTCTCGATGGCCTCCTGGGTGCGCACGATGTCCGCCGATGGAAGATCGATTTTGTTGATGACCGGGATGATTTCCAGCCCGTGGTTGATAGCCAGATAAGCGTTGGCCAGGGTTTGCGCCTCCACGCCCTGGCTGGCATCCACCACCAGCAGCGCGCCCTCGCACGAGGCCAGCGAGCGCGAAACTTCATAGCTGAAGTCCACGTGCCCCGGTGTGTCGATCAGGTTGAGCTGATAGGTGTTGCCGTCGTGCGCCTTGTACATCATGCGCACGGCGTGCGCCTTGATGGTGATGCCGCGCTCCCGCTCCAGATCCATATCGTCCAGAATCTGCGCCTGCATCTCGCGCCCCGTCACTGAGCCGGTAAACTCCAGCAGACGGTCGCTCAGCGTCGACTTGCCGTGGTCGATGTGGGCGATGATCGCAAAATTTCGTAGGAAGCGTGCGTCCATAGAGTAGGTGAAAGAGGCTTTTCGCGCCCTTGGAGCGAGCATGCCTCCATGGCATAGCTTATCATCGGCATAGCGCCTTCCGCGGCTTTTCAAAATGGGCGCAACAGTATTCATCATGCATATTGGCAAGATTCACTATCGATTTTTCAGTTGCGCACTGCTGGCTCTCTCGCTCGCAGGCTGCGCGCCGACCGCTTCCACTGGCCCTCACAATGTTGCGGCGGCGCAGTCCACCGCGCCCGCCCTTGCGCCCGTTGAGCAAGCTCCGCCTGTCCCCGCTTCCAACCAGCCCTCGCTTACCCGTGAGCAGCAGCGGGTGCGCGTGCTCATCCAGCAGGTGGACGATGCCTACTCCCGCGGCGAAGCGGACTACCGCAAAGGGCGGTTGCCCGAGGCCAAGCAGGAGTTTGATCAAGCCGTCGATCTCATGCTCACCTCCGGCATCGACATCAAAAGCGATGCCCAGTTGCAGGAAGAGTTCGACCGCATTGTGGACGGCGTGAGCGCGCTCGAGATGGAAGCTCTCAAGCAGGGCAATGGATTTGTGCCCAAGGAAGAGCCCACTCCCGCCGAGGCCGCCGAAGACGTGACCTTCGTTGTGGACCCCAATCTGGTCGCCAAGGCCAGAGCTGATCTGGCCACCACTAACTCCGATTTGCCGCTGGTCGTGAACGACTATGTGGCCACCTTCATCAACTTTTTCGCCAACACCAAAAAGGGCCACAACACGCTGCTCCACTCCTTCGAGCGTGGCGGCCGATATAGAACGATGATTCAGCGTGTGATGGCTGAAGAGGGTGTGCCGCAGGATCTGATCTATCTTGCCGTCGCCGAGTCGGGCTTCAATCCGCGCGCCCTCAATCGCAAGTCCAACGCCGGCGGAATGTGGCAGTTCATGCCCCACGGCAACTACGGCTTGGCTCGCAATGCCTATGTCGATGAGCGCTTCGATCCGGAAAAATCCACGCGCGCATACGCCCGCTACATGAAGTTCATCTACGCCCAGCTCGGCGATTGGTATTTGTCCATGGCCGGCTACGACTGGGGCTCGGGCAATGTGCAGCGCGCCGTTCAGAAAACCGGCTATGCCGATTTCTGGGAACTCTACAAGCGCAACAACCTTCCCGTCGAGACCAGGAATTATGTGCCTGAAATTCTCGCCGCCATCATCATCGCCAATCATCCCACGCAATACGGCTTCGACGATCTCACGCTCGATCCGCCCGTGCTCACTGACACCGTGACCATCAACTACCCGGTGGATCTGCGCCTGGTTTCGGACATCGTCGCGGCGCCGGTAGATGAACTGACAGCATTGAATCCCAGCCTGCTGCGGCTAGTCACGCCGCCCGACGCATCGTTCGATCTGCATCTGCCGGCAGGCATGGCCGCAGTCTTCGAGCAGCGCATCACTGCCATCCCCGAAGCCAAGCGCAACGCGTGGCGCTACCATCGCGTGACGCCCGAAGATACGCTCGCCGCGGTGGCGCGCGAGTATCGCGTAACCGTTGATGATCTGGCTGCGGCCAATCAACTGAGCTCCACCGATAGCATCGCGGGAGTCGAAGCGCTGGCCGTTCCCGTCGCGCCCTCCGCCCCGCCATCGGCGCGCACTCAGCTTTACACCGTGCGCAAGGGCGAGACGCTGGTGACCATCTCCGACCGCTTCGGCGTCTCGCTGAATCAGTTGCGTCGCTGGAACAACATCACCGGAATTCGAGTGCAGCCAGGACGCCGGCTCCATGTAGCCGATCCCGCAAGTACGCCTCGCACCGCATCGCGCCGGCACCGCGCCGGAGGTTCTTCGTCAGCCGCGCATGAAGGCGCAAACACCCATGGACACAGCGCAACGCCATCGGCGAAACATGCGCCGGCACGGCGTTCCGGCGCCGCTGCCGGAGCGAAGAGAAGTGGGACAACAGGCGCGGGAAAGTCTTCTCGAAAAAAATCTGTTGCCCATTCCAAATCGCATTCGGCAAAATAAATTGCACAGAACCTCATTTCGTACTTGTCAAGTGCTCGTGTTTGCGTGCAATCTATTGCTAGCATTATTTCCGCGAGCGGAGTTTGATTTTTTCCGTTGCGTGAAAATGAAGTCGCAAACAAGTGCAGCGGCAAGCCGCTGGAGGCAATCGGATGGAAGAAGTCTTCAGGATGTACGCAATGAGCGACGAGGATGCGAATGCCGCGCCGCCAGAGTTTGAATCCGATCACGACGACTTTGATGAGGAAGATGAAGAGTTTGAAACTTCCAGCGTGCTCACCTCCTCGGACGACGACGAGGGGATGGCTGAAGAGTCAGTGATTCTGGTCGTGGAAGAACCCATTTCAAAACCGGCCGTCAAAAAGGCCGCGAAGAAAAAAGCTCCCGCAAAGAAAGCTGCCAAGAAGGCCCCGGCGAAGAAGGCCGCGGTTAAGAAGGCTCCGGCAAAGAAAGCTGTAGCCAAGAAGGCAGTTGCGAAAAAAGTTGTGGCCAAAAAGGCCGCAAAGAAGTCCGCCGCAAAAAAGAGCAGTACTGGCGCGAAGGGCGGAAAGGCTGTGGCCAAGAAGGCCGCGGCTGGCAAGAGCGCCAAAAAAATCACCAAACGAGGTAACAAGTTGGCCGTTAAGAAAGCAGCAAAGAAGGCGCCCGCCAAGAAGGCAGTTGCAAAGAAGGCAGTTGCCAAGAAGGCCCCGGCGAAGAAGGCAGTTGCCAAGAAGGCAGTTGCGAAGAAAGCAGTTGCGAAGAAGAAGGCCCCTGCGAAGAAGGCAACCAAGTAGCAGCGGCAACATGAAATACAAGGCAAGCAAAAAGGCCCGGCTCATGCCGGGCTTTTTTGCGTCTGCTTTCCGCCTGCCTACCTCTTCAATTCGGCCAGAGCCGCCAGCACTTCCTCAGAGTGGTGCTGAACCTGCACCTTGGTCCACACCTTCGCGATCTTGCCCTGCGGGTCAATGAGGAAGGTATTGCGGTTGGCGATTTTGAAGCCCACGTAGTTGCCCAGCGAGCCGTACTCGCTCACCACTTTGTGCGCCGGATCGGCCAGCAGCCGGAAGGTCAGCCCCTCTTTGGTGCAGAACTGTTTGTGGCTGTCCGGCGTATCCACGCTCACGCCGAGAATCACCGCGCCGGCCGCGTCAAATTTCGCCTGATCGCGCTGAAAGTTGTGCGCCTCGATCGTGCAGCCCGAAGTCATGTCCTTGGGATAGAAGTAGAGCACCACCCACTTGCCGTGAAAGCTGTCGAGCGAAATCTCAGAGCCATCCTGCGAAGGCAGGGTGAAGGTGGGCGCAGTCTGCCCCACGGCGGGCACCGAATCGTCTGCGGCATGAACTCTGGTCAACGCAAAAGTGACCGCCAATGCCGCAACGAGGATGAGGAGAAGGGTAATTTTCACGGGGAGCCTCCAGACGGTTGGATGGGGAAGGGCGCTGACAGGACGCAGAGAATTATTTCGTAATCAGATCGCGCGCGCCGCACCCACAATGACCGGGTGCCCCATGCGTCGGGTACCCCATACATCGGGTGGGCCCCATCCTCGCCGCGTTCCTGTTTTTGCGGCTAGGGTGGGATTCGACAAACGCTCCGTGCCCCATCCTTTCCGTTTCTTTTTGCGGAAAGGGTGGGATACCGCAAAAGCTCCGGGGCGGGTGCCCCAACCTCGCCGCGTACTTGTTTTTGCGGCTTAGGGGTCCCCAACGACAGGTCTTCGTCGTTGGGGTGAACTAGGGTGGGATAGCTCCACCTATCTATAGATTTTTAAAGGCTCTTTATTGAGCCTTACCGCGCCGTACCCACAATGGCAATCCCCGCCTCACCAGCGCGCTCCATCAGTTTCTCGCGATCGAAAAGCAGCGTGCGCCCAGCCTCAACCGAGAGGCAACTCGCCCCCGACCGCACCATCGCCTCCACTGTCGCCATGCCGATGACCGGCACATCGAAGCGCATATCCTGATTTGGCTTGGCCACCTTCACCACGGTCAGCCGCCGCTCCAGCGTAGAAGCGGCGTCTTCCCTCGACGCGGAAACTTCCGCGTCGTCCTCCAAGGACATCATCAGCCGTCCGGCCCTCTCGATAGCCGCATCCGTGCCTTCCATCGCTTCCACCGCGACGCAAGCCTGCGCGGCCACCACCACCGTCTGCCCAATATCGAATCCAGCCACCGCGCGCGCCACGCTCAACCCGTACTCGATGTTCTTGCGTTCGTTTTCGTCAGGTGCGCGCTTCGTCAGCACGCCCTCCTCGGCCAGCAGCGGCTCAAGAAACGCGGTCGAGCTCACCAGCTCAATACCCTCATCGCCCAGCACCTTGGCCACCGCGCCCAGCAGCCTGTCTGTCGAGCGGATCGGCAAGCTCATCAGCAACTTGGCCAGCCGCCAATCCGGCCTGATGCTGGAAAAAATCTGCTTGTGCTTCACTTGACCGGCCATCACGGCCTTCTCGACGCCCTCCTTGCGGAAGAGTTCGATGAGCCGCGACAACTCGCCTAGCGAAAGCCAATGGACGCTGATGCCGCTGTCTGCGGTCGCGCGCTGGTCCATCTCAGCGTCGGTCTCTTCGCGGATAGCCGCCACCACCACAACCACTCCCTGCGCCCGCGCCGCATCCAGCAGCAAAAACGGAAACCGCCCGTTGCCGGCAATCAGGCCAAGTTTCATGACGCCCCCCTGATTCGCACGGGCAGAGCAATTTTCGCGTCATATCGCGTGCCAACCCGCCTGCCATATGCCGACGGCTCTGCTCCCGGAGGGAGCATCGAAAATAGCCCAGGGTGGAGTCCGCGCAAGTGGACGGAACCCTGGGTATGCGCCCGCAGAATCCTCCAAGCCCCGGAGGGGCGGCCGAATCTTCTTTTGCCGATTGCGGTATGATACGGTTCTGCCATGTCACACACCTATTGTTGCGCGCTGTTTCATTGTGTCTTCTCCACCAAAGAGCGCCGCAAGACCATCGCTCCGGAGATACAACCGCGGCTTTGGGCATACATGGGCGGCATCGCGCGCGAGCATCAGATGAAAGCTCTTGGTGTCGGCGGAATGGAGGACCACGTCCATCTTCTGCTGTCTCTGCCGTCCTCTCTGCCCATAGCAACCGCGATGAGAGAAATCAAGAGCGCGTCCTCTCACTGGATGCACGAGACCTTTGCGTTGAAAGACTTTGAGTGGCAGGAGGGTTATGGGGCGTTCTCCATCGGATGGGTTCAAGCTGAGTCCGCGCTGGCATATATAGCGCGCCAGGAGGAGCATCATCGGAAACGCGACTTTCAGGCGGAGTTCATCGCGTTTCTGAAGAAACACCGGATGGATTACGATCCGCGCTACGTCTGGGGATGAGTTTCGACCGTCCCTCCGGGACGATGCGGAAACAATGGGCGAGATTTCCCAGGGTTTCGCTACGCTCCACCCTGGGCTATTCTCGTCCTCTCCCTCCGGGAGATGCGTAAATCTGACCTGATCTCCGATTTTGAATTGATTCGGCTTTTGTTCCTCTGCCATGGTGATCTACTTGATCACCCCGCGCTCGCTGCGTTCGATAAACGCCGCCACCAGCGCCGCGTCCTCGCCCTCCAACTCCTTGATCTTCTCCAGAGCCTGCGTGGTGTTCAGCTTCGCGGCCAGCAGCAGCCGAAAAGCCTTTTGCAACACCTGCAACCGCTCCGGCGAAAATCCCCGCCTCGCCAGCCCGATCTTATTAATCCCGAAGGCCTTGTTCTCCCGCTTGGCGGAGGTCAGCGAAAACGGAAGCACGTCCTGCGTCACAATCGTCCCGCCGCCGATAAACGCATACTTGCCTACAATGCAGTGCTGATGCACCGGACAAAACGCGCCCACGGTAGCGTAGTCCTCGATCACCACGTGCCCGGCCAGCGTAGCGCAGTTAGCCAGAATGCAATGGCTGCCCACCTGGCTGTCGTGGCCGATATGTACACCGGCCATCAGCAGACAATTCGACCCCAGGCGCGTCACGCCGCCGCCGCCCGTTGTCCCGCGGCTGATGGTCACATTCTCGCGAATCGTGTTGCCGTCGCCAATCTCCAGCGCCGTCGGCTCGCCGCCGTACTTCAGGTCCTGCGGCGCAACGCCCACCGCGCAGAACGGATGAAACGTATTGCGCGCGCCAATGCGTGTCCGTCCGTCCAGCACCACATGGGAGATAAGCGTGCAATCCTCGCCCAGCAGCACCTCGGGACCGATCGTGCAAAACGGTCCCACGCTGCACGACTCAGGAACTACAGCGCCGGCGGCAATCACCGCACTTGAATGAATCGTCACTCCGCCGCCTCTTGCTGTGCCTCACCTGCTTCCGGAGCAGCCTCGCGGACCCTCGGCACAATCGAGCAGGTCAGAGTGGCCTGGCAGGCCAGCTTGCCCTCCACAAAGGCGCTTGCCTCCATGCGTCCCAGCCGGCTCTTGAACGCCAGCACGTTCACTTCGATGCGCAATTGATCTCCCGGAGTCACGGGCCGGCGAAACTTGGCGCGCTCAATGCCCGTGAAAACCGCCAGCTTCTTCTCGCGGTCGGGAATCTCATTCAGCATGATGATGGCCCCGGCCTGCGCCATCGCCTCAATCACCAGCACGCCCGGCATGATCGGATAGCCCGGAAAGTGGCCCTGAAAAAAAGGCTCGTTAAAGGTCACATTCTTGATGGCTACCAGGCGCTTGCCGCGCTCGAATTCGACCACTCTGTCAATCAACAGAAACGGGTAGCGGTGAGGGAGCAGACCCAGGATCTCCTGGATATCAAATGTCATGCAAGTCTCCAAAGAGCGGCCAAACTAGCTGATTTGCGCTCCTCTGGATTATATCGAAGCACGCATCGTATGGGCGCGCCACTACTTCTTGATCCGTGCCACCGCCGCATCCACGCTCCAGAAATCCGCCGGCAAATCCTCGTTGCACGTCACACGGACCAGAAAATACTGCCGCGCAATGTCGCCGTTCTTGTAGCGTGTGATGGTAAACGCCGTGGGAAGACCGTCAATCGCGTGATAGTTGTCGTACTCCTCCGCGTCCAGGTTCATGTCCTTGTAAACCGGATCGCGCCACTCGAAACTACGGCGCAGCGGCAAGTGCGTTTCGGCATCCGTCAGAATCGTCACGGCCTCATTCGCGCCGGAGATCACCGTCACTTGGTCGGCCAGATGGCGCTCCACCAGCCGCTGTCCTTCGTAAATCAGAATTGTGTTGGGTTCGTTGAGCCACAGCCTGACGACCGTCTCAATCGAGTGCCCGCGCCGGCGCAGAAAGTCGTCCACCTGCTCCTGGGGCAACGGCGTCTTGCCTTTGTAAGTCACCTCCGTGCCCGCTTGTCCAATGTAAAACTGCACCACATCGCGATGTTTGCTGTATTCGATGCGGTCATGATCGGGCCACGCGTGGCGTTCCCAATACTCTGTGGTGCCGCCCGATGGCTCTCCATGAAAGAACGCCGCCACGTTCCCCTGCCGCATCTGGTTCTTCACCTTGAGCCACGCCGGCCCGCCCAGAGCCTGCACCATCGCGTCCAGCATCGCGCGCGCCTGTTTCGCATTCTTTTGGCCGGCGTCGGATACCGACTGCCCGCGCGTGGTCAGCGGCGCGGCAGCCAGCATCAGAATCAACGCCACCGGCAAAAATCTGCGCATTTGTCTCTTCTCCGCGTAGAGCAAATTCACTTTAGTCGTCCACCGGCTTCGCCGACCCACAAGGGATGAAACTTCGGGTGCCCCACCCTCGGCGCGTCTTTGTCTTTGCGCCTGGGGTGGGAGTCGACAAAAGCTCCGTGTCCCATCCATTTAGCGTTCTTTGCGAAATGGGTGGGATACCACAGAGGCCGGGTGCCCCACCCTCGGCGCGTCTTTGTCTTTGCGCCTAGGGTGGGAATGCACACACTTTGCAATTGCCTCTTGTTTTGTTCAACCTGCATTTTGTTTCTTATCGGGTGTAGAGCAGTTTTGAAAGGGCACGACTTTACAGGCTGCGGAAAAACTCATAGGACGTGTTCCAAAAAGCCGCCTTGTGTCAGGGCACGACTTTAGTCGTGCCGTAAGTGCCGCAAATGCAACCAGACAATCGTGGGCTTCAGCCCCTGAAGGAAGGCTCATTCAAACCGGCCCACCATCTGGCTTTCGGCTTGCTCGCCGCGCCACGGGCAAACCGCCGCTGCTCAAATAGCGCGAATCAGCCGCACCGGAAGGAAGATGACCGCGCTCACCAGCTCCAGCGCGCCGCCCACCGCGATTCCAACCACGCGAAACGGCAGCAACAGCAGCCACACCAGCGGATAAAGCACCAGCGCCACCAGCGCCAGCGGCCAGCACAGCACCAGCAGAATGCACCACAGCAGAAATTTCATCTTGGCTCCCTCTCTGCGCGGCTCTCCTCCGGCGCGTTTCATCCCAGTGATACGAAAGACTGCCACAATCAGTTCCCGTCCTTCGCCGCCAGCAGCTTCTTGCGTTCACGAATCAGCTTCGCGCGCTCCTTCTCCGGCAACGCCAGCGCGGCTTTGGTCTTCTTCGGCAGCTTTTCGTAAATCAGCGCATGGGCGCGGCGAAGTTCCTCCTCAATCTCGCGCGGCCTGAGCGCGTCCCACCGTTCCAGCGCGACCCAAAACGCTCTGAACATATGCGGCGCCGGGCAGATCCCTTCGTTCTCCAGTAGTTCGTGGTAGCGCTCGGCCCCGCAATGAAACGAGAGAACAACATCCTGCCCGCCGTCGGCGTTGGTCAAGGCGAACATCTTGCCGCCAATCTCGCGCTCGCCCACCCAGTAGACAAGCACATGCCCCCAGTTCAGCGTCTCCGCCGTATGCGGCAACGCCAGGCAAATCTCGCGGATACGCTCGTTGTCCATTGGCCAGCGTCCTCCTCAGAACTTCGCCTCAAACGCCTTGAGTCTCCGCTCCAACTCCCACTCCGCAGCAGCCTTTTCGCTGCCGTCCAGGAACGTCTTGCACCCGACGGCGGGCTTGTCCGCGCCAAGAACCTGCGCCTTGCAGGCCGCGACCGGCGAAGTAAATGTGTCCGGCGCGGCCCACAGACTCGCGCCCGGCAAAAAGTTGTGCTCCATCCCCGTGCGAGCCAACTGCTTCAGCTCCTGGTAGCTCAAGTGGTAATCCAGCGCGGCGCGCACATATTCGCCGGTAATCTCAATGCGGCTCACCCCCTCATCATCCGTCGAGAGCGCCACCGGCACGTGCGCCGCGCGGTAGAGCGGGAAAGGATGCAGCGCGCCTTTCACTTCCAGAATCCCCTCGTTCGAACTCAGATTGATCTCCACCATCACATGCTTCCGCGCCATCTCCTTCAGCAGTCCCGCAGCATCGTCCTCGTACATCACGTCCACGCCGTGGCCGATACGCTCGGCGTGACCCAGCTCGACAGCCTGGCGAACGTGAAAGCGCAGTCCCTCGGGCGGCACGAGGCCCGGAGCCAGCTCCCCGGCGTGCAGGCTGATATGCACCGTGGGATAAACCGAGTGCAGATAGTCCAGCATCTTCATCTGCAGCGTGTAGTCGCGCATGGAAATGAAGCCATCCTCAGGCATCACGAAGTTGATGCCCACCCAGCTCGGCTCGTGCGCCTCCATGCTCGCCTTGACGGTCTCAAATCCCAGCAGCGTTTGCGCAAAGACCTGCTCCGGCTGAAAGCCGCGCAGAACCTGGTAAATGTAACGGACTTCCACCCGGCACGCGGGCGCAGCCTGCGCAGTGCCGCATTGTTCCATTTGCCGCCGCAGCGTCTCGGCGGCGCGCACATCCTCGCGGTCGGCAAAAACTTCGTCGCGCGCGCCCAGCGCAAGCAGCGTCTCGCGATACTTCGCAAAATCCTCGTGCGACGGGTTCTGCCCCAGCGGATTTTGCTTTGCAAGATAGGCGGCGTGCGAGAAGATCGGCGTCTCCATCAGTTCCACATATTGCTGATTCTGCGCGGCTGCGCGGCTCGCCACCTCGTCCACCCACTCACCGATATGCCGCTTGCCCAGCCCGCCAAATCGGTCAAATGTCGAGAAAAACTGGTCGTGGCCGCTGAACCCCTCGGTCGCCACAAAGCTGCGCATCGAGAAGGCATCCACCAGCCGGTCATAGAGCTTTTGGTTGGCCGGAACCTGCGCGGCCTCCACCAGCGGCGGTGTGCATGGCGGCTTGGCAAAGCTGAGCGCCGACGGGTCCACGCACAGCCCGTCCTCGCCCGCGTCGCGGATGAAGGTTTCGGCATACACCGCTCCGGAAAGGTGGATGTGCAGGTCCGCGCCCTTGGGAAACTCATCCAGAAACGCATGCAAAGCCAGCGGACCGGCCTGCGCAGCGGCCTGGTAGGCGTGCGCGGCGCGCGCATCCGCGCCCGGCGTCTGAGCGTAAACCACAGTGGCGGCATTGACCAAGGCAAGGCAAGCAAAAAGCCAAATCGATCGGCGCATAATGCCTACCAGTGTAGAGCAGGGAAGCGCCGCATGGACAAGCTTTGTCCTCTGAATCGTGGATCAATCTGAGAGACCGAGCTTCAGTCTGAAGGGTACGGACGGGTATGTCAGGGTTTCAACCCTGACATGTCGGCCAGCCAAATCAATCGTCAGGAATTCCGGAGAGAGCAGAGGGCTTCAACACTCTGAAGTAAGTATCCTCCGGCAGAGCCGGATGGCTTATGGTTGGCGCCATAAAAAGGGTCCCGCGCAGAAGCGCTCCGTGCTGGCAGTATTCTGTCGTCCGCGCCGTATGCGCAATGTTAGTCAGCCCCGCGCTTCAGCGTGGGGTGGGCGAACCAACAATTCATCCAGAGTCCCGTAGGGACGACGCTCGTGCTCCGCGCGCTGCGCAGGTTGTTGCGAGAGGAAGGCGAAAGCGCAAATCTGGAGCGACTTCCGTAAATGCCAAGCTTCCCCTGCCACCCGCCAAAGCCGGGGGTCTCCTCTTTGAAATAGATCGAATTTGTTCGCGCCTTCAGGCTCAGGCCTTCGCCGTTTCTCAGGATGGCCTTCATCCCTGAAGGAAACCACTCCACTCTCCTTGGCGCACGCTCCGTCGAGTTGCTATACTATCAAGAGTTGTTGCTGCCGACCGTTCCTTCTGTTCGTTGGCTCGCCCGCACACTCCGGTCACGCCGGAAGCCGCGCAGGAAATTGCAACGCGAAGTTTGCACTGAGGCCAGATAGCTCAGTGGTAGAGCGCGGCCCTGAAAAGGCCGGCGTCGGCGGTTCAATCCCGTCTCTGGCCACCACTTTAGTTCCGTATACCTTAAAATGAAACGTAAGCGCCGGGATGGCGGAACTGGCAGACGCAACGGACTCAAAATCCGTCGACCCTTGCGGTCATGGGGGTTCGACCCCCCCTCCCGGCACCATAAATCTATGGAAAACAAATAACTTATTTTAGATTTCAAGTGATGCTACAAACGGCGATATGCAGTCCTGAATCAGATGGGAACCACTTTGTTCCGGGAGTGTACCGGAAACCGGCTCAGCGTCCAACGATAGGTCCCGCGTGGAGCAGACCGCGTTCATCTGATGGAAAGCGGCCAGCTATCCCAAAGCCCCAACATGCCGGCTCGCTAGACTCCTCTCAGTGCACCTGAGCGCAGTCCACTAACTCGGCCAGGTACTGGTCCAGATCCGCGATTAGCAATTGGGCAGCCCACCGTACCGGCTCGCTGAGCCCGACGCCAAGTTCTTGCGGTAGGCAAATGGTAATACCCCAGACTTCCCAACTCGGAAACTCATCCACCATTTTCAGCGTGCGCAGGGTCGCCATGACCGCTCCAATATCGGAGTGATGCAACGATGCCGATAAACCGGCCTGGTACTCCCGCAGGATCACGTTTTTTCCGGGCTGTTCGGCCGCGACCGCATCCACAAAGATGAATCGCTCCGCGCGATCCAGCCACTCAGTCACCGCGAACAGGTCCCCTTCAAGCACTCCGAGCAGAATCTCTTCACGTCCGCCCCACTTCTCGCCGAGCCAGTTGGCTATCTCGATACCAACGCCATCGTCACCGGCGAGAGTGTTGCCGATTCCCAGCACCGCCACCTTGGCGCGCACGTGACCACTCATGCGGTGTGAATCTCTGCCGTGTAGGTGCATGATTCGCAGCCGCGGTCGGTATTGGTGAGCCGCAGACGCATCTTGCACATCTTGCCAATGTACCCCGCCAGATAGTGATAGAACAGGGTACACGGATCACCGCCTATCTCTATCCCTTCTTTGGAACAAAGACGGCGCAAATGGCAGCCTTTCACGGTTACGCTCATCTTTCCGCCATCGACATGCGGTTCGATCTCCCAAGCCGGACTGAATTCCTCGACCGCCAGTGCCAGTGCCTCATCGATATCCCGCGGAACACGATAGCGCGGTAGCTGATTGGCCAGAGTGCGTCCGGCAAAAGTTCCTACGGCCGGTAGCCCCGCGCTCAGCGTAGCCCTCAGCACGGCTGAGAGCGAAAGCAGGCGTGCGTCAAGGTCGTCGATCCCTTTCTGTACGCTGCCGTTCCGCATATCGGCGCCCAGATCCTCTGGATTGGCGGTCAGCTTGGAGAGAATGTCAATCGAATGCTCGTCGTAGTAGTAGTTCTGGGAGCGGACCACGCCGGTGTGATCGATGGCGTTGGATGGACACGCCTCTGCGCACGCCAGACACCCGAAGCACTCCCGCACCTCGCCGACTACCGGAAGTCCGCCCTGCTCGTCGAAGGAAAACACGCTGGTCTCACATGCGTCCACGCACATCGCGCAACCGACACAGGCTCGCTCGTCGATTTGAATCCCGATCATAACCCCACCCTCGTCATCGTCCGTTCCAGCACGCCATTCCGTGTGACCACTATTTCCATCGGCATTCCTCCCACCGCGTGCGTGGCGCAGGACAAGCACGGATCGAAACACCGTAGAGCGAATTCCACGCCGTTCATTAACTGGTTATCGTTCTGAAGCGGCAGATACAGTTGCGCGGCCGATTTCAGCGCATGTTCGATAGCGTTGTAGTTGCACTGGGTGGCCACAATCAGGTTCACCGCCGTAACGCGACCTTGCTGGTCGGCTGTGTAATCGTGGATGAGCAGGCCTCGCGCAGCCTCCACCGCCCATACATATCTGCCTTCCTTCACCTGGCAATCCACCAGAATGGGGCCGCCCGAAAGCTCGCCTCCGGCGATCGCGCCGATCCGCTCTGCGCAGTGCATCATCTCTATCAACCGCGCATCAATGAAGTCGAGAGCTGAGCAGGGGCTGCTCCCACGCCCGCGAAACTCATCCAGCAATATCTGCGACTTGGGTGTTCCGGTGCGTGTGTTCGTGTTCAGCCACGCCGAGCTACAGGCCAAAGGCGTTGTCGGCAGGGAGGAACACCGCGCCCAGGTGCTTGTACCGCGCCAGGACCTCACCGGAGCGGATCGCATCTGGGCGGCCCGGTACAACCCCGGCGACGTGCTGCGCTACTCGCGCGGCTCCAAAGAAACCAGCATCGGCAAAGGCGAGTATGCGCGGGTTAAAAGCGTCGATGCGCCCAACAACCGTCTTACCGTCGAGCGGAAGAGCGGCGAGGAAGTGAGCTACGATCCACGGCGCCAGCAGGGCGTATCCGTTTACCGCGAGCAGGAGCGGGCCTTTTCAGTGGGAGATCGTGTGCAGCTCACCGCGCCGTATCCAGACTTGAAGCTGGCCAACCGCGAGTTGGGAACCGTCGAAGGCATCGGCCAGGATGGGCGGATCAGTTTGAAGATGGATGGAGGCCGCCAGGTCGAGATCGATTCACTGAAGTATCCGCACCTTGACCACGGCTACGCCGTGACCAGTCATTCCAGCCAGGGCCAGACCGCCGACCGTGTGCTGGTCCACGTCGATACCGAGCTGGGAGCCAAAGACCTGCTCAACAACCGCATGGCCTACGTTGCCGTATCGCGCGGCGCATACGACGCGCAAATCTTCACCAACGACCGCGAGAAGCTGGGCGCGGCGCTGGGGCATGATGTATCGCACAGCAGCGCCCATGCGCCGGAGATGAAGCCAGAACAGAAACTGGAGCAGGCAGTCACGCCGCAGCGGGAAATAGCGCCGCAGCAGGAGCAAGGAGAAGACTTTGGTTTGGGCCTCTAGCCAAAGAGCAGGGGCTTAGAACCCCTGCCTTGGCGCACGATTTTTCCCGCTTCATGAGCTTCCCCCATGTAGCATTGATGGTGAGGAACTACCCGTCATAGTGCTAGGAGACGTAATTATGCGACAGCTCTTGTTCAGTTGTGTAGTTTTGGCGCTAGCGATTCCAGTCGTTGCCCAAAAACCAATCATTTTCGATGTTTCTGACGTTGTTGTGGGAGCACAAAAGATTCCGACACTCTACCTAATCGCGGAGGGAAAGTGGTCAGATGCAGGGGAGCATGTTGCGGCTAATTCTACTTGGATTACCTGCTATAAGAGTCTGGGTTTCTGCGATGTAGCCAACGCAAATTGGAATGGAACAGGAGCCTCTGTTAGTACTACTGATTTTGATATTCTCCGTTGGGATAGCAATGAGATTATCGCGGTGGATAGTTCACCAATTTGTCTTGTGAACACTCTGCGAGTTGACCTCGTTACAAAGAGAATCACTCTAAGCTCATCTGATAAGGGTGTAACCAAAGGACCATCAGCACCGGTTTGTAAATTGTTTGACAAAGTTACTACGGCCGTCTTATGGGGACTGGAAGATACTGTCAAGGACGAAATAAACAGGGCAAAATCCAAGCAACAGAACCATTGAGGCGATCCTTCGCGTTTGGGTACACCCCCAGATTGCGCCGCAGCAGGAGCAGAGCTTCGATATTGGCTTGGGTCTCTAAGGGAGCAAGCCGCCGCCCCCTTTGGCCCCGGCACCCCGCCCGCGTACGGGCTTGCCAAGCACGAATGCAGGTATCCAGGACGAAGAGATTATCGGACGCGATACAATTTGCTCATGAAGGTCTACGTGCTCGGCTATCGACAGAAGGACAAAGACAAGGTACAGCCGCCCAAACGCCCTTTTGACCCCATCGAAGGTGTTGAAGTCCAATACTGCAAAGAGCCGGATTGGAAAATTGAGACCCGAGAGTGGGCGGAATTGGAGTTGCGAATTCTCCGCGATATGCGTGTGCATGTTGGCTCGCACTACTGTGAGTTCTCAGTCGAAGAGTTACCCGATGGTGCGTTCGCCATCGTCTGTCTATCTCACCCGGAGCTGGCCCCCGAATTGCAGCCCGCTGAAAGCACAAAGCCACAATAATTCGCACGTTAACAGGGAGCGAAAGGTAAACGACGACATGAGTAAGTCAACCGTGTTGGTGTTGTTTGTATTCCTCGTGCTTGCGGTGCCCGCAAGCACGCAAGACAAATCTGACAAGTTCGCCGTATTCGTGACAGGGTTAGACGATGCCGCGCCCGTCGCGCAATCCTTGATTAAGAAGCTGAATGCCTCAAAACCCTTTGAGGTGGTGGGCAAGGACGATACTGCAAAGGTTGTTGTATTGGTTTCCTGTTCTTCGCGCAAGCAAACTGACCCCTTCTTGTGTATGTATGTCGCACACTTCAACGGGCCAGCATTTAAGACATTCTTTGGGGGAGGAATGTGGGCCGCTACAAGTGCGGATGCGGTTTCAGATAACTTCCTTGCGTCGATTGCCCAAGACATTGTGGAGAGGTTCGACAGCACAAGCAAAGACAATTTGAGGGAGGCCCTGCTAGCTTGTCTGCTCATGACAGATTCCAAGTGCAACGTGCCTGACCCGCTACAGAAGGAATTCAACGCAAAGCAACTCACTCTTGGGCAGTATCTTTTGAAGAAGAATCAGTAACTGTGGTGTGGGGTACAACCACACAGGGGAGGGGTAGGATGGGCGACGAGAGGAAGTACCAAGTCTGGGGCTATCCGGCAAAGACTGACCCTGATTGGAACCACAAAGGGAAATGGATCGGGTCTGCCGATGATATAGAAGAAGCCCATAAGCTGAAAGGCAATGCAACGCTTATCGGTTGGGGAACTGTGATAATTCTTGAGGGAGATTCCATAGTCGAATAGGTTGCAAGACCAGCCTTGCGCTCCAGAGTCCCTCTCGATGTTCCATTCCGCAAGGCGAGGCTATCGCCCGTTGTTCATGTCTTTAAGCTCCGTGCAACCGCCAGCGGCACCTAATTTGCACGCTTTGGAGAAAAGCTCCTCTGCGCGAGAGTCATCTCGCGCGATGCCCAACCCCCTGTGATAGAGCGAGCCAAGATCTTGGCAACCTATAGCATTTCCTGCATTACAGGATCTGGAGTAGATTACAACCGCTCGCGAATAATCCTGCTTTATCCCGCCCCCAACCTCATACTCAACACCAACATTGAGGCAAGCGAACCCGTCGCCTCCATCGCAAGCCTTCGACGAGTAGGAAAAGAACAAGGACCAATTCTCTGGCACGCCGATTCCATTTTTGTACATCCAGCCTAGATGACTACATGCATCCGCTTGGCCATCTGCACACGCACGCTCGAAAACAGGAACCGCATCGGAAAATGGTTTTCCCGCCATTGATGAGCGTCGAGACAATCCCCCTAGACCGCCAATGAACATAACGGTTAATGTATCGCAAGAATCCCAGCTTCCTGCAGCGCAGGCTTGCTCCAAAAGAGGTCTCGCCTCGGAGAATCTTTTCTGATCGAAGAGA
>Ga0302198_10001188_pt1 | contig 28443 bp, 21 predicted proteins | sample II_Bog_N2_2_FD_193521 | JGI IMG/M metagenome (GOLD analysis project Ga0302198, IMG submission 193521) | Peat permafrost microbial communities from Stordalen Mire near Abisko, Sweden - II_Bog_N2_2 | ecosystem: Environmental > Terrestrial > Soil > Wetlands > Peat | place: Sweden: Abisko...
GGGACCTGCTGCCGCAAGGGGCGCAACTCGGCGGGGTCCCCATCGACGGGTCATTGTCGATGGGGTCATTGGGAGGCGCGCCGGCCAACTTCAGTGTGATGGCGGGACGGCTTGGCAACCATGCCGCCATTCTGAGCCGCATTGGGCGAGACGAGCTTGGGCAGAAGGCGATCGACCGCCTGGATGAATTGCCAGCTGATGCCAGCCCTGTGCAGATTGACCCGATCCATGAGACGGGGCAGGTGACCGTAAGTTTTGACGGAGGCCAGCCCAGTTATACGATTCACAAGCCGGCGGCATGGGATTTCATGGAACTGACGGATGATTGGGTGCGCCTGGCCGAGCGGGCGGATGCGGTCTGCTTCGGGTCGCTGGCGCAGCGCAACCGGGCTTCGCGGCAAACTATCCAGACGCTGGTCGCTCAGACCTCGTCGCATTGTGTGCGCGTCTTTGACGTCAACATCCGTGCCCCATTTGTTTCAGGCGAGGTGATTCAAGAGTCGCTGGAGCTGGCGACGGTCTTGAAGATGAACGACGCCGAGGTTCCACAAGTGCTGGGACTTTTGGGACTGCCGGAGAATGAAGCGCCGCATCGAGATCGGTTGCGTCAGGGGGCAGAACGGCTGCTTGGCGAGTTTCCTGCGCTGGAGATGGTGGCAATTACTCGAGGCGCTCACGGGAGCCTGCTCGTGAAGCGGGACGAGTGGCATGAACACCCCGGCATTCCGGTGAAAGTGGAAGACACCATCGGGGCTGGCGATGCGTTTACGGCGGCGCTTACCCATTACTTGCTGCGCGGGTCCGGCCTTGAGACCTTGAACGAAGCGGGGAGCCGCTGGGGCGCATGGATGGCGTCGCAGGCGGGCGCAATGCCACCGCTGCATGACGAGCGGAGGGCCATGATCACCGCCGCTATTGAAGGGTGAGACGATGGAGATTGGTGGCAAGCAAACGTTTTCTCACTTGCCAGAAGTCGGTCTGATCCCATAATCTTGGCTGCGTCATGAGTAAACGATCTCTTGCGCTCTTTCTCGTCTCGTCCTTTGCCCTTTCTGTGAGCCTGTCCGCTCAGCCCGCATCGCTCTCCATCCAGGTGGATCATCCGACAGCCAATGTCAGCCCGATGCTCTATGGCCTGATGACCGAGGAGATCAACTTCTCCTATGACGGCGGGCTTTACGCGGAACTCGTTCACGACCGGGCTATCGGCCGCGGCTGGGGAGCCCTTCAGCACTGGACGCTGGTAGAGCGCGGAACCGCCGCCGCGAAAGTCGCAGTGGATGAGACCACCGGCCCCAGCGCAGCATTGCCCCGCAGCATCAAGGTGAGCGTGACCTCAGCGACCGAAGCCGGGCCGGCTGGCATCCAGAACGACGGCTACTGGGGCATCGCGGTGCGGCCAAATTCAACCTATAGCGGCTCCTTTTATGCCAAGGCAGACAGCGCCGGGGTTCCGGTGAGTGTCAGCCTAGTCAACGATCAAACAGGCATCGTTGCGGCCAGCGCCACCGTCGATGGCCTGACCGGCGACTGGAAGCAGCACACTTTTACGCTCAAGACCGCGAATCTCCCCGTAACGGCGAACAATCACCTTGTTCTGACCGTCGCGCGCCCTGCAACCGTCTGGTTCAACCTGGTTTCGCTGTTTCCCCCTACGTATCTTGATCGCCCCCACGGCAACCGCATTGACCTGATGCAAAAGCTGGCTGCCATGCACCCGAAGTTCCTGCGCTTGCCAGGCGGCAACTATCTTGAGGGCGATCACATCGCAGAGCGATTCGATTGGAAAAAGACCATTGGGCCCTGGGTTGACCGGCCGACGCATCCCAGCCCGTGGCATTACCGCTCGTCGGATGGTATGGGGCTGCTCGAGTTCATGGAATGGTGCGAAGACCTGAAGATTGAGCCGGTGCTTGCCGTGTATGCCGGCTATTCGATGGCCCAGGAGCATGTGGAGCCGGGTTCGGCGCTCGAGCCTTACATTCAGGATGCGGTGGACGAGATCGAATACGTGACTGGCGGCCCCGATACCAAGTGGGGCGCCCAGCGCATCAAGGACGGGCATGCCGCGTCATTCCCGCTGCATTATGTCGAGGTCGGCAACGAGGACTGGTTCGACAAGTCGGGCTCCTACGACGGCCGATTCGCGCAGTACTTCAAGGAGATCAAGCAGCGTTATCCAAACCTCCAACTGATTGCTACCGCGCCGGTAAAGGGCGTGAAGCCGGATGTGCTGGACGAGCACTACTACATGTCTGCCGAGGAGTCTTTGGGAGACGCCCATCACTATGACAAGACCGATCGCACTGGGCCGAAGATCTTTGTGGGCGAGTGGGCCACGCGCGAGGGCGACCCTACGCCCAATCTTCAGGCAGCCCTCGGCGATGCGGCATGGATGACAGGCATGGAACGCAACAGCGACATCGTCATCATGGCCAGTTACGCGCCGCTGTTTGTGAATGTGAATCCGGGCGGCATGCAGTGGGCGACAGATCTCATTGGCTACGATGCGCTATCGAGCTACGGGTCGCCCAGTTACTGGGCGCAGGTGATGTTTGGCAGCTATCTGGGCACTGAAGTGGTAGCCTCCACGCTGACCAGCGCCGGGCCGTTGGTCTACACGTCGGCAACACGCGACGAAAAGCGGCACAAGCTCTTCATCAAGGTGGTTAACGCATCCTCCGAAACGGCGCCGGTGAACATTGCACTGACCGGCGCAGCAAAATTGCAGCACGATGCCAGGCTGGTTACCTTGAGCGGCAAGACCCCGAACGCCACCAACACCATCGCGAACCCTGAGGCGATTGTGCCGGTCGAGCATCGCATTCATTTGGATGGCCCGGAGTTCAAGCAGGACTTTGCGCCCTACTCAATCACTGTGCTCGAAATCAGCTATTGAACAGGCCTTAATTGGCAGGTGACGGAACCGCTGGCGGCGGCGCAGGCCGGTGCTTGGCACGCAGGTACGCCACCACCTGCGCGATCTCCGGATCGGTTAGCGAGTCGCTGAAGGGCGGCATCTTCTGCCCGCCGTTGAGAATCTGATTGGTGATCCTGGGCGGGGTCCAGAGCTTATTCTTGCGGATATTGGTCAGATCCGGCCCCTTCTTGCCGCCGCTTCCGCCGGCGCCGTGGCAGTGAGCGCAGCCCTTGCCTTGAAACAAGACAGCGCCGGCCTTTTCATCGGCCCTGGTCTTTCCGCCGCCGAAGGCATAGGCAGGCAGTGCGGCTAACAACAAGACGGCGGGCCATAGGGCAAGGCGCATCGAACGAGGATTCACAGAAGCAATTGTCGCATTTTGGAAGGATGCCGCGCCTACACCTTTGGATGGTGTGAACCGGCGGATCGGATTCATATGCAACAGACAGGTCCGGCCGCGCAGTGGAATGGTCTCCACGGTCGCGGCCGGAGCTTCAAGCCAAGATGCGGCTCCGAGTTCTGCTATTTGCGCGACTTGGGCGCAAAGCCGAAAGTTGCGGTGATCGAAAAGCTGCGTCCCGCCATGATTCCGGGTGTATCGCCCCCGTTGATGGCGGTGGTTGCGTTGAAGGGATCGGAGCAAACGGCCGTGGCCGTGGCGCTGGCACCGCAGTTGCCTGCGATGGTAGGCGCAGCAGCCGATCCCGCCAGTGAGAGGCTCTGAATGTTGTGTGAATCGAGCAGGTTGGTTGCGCTTAGCCGGATCTTGGTTCCGTCAAAGATGGAGTGATTCCGCACGGTGTAGTTGATGTAGGTGTTGACCGTGCTGAAGGGAGCAACGATGGCCTGGTTGTGATATTGCCCGTTGTCCACTCGCATTTCACCAACGCGCTTGTTGAAGATGCCAAGGTCCAGTCCATGGCTCTGATAGGTGAGCCCTTGCAGTTCCGTGTCGGCGGGCGTTTGCGCCACCCACAGACCACCCGGAGCCTTGACATAAACGGCAGGCGCGGTGAGCGAGGGAGTCGTGTTGGCATTCAGCGATCCTGAATAGTATGCATTGGCCGCGGTCCCGTTCAGATAGAGGCTGAGGCCGGGAATCAGGATGATCGTGCTCTCGAACTCGACGCCTTCGGTCACGGAACTAGGCTGAAGGTAGTAGACGCTGTCGCCCGCGTCCACGTCTCCACTGGTGGAATCGGTCACGGACGAGTAGCTGTTTTGGAAGCGGATGCGGTAAGCATCGGCGTCCAGCGTAATCCTCTGGCCTTTGAACACCGTTCCGGCCTGATAGGTGGTGGATCTCTGCTGTTTAGGAGGAGTAGTGAGCTGCGGGTTGGGAATCGCGGCAGTGGGCGTCTGGTAGAAGTCGTAAACGGCGCTGGGTGGGACGATGCTGCCGGTTGCAGCCTGCGCATATACCGACCAGTCAGGCTGGATGCGGTAGTTGAAATCGAGCGAAGGCAGCCATGCTGTGAAGCTGCCAGTGTCGGTGACGGTAGCAGCGCAGGCAGCGGTGGTGCTGGTGCAGGTCAGTTCGCCGACAGTCGCACCGTCGTCTGCATGGTGCAGCACATCGATGGTGTAGGCAGCGAACTTGGTTCCGGCGGTTATGTTGAATTTTGGCGTCGGGTGGTACTCGAACTCCGCATAGGGCTGATAGGAGCCGGTCCAGAACGACTCGTTGAACTTGGGCAGGGGCTGGTCGGCCCAGTTGTTGCTTGGATCGCTCGGATATTGATGCCGGTTCGTGTCGGCCCACTCATACCAGAGGCCGGTGCGGAAGACGCCCAGCTTGGAGGTCTGCGTGACCAGCAGCGTTTCTCCATACTTGCGATAGCTGTTGTATTTGTCGATTCCGCAAGGGAGGGCGGATACGCCCTTCTTTACTACTCCCACGCTGCAAGGAGCGGGCGCAACGCCGTCGTAGTAGTCCTTGCCGCCGACCACAATAGAGCCGGGGATCAAGGTTGGATTGGCGTTGGCGGCCGCAGCGGTAACCTCGGTAATCGGAGTGGCGTTCGAATACAATTCGCCGTTGTCGTAGTTGTAGGTGTAGCCTTTGCCTTCAAGGTACCAGCCGTGACCGAACTCGGTCTTGATGCCGACGTACTCGAAGTCCGTGGGCACGTGGTAGTGGTTGTACTGGTAGTCGAACCAACTGGTGGGATCGGCGTTGTTTGTCAGCAGGAATTTGAGGCCCGCACCGGTGTACGGTTGCAGCCCATTGGCTGTATTGGCGTTGGTGCAACTGTAGGCTCCGGTTGCAGACACTCCGTAGAGCATGCAGCGAGTGGAACTGATGTTCGGGCCATTCGACGTGAGCTGGATAACGCCGCTGAAGCCCGTCAGTACCGTTTTGGGCGAGAACTGATACTGGTAGAGGAGCGAGCCCGCGTTGCGCGAATTGTAGTTGAAGCTCTGATAGCCATCCGAAGACATGTGGTGGATGTCAATGAACAGATTCGACTTCTTCGGGCTTCCCAATAGTCCGAAGCTGCCAGAATTGAATGCGCCGTCGTAGAGCTTGGTGTTCCATGTGCCGTAGGAACCGGTGCCGCGAATGTCAAACTCGCTGGTGAGCGGCTTGGAGAGAAGATGAATGGAACCGCCAAACGGGGTAGGCCCAATGGTCGAGGCTGAGCCGGGGCTGCGATCGAAGTCGATTCCGCCTACCCACTGCGAAGGAAAGAATGCCCAGGAGTGATGCGTGGGGGAGTTGGTGTCGTAAAACGGAACGCCGTCGAAGTCGATGTCGTAGTCGCCGTCGGGGAAGCCGCGGAAGTAAGTTTTGCTCTGACCCAGTCCGACACCGTCAGAACTGGTAGTAAATGTGCCGGGAACAACCTGAACGATTTCGCCGTAGTCGGCAATGGGCGACGTGAAGTTTTCAATGTAATTGTTCGACACCAGCGACTGGGCGGAACGCTCCTCAATAAAGCCGCCGCTGGGCGCGGCCTCTGCCGCGATGGAATCGATGCCTGCATTGACCGTGATCTGCTCCGCCACCGAGCTGATGCTCAGAGTGAACGCGAGTTGCTGCGCTTCTCCCGCGGCAAGCGAAACTGCTGTTTTGGAGCTGGTAGCAAAACCCTTCGCGGTTGCGTCCACGGTATAAGTTCCGGTAGGCAGTCCATCTATCGAGTAGTGTCCAGCGGTATCGGTTTTAGCGGATTTTGCGCTACCGGTGGCGGCGTTCTTCGCGATGACCACGGCTGGGAAGACGCCCTTGCCTTGCTCGTCGAGGATTGATCCACTGATGGAACTGGTTGCCTGCGCATGCAGCTCTGTGCAAGCGAAGAACAGTAAGAAGACCGATAGTGCCAATGCGAACAGACGTTTCCGTGCGCTCGCGAATGAGTGTGTCAAAATGACCTCCGAAAGTTGTTAGTGGTTAAAGCTGGATTTTCTGCGTGCCCCAAGACGATCGCGGAATGAAGTTTTCCCCGGCACTTCTCGCAAGGGTAGCAACGCAATGTGACGGTCCGATGACAGGAATGTTGAGCTTAGGTTACAAATGGTGAAAAGTCGCATTCGTGTGTCCAAGTACCCGGTTGATGGGGTCGGGTAGGTTGCATGGTTTTGCAGGCGGCCGGTTTTTGCTTGTTTCAGTGGCTGCCGGAAACTGCGCGATCTGCACTTCGATGTTCTGATCGCACTCACTGTTCGGTCCTACGGAGCCAAGCTGATTACGAGCAACCGCGCGGACTTCGAGTTGATTCGCGAGTACCGGGACTTCCAACTAGAAGTGTGGTAGTCCGGCATTGCGCACCTGATCGGACGGTCCGCTTGCCGAGTGTAGCCGTTTTGGCTACACTCGTTGCAGAGGTGCTCTATGCGTCATGTTTCGCTTCGTGAATTCAGGACTCGCGGGGCTAAAGCCCTTGTGGATGTCCCGCCGGGAGAGACAACGCTTCTGGTAGGCCAAAATGGCCCCGCCTACTTCCTGGTTCCTGTCTTTGGCGATGTTGTCAAGGAAGATCGAGAACTGAGGAGAGCCATGGCGATGGCCAGCCTGCGCGAGAGCTGGCGCCTTGCCGAGGAAGCGGGCGGTATGAGCGAAGAGGAGATCGACGCGGAGATTCATGCGGTTCGTACTCGTCGGCTGCTTCAGAGCACCAAATGAAACTTGTCGTTTTGGATACCAATGTGATCGTATCCGCTGGGATTGCTCCCGGCGGAGCGCCGGCAATGCTGCTCTTCGATTGGGTATTGAAGGGGAAGGTGCAGGTTGCGGTCGCCCCGACGGTTGTGGCAGAGTACCGCGAGGTTTTCCGGAGGCTGAAGTTCCGCCGCTATGGATTTCCTCCTCTTTGGCTGGAGTTCTTGATTGAGGAGACCCTGTGGCTTCCAGACCCTGAGTCATGGACGCGGCCAGGCCCCGACCCAAAGGACGCGCCATTCCTCGCTCTGGCAAACGCGGCAGGAGCCTGGCTTGTGACGGGAAATCTGAAGCATTTCCCAGAGACCGCCCGGAACGGGGTTATCGTGCTTTCGCCAGCCGATTATCTGGCCCATCTATCGGGGCGTGTCCCCCTAGAACCGATGCGAAGCAGCGTGGGCTTTTCGCGTCCCTCCCCGGTCCCCAAAAGCGAGGGACCGGGGGCACCCTTAGCGGTGGTTAGAGACCGGGGCCACCCGCCGGTTTCCTAAAGTACGGATCAACTTCTTTCGTCCGCTTCTTCTGGCTCCGCTAGCGGGTCGTTGTCGCGGTCGGTGACATCGGCGATGGCGGCCAGGCGAGTGGCGAGCTCGGGCTTCCAGCATTGCTCGGGGGCGCGCCAGCTCCAGTTACCAGCGGGCACTGCGGGGATATTCATGCGGGCTTCAGAGCCAAGCTCGAGCAAGTCTTGCGCGGGAAGCACGGCGATTTGCGCTACGCTGGCCTCGACGGCCCGGATGAGCGGCCAGACGGGTCGCCTGGCGCCGGGCCCGACGTAGGCTTCGACGGCGTTGCGCTCGGTTTTGGCTGCGGCATTCCACCAGCCCTGGGTGGTGTCGTTGTCGTGCGTGCCGGTGTAGGCCACGGTATCGGGCGTGAAGCGGTGGGGCAGGTGCATATGCGCGCCCTTGCTGTTGAAGCCGAACTGCATGACCTTCATCCCCGGCATGCCCATCTCAAGCCGCAGCGCGTCCACCTCGGGGGTAATTACGCCTAGATCCTCGGCCACCAGCGGCAGCGGGCCGAGAGCAGCTTCGAGAGCGCGGAAGAGCTTGAGGCCCGGCGCCTTGATCCACTCGCCGTTGACCGCTGTTTCCTCTTCGGCGGGAATGGCCCAATAGGCCTCGAAGCCGCGGAAGTGGTCGAGGCGGACGATGTCATAGAGTTCGCAGGAGCGGCGAATCCGCTCGATCCACCAGTTGAACCCGTGTGCGGCGAGCACATCCCAGCGGTAGAGCGGATTGCCCCAGCGCTGGCCGGTGGGAGAAAAATAGTCGGGGGGAACGCCGGCGATGCGGATGGGGTTCAGCTCCTCGTCGAGTTCAAAAAGGTCGGGGTGTACCCACACGTCCGCCGAATCCATGTTGACGAAGATGGCGACGTCGCCGAGGATGCGAATGGCGCTGGCTGCGGCCGCCTTTCGGAGCTGATTCCACTGAAGCGAGAAGGCAAACTGGAGCACGCGTTCCTGGGCGAGCGCGCGGCCGTGCTCGGCGGATGCCTGAGCGAGAGCCTCTGGATGGCGGCGGCGCAGCGGCTCGGGCCAGGCCGTCCATGCGCCGGTATTGAACTGGCGGCGCAGCACGGCATAGAGGGCGTAGTCGTCTAGCCAGGCGGCCTCGGCGCGGCAGAACTCTTCGAACTTCTGCCACTGTTCGGCTAACTTGTGGTCGTGCTGGCCGCGGTCCAGAAAGTTTCCGGCTGCTGCGTGGAGCAGAGGGAGCTTGCGCGCCTCGACTTCGTTGAAATCCACATTGCCGCTGCGGCCAGCCAGTCCGCCGATGCGTTCGCCGTCGATCCAACCCCAATCGGAGAGGAATTCGAGGCTGATGAGAAAATGATTGCCTGCAAAGGCCGACGAACCCGCATAGGGCGAGTTGCCATACCCGGTGGGGCAGAGCGGCAACACCTGCCAGATATGCTGCTTGGCCGCGGCGAGGAAGGCGACAAACTCGTGGGCGGCAGGGCCCAGGTCGCCGATGCCGCCATAGGACGGAAGCGAACTGACGTGCAGCAGAACTCCGGACGAACGCTGAAATTGCATGAATTGATTATCGCGCGCAACTGGCGGGTGATCGCCAGGCTTGCTCTTGGTTTCGGAAGAACGCCACGGAAATTGGGGACAACGGCTTGGCTGGTTCGCAACTCAATCTATCAACAAGGTTGGGTGCCTCAGGTTTTGATTCTGAGATCCGCGAACTCCCATCTCTTCGACCACGCAGAGCGCGAAACCCACTTGGGAAACCCGATCCGGGCGGTAGAGGGTTCTGGAACCGGAACTCCCTCCCGTCGAAGGGGATGCGCTGAACGAAGCGCTGGGGAAGCTGGCCGTTTGCGAGTCGGCGATGTAGATCGAGACCGAGTAGCCGGAGCCCAGACCCGTTCCCGCGCTGGCCAGGTTCACAGTGCTTCCGTTGGCGGTGGCAGTCACCGGAATGCCGCCCACCGCGTTGATGGCGGAGGCCAGGCTCGAAGCAAGGCTCGAGGCTGTGCTTCCCTGGCCCCAGTTGGCGGTGGCCGTGCAGGAGGCCCCATTGTTGGTGATGGTTGCGGTGGCGGTTCCCGCGTCGTAGAATGCGGGACGGTCGAAAGTCGTGCGGTCCCACCCTTCCGCGAAGAAACTGCGGAAGGATGGGCACTCACCTTTGTTGGCAAGGTTAAGATTTCAAAAAACTTAGGGTGCGCCGCCCGCCCGGTTTCATTGTTTGGAACACGGAAACAGATGGTCGAGTGCTGTGGTCTCCCACCCTTTGATGGAAAGAATCGAAGGATGGGGCACCGTCAATGGAGGGAACGTTAAGAATCGGAACAACTTAGGACGCGCCACCCACCTCGAACTGCGGTTGTGATTGCCCCGGCCAAGAGTCTGGAGCCGATTGATAGCCCACCGCTCATTCCGCCGTGCAAAGACCCAAAATCGCTGCGCCGAAGCGCTCGACCTTGGCGGGGCCCATTCCGTCGATCTCTAGCAACTGCCGGGGATTTCGGGGGCGGGCCAGCGCCACAGCCGTGAGCGTGCGGTCGTGCATGACTACGTAGGCCGGAACCCTCAGCCGCTTGGCTTCCTCAGCGCGCCATTCTTTGATACGCGCCGCCAGCGCTTCATCCTGGGCGGTGAGCTGCACGGGTGCGGTCCCGGCCGCCGAACCTGTCTCCGCGTGTTTGCCCGGCGCTGACCCTATGGGCTTCCCGGCTGGGACCTTCTCTTTCTTCGTTCGCCTCGCAGGCGCAGCGCGCCCGCCAAACTCCTCCACAAGCCCATCGCTGATCAGCAGCTCCGAAGGATCCCCCGACCGCAGTTCGCGCCCGGCTTCCGTCAGGCTTGCCTTGCGATACCGCCTGACCTCGCCGTCCTTCTCGTATTCCGCCTCTTCCAGCTCGATCAAGCCTGCCCTCACCATGGCTCCGAGCAGTCCATCGAATTCGTCGCGGCTCAGGCGGCCCACCAGTTCGAGGCTCCTCTGCAATGTACCCGTGGCTTTGTAGGTCAGCGGCCGCAGGTCGTCCACAATTGCCTGCACGATCGCCCGCTCCTGCGCCGTCACACGTCGGAAGAGCCTGAGCACCGCGCCGCCAGGATCGCAGACATCGCAGACCCCGCAGGGCTGGCTGGCATCTTCGACGTCGCCAAAGTGGCGCACCAGCGCCGCCATGCGGCAGTCGCTTGATGTGGTGTAGCGCAGCACCTTCTCAAGCTGCTCTGCGCGGAACTGCGCCTGCACCGCATAGGTCTTCTTCCAGCCCGTGCCGCCAACTGTTGCGTTGCCGCCGAAGTCCATGCGCGCGCCGCCGTGAATCTCGAGCTTTTCGAGGGCCTTGTCGAATTCTTCATCGCCGAGTTTGGACGCCCCACGCAGCTCCTCCACCGCTTGCGGCTCCTCTGTCAGCGCCCGGAAGACCTGTTGCAGGTGGTCCACCGGCGGATAGTCACGATTGAAAAAGAAGTCGTGGGTCTTCTGGTCGGCGTAGCTGTGCATGAGAAAGGTCCGGCTGGGCGCGCCGTCGCGGCCCGCGCGGCCAATCTCCTGGTAATAGCCTTCGAGGGTCCCCGGCAATCCGGCATGAATCACGGTGCGAATATCCGCCTTGTCGATCCCCATGCCAAACGCAATCGTCGCGACCACCACTTCGAGTTGGCCCCCCTGGAAAGCTGTCTGAACGCGCTCGCGGGTTTCCGCATCGAGACCGGCGTGGTAGGCCGCAGCGCGAATCTTGCGGGCGGCGACGTCTCGTGCGGAACCAGCGCCACCTGAAGGACTGAGCGAAAGCTCCTCCGCCAGCCGCTCGGCATTCTTGCGCGAGGTGGCATAGACGATGGCTGGGCGGCGCGCCGGATCGGCCAGCAGACGCGCAATGGCCCCTGCCCGCTCCGGCACAGACAGCTCAACCACCTCGATGGCCAGGTTTTCGCGCCGGAAGCCGTGAATGAACCTGACCGGCTTGACCATGCCCAGTTGCGTCAGAATGTCCGCCTGGACTGCAGGCGTGGCTGTAGCCGTCAGCGCCAGTACCGGTACTCGGTCCTGAGCTCCGCTCTCCGTTCCCCGATCCCTAATCCCTGATCCCTGATCCCTGCCTTCCCGCAGCCCCGGAAGGTGTTGGCCCAACATGCGGTAATCGGGGCGGAAGTCGTGCCCCCATTGCGAGATGCAATGCGCCTCATCGATGGCGATGAGCGCCAGCTTGCGCTTGGCCAGCATCTCGGGAAAGCCGGGAACGCGCAGCCGCTCCGGCGCAATGAACAGAAATTGCAGGCTGCCTTGCAAGTAGTCGACGCAAGCCTGGCGCGCCACGCCGCGGTCGAGTCCGGAATGAATCCTGGCCACGCGCAGCCCCAGCGCCGCCAGCTTGGCCGCCTGGTCGTCCATGAGCGCAATCAGCGGGCTGATGACCAAAGCGGTTCCGCCGCGCGCGATGGCCGGCAACTGATAGCAAAGGCTCTTCCCCGCCCCGGTGGGCATCACCAGCAGCAGATCGCGCCCCGCCAGCGCAGCCTGGCACACCGCCTCCTGATTCGCGCGGAACCGCGCAAAGCCGAAGACAGAGCGCAGCAAGTCAGCCAGTAAATCCGAGTTGGAAGGAGCCGTCAAAAGAAGAGGAACCAAGGCGTGAAGAAGCTGAACCAAGAATTAGCGGTGCTTCTTTCAACTCTACATGGGGCTTGGCGCCGAAGGGGGTGAAGGAGCCACTCCTGCGCGGCTATGATCGACTGTCTGAGCAAGCTTGCACAGTGATCGGCACTGATCCGCTTGGGAATAACTTGCTTTCCCTTTGATCGATTCACTACAAAAAGTTGGTGAGCGATACGCGTAGGCCTCCTTCAATTCCGGCGAACAGCTCTTGGCTATTCTGTTGCGATGCACATGCATGGATCGACGGTGAAGCCTCCCCGTTTAGCTGAAGCAGTCAAGCCCGGATCAAGTCTCGACTTTGTCATTAACGCTATATTTGTCAATCCCTTGTAGCCTGAAAACAGGTGATGTGAGCAATAGCGCAGAGGTCAGAATCTCGCATCAAACGCCTTGAATCGCCGCTCCAGTTCCCACTGGGCGGCGGCTTTTTCGCTGCGGTCTAGGAACGCTTTGCAGGCTGGGGTGGGCTTCTCGCCGCCGAGGGTCTGGGCTTTGCAGGGCGCGGCGGGCGCGGTGAAGACGTCCGGGGCGGCCCACAGGCTTGGGCCGGGCAAAAAGGCGTGCTCCATGCCGGTGCGGGCAAGCTGCTTCAAGTCCTGGTAGCCGAGGCGGTAATCGAGGGCGGCGCGCACGTATTCGCGGGTCAGGTCGATGCGGCTTACACCTTCATCGTCCGTGGAAAGCGCGACCGGGACGTGGGCGGCGCGATAGAGCGGGAAGGGGTGATCGGCGCCCTTGAGGCCCAGGATGCCATCGTTGGAGCTGAGGTTGATCTCGATCATGATGTGTTTCTGGGCCAGTTCCTTGAGCAGGGCTGGGGCGTTGTCCTCGTACATCACATCAGCGCCATGGCCGATGCGCTGTGCGTGGCCCAGTTCGATCGCCTGACGGACGTGGAAGCGAACCCCCTCCGGCGGCACCAGTCCAGGGGCCAGCTCGCCGGCATGGAGGCTGATGGGTACCTGCGGATAAACCGAGTGCAGATAATCCAGCATCTTCATCTGCAAGGTATAGTCGCGCATGGAGATAAACCCGTCTTCGGGCTGGACAAAGTTGATGCCCACGAAGCCGGGTTCGCGAGCTTCCATGGTGGCCTGAATCGTCTCAAAGCCCAGCAGAGTCTGGGCAAAGACCTGCTCCGGCGCTGCGCCACGCAGAACCTGATAGATATACCGGATTTCGACCTGGCAGCCGGGTGTGGCTTGCGGGGTTCCGCAATGCTCGATCTCGTCGCGCTGGGTATCGGAAGAGCGGACGTTGTCGCGATCTGCCGCTACTTCATCGCGCAAGCCGCGGTCGAGCAGCGCCTGGCGCAGTTTTGCGAGGTCCGCTGGAGTTGGGTTCGGGTTCCAGCCGATGTCGTGGCCGATCTGGGCGGCGTGGCCGAAGGGCGGTGTCTGCATCAGCTCCAGATACTGCTGATTCTGCGCTGCGGCTCGGCTGGCGGCTTCATCGACCCATTCTCCTGTGTGACGTTTGCTCAAGCCCCCAAAACGCCCAAAGGCGCCAAAGAACTGGTCGTGGCCGCTCAAACCTGGGGTGGGAACAAACCCGCGCATCGAGAAGGAGTCGACGAGGCGGTCGTAGAGAACCTGGTTGGACGGTGTGATGTTTCCAGATAACTGGTTCGCGGCGATCAGCGGCACATCGCAGGGGGGCTTGGCAAAGCTGAGCGCAGCGGGATCGACGCAGAGCCCGTCCTCTCCCGCGGCGCGGATGAAGCTCTCTGCGTATACCGCGCCGGAAAGGTGAACATGCAGGTCTGCCCCTTTGGGAAAACCCACAAGGAAAGCATGCAGGCTCAGGGGGCCGTCATGAACCGCAGCCTGATACGCTCGTTCGGCGCGCATTTTCGGGGCGGCAGCGCGCGGGGCAGGCGACTGAGCGCACAAGGTGGCGGCGAAGGCGAGGCAGGCGAGGGAGCAAGCAGGGAGGCGCATGGTTGCCTTCCAGTGTAGAGCAGTATGCGAGGCGATGGTTGGGTTTTGCACCAGTCGGAGCAGGGACCATGATCGCTCATACGGCATCCGGCGTATTCCCCAAGTACTCCGTTGCGCAAGGGCTCAAACACCGGGTTCCGGGTTTCATACCTCTGCGGGGATTGCGTTCGCGCGCCGGCTAAAGCAAAGCAATCATTTGCGCAATTCCGTGAAGCGAGAATGAACATGAAACTGGAGATAGCAAACATGATCATGCCTGGATCGAACAACAATTGGTACGCTGTCCCGATCCTCCTCGGATGCGCTGCCCGCCAGGAAACTAGTTGCAACTGAACCTGCGGGCTGATTGCCAGTTTCGCATCTCCCGCAGGTTCCCGCTCTCGTCGTTTCCGAGCCTTCTCGCGGATCGGTTAGAGTTTCGCTTGCAACCTCTGGGAGAGGCGCAGCGATGTGCGGATCGCCCACGTTGTGAGCAGGAGGGTGAAACTACCCAGAGTGAGAGCCAGCGGAATCAACCACATGCCGAGAACTTCATGCGCGAGTGGCGCGGGCGGCGGGAAGTGGAGTACTCCCGAATCGACAAATCGTCCATCCTGAAACCATAAGCCGGTGTGCGCGGGGAAGAGGGGCTTTGCAAAGGCGGCGAAGACGAACACGACTCCCGATGAGTAACCAAGAATTGCGCAGCAGAAGACGAATATGCCGAAGAACCCTTTGGTGGTCAGCCGGAGTGCGCCGCGCAGCAGCACCAGCGGTGAAAAGCTGCGGCTGGCTTGGCGAATGAGTATCCCATCCCGATACTGGCCGGCCAACTTCTCAGCCGGTCCCAGGCGGGCAAGGACACTCTCAATCGACGCGCCGGGTTCCTCTGCCGAGTCGCGGATGTGGGCCCTGATTTCGCGGACGATCTCTTCCCGCTCGGCAATGGTCAGGGGGCCGAGATGCAAGCGGAGGGGGGTCAAATAGCTGTCTATCTGCATTTCCGGGGTCATTGTTTGATCTCCTGTGGTTTCATTACCGGGTTCCCCGTGGACGGGTCCTGGTCCGCGGGGTGGAGCAAGACGGGTTCAAGAAGGCGGCTGAGGCCGCTTGAGAAGCTGATCCAGGCCTCTGCCATCAGGCGGAGGCGCTGTCGTCCGTTGTTGGTCAGTGAGTAGTACTTGCGCGGGTGGCCAGCCTCGGCTTCGACCCACTCCGAAGTGAGCATGCCTTCGTCCCTGAGCCGGCTCAGGATGGGGTAGATGGTGCCTTCGGCAAGAACCATTTGCGAGTGATTCTCGAGGAAACGAATGATCTCAAGGCCGTAAAGCCGTCCCCGCCAGAGGCTGGCCAGGGCTGCCATCTCCAGGGCTCCTTTTCGTAGTTGCGCCTCCCAGCGGTCGGGCTGATCGCCATCGCCGGGGAGGCTTCGTTTGTTCGCCATTGCTTTATACCTCGTGTTGCGATGTATAAGCCTATACGATATATCTGTCAATGCAGTTCCGGGAATTTTCGGGATTTCTGCGGGGTGCTCGGTTTCGCCTTCAAAAAGGGATTCTTGCCGGCGCGTCGCGAGAAGCCTGTTCCCGCGTGCGGTAAAGTGCGAGGCCCCATTCCCGTTGAGCCCGGCAATTGTCTTGGGCGATTGTCCGAATAGAATGGACGAATGATGCTCACACGTATTGTGATTGCCTCTATCGCGCTTCTTATCCCGGCCTGCGCTGCCGCCCAACAGGATACCGGGCCCGCCGCGGATGTCGAGGCGATCCATCACCTGATCGGCCAGTACACAAAAGCGGTCGATACGGTCGATCTGAACCTGCTCTCGCAAATCTGGTCTCACGCTCCCGAGGTCTCGTTTATCTATCCGTTGGGCGAAGAGCACGGCCTCGATGCCATCGAGCACCACGTCTTTGAGAACGTAATGGGCGGCATGTTCTCGGCGCGCGATCTTCAGGCGCAGGGCGCGGCGATTCACGTGGACGGCAGCGCGGCGTGGTCGGAATTCCACTGGGTATTTCACGCGACGATGCGTAAAGACGGATCGGCAGTGACCACCCGCGGTGTGGAGACCCAGATCTACCGCAAAGAAGGCAGAGCGTGGCATCTGGTTCACGTCCACTACTCTGAAGATCGCCAGCCCGCCCGCTAGGCGCATGGGCGCTGAACGGGTAATGGGCGCAGACCCTGCCCTGAAAGTCGTTGAAGGCGTGAAGCCATGGACCAGCGCCGTTGAAACCAACCCGCTTTCAACTTCGCCGAATTCCGGGCCTATATCTGAGGCTGCGGCGGGTAATGCTACTACGCCGTGATTGAGGTGTCGAACTCAGTGTAATTATCGAAGTAATCCCTGATGATCAGATAGCACTCGCAAGAGGCCTTCGTAAGCCCAGGGACGTCCAGGATGCGAATTTCGCCGCGGGTATAAGAGATAAGTCCTTTTCGCTTGAGAATCCCGGCTGTCGTGGAAATAGTGGGCCGGCGGCCTCCTAGCATGTCAGCAAGAAACTCATGCGAAATCTTGAACGTGTCGGTGTGCGCGCGGTCCGCGCAGATGAGCAGCCAGCGGGCGAGCCGCTGTTCGAAGTTATGTTTCGCATTGCATCCAGTGGATTGCAATGCCTGAACCAGTTGTGCCTGAACATAGCGCAGAGCCAGAAACTGAAACTTTCCTCCAAGGCGGAACTCTCTTCTAGCATCCTCCACGTAGCAGCTATAGCCATGGCCGGCAATCTGGGTGTAGACGCGATTGAGACTCTTTTTTGTTCCCATCAGAGCTGAGACGCCGATGACCGACTCATAGCCGAACATCCCTACCTCGACCTGTGTTCCATCCTTGAACGTTGCCGTCATCGACGCCATCCCCTCTTCGAGAAAATAGAGTCGATCGATCGGGTCGCCAGGATTTTCGATTTCGTGTTTCAGCTCAAACAGGACCGGCTGCAAACGAAGGCGCTCAAGGATGTCCCCGTCCAGAGCCTTCAAAAGAGTGTTCTTAAAGCCGCTTGTGCGCAACGGACCCTCACTTTCAGACCAAACCTTATCATAATAGGTATACGCCAAGCTCATGATTCCAGACACAGTTCGGGTTATGTCAGCGACCGTACAAAGACAATTCGAGTTATGTCAGCCACCGTACAATAATACTTAGAGTTATGTCAGACACCGTACAAAGATATCTCTGGTTATGTCAGATACCGTACAAAGATAGTAAGACCATGCGAGTACACTTTGATCGGCCCATCAATCGTCTCCTTCGAGGTGAGAAGCATGACCTTCGATCTCGTAACCTTTCTTGAAGAGGCAGGGGTGGGACGAACATTGGTCCGTTTGCGGCCCAAGCAGGTGTTTTTTTCGCAGGGAAGTTCGGCTGACTCCATCTTTTATCTTCGGACGGGCCGCGCAAAACTCACCGTCGTTTCGCCTGACGGCAAGGAAGCCACCATCGCGCTTCTCTCCGCCGGGGAATTCATTGGAGAGGAGTCGCTGGCGAGCGTGGGAGGGCTGCATTTGGCCACTGCCGCTGCAATTGACGTCTGTACGGCGCTCAAGATAGCGAGGGAAGCGATGATCCGCGTGATGCACGAGGAACGCGCCTTCTCAGAAATGTACTTGAAATTCCTGCTGGCCCGGAGCATGCGAGCCCAGGCCGATCTTGTCGATCAGCTTTTCAACTCCAGCGAAAAGCGCCTTGCGAGAATTCTCCTGTTGATGGCCGAATTCGGCGAGCCAGGTAAATTGGAACACCTGATTCCTCCCATCACACAGGAAACTCTGGCAGAGATGATCGGCACCACCCGGTCTCGCGTCAGCTTCTTCATGAATCGTTTTCGGAAGCTCGGTCTTATCGAATACAACGGCCGCATACGTGTCCACAAGTCGCTTCTCAATGTGGTTCTGCACGATGAATTCACCGAGCGTAACCCCGAGAGACCTCATGGTTCGGCCACCCCACGTGTTCGATCAAAGCCGGCCGAACGCGGCTAGTGAGGTTCGGGGTTTCCTTTTCCATCTCCTGCGGCGGGTGACCCGCACCCGTGCGCCGGCCAATCTTCCGAATCGATTGTGCCGCCAATCGAAATCCGCTAGCACTCCGATCGCTGGTCTTTAGTTTCTAGTCCCAGCCCCCTGTTCCCTGAGGTGCTATCCTCACAGGCGAGATGCACGGACTTCTCCCGCTGCAATTTGTCGCCGTGGCCATGCTCATTCTGGCCAACGCCTTTTTTGTGGCCGCTGAGTTCGCACTGGTCTCGATCCGCGATACGCGTATCGAGCAGTTGCTGGCCGCGGGAGTGCCGGGAGCGCGCGCCGTCCGCCTCCTCCAGCAGGATCTGGACGACTTTCTCCCCGCCGTGCAACTTGGCGTCACCCTTTGTTCCCTGGCTCTCGGCTGGCTCGGTGAGCCGCTAGCGGCCGGCGTCTTGATGGACTGGTTTGGCGCTCTGCCCTTTACTCAGCCCCATGCTGTGATTTATGCCCACATAGCCGCCATTACCCTCGGCTTTGCCCTCATCACCTACTTCCATGTGGTGGTGGGCGAACTGGTTCCCAAGTCCCTGGCCCTGCGCCGGGCCGAGGCGCTGGCCGTGGCCGTGGCGCCGCCCATGCTGGTCTTCATGGCCATGGTCCGGCCCGCCGTGCGCGCGCTCAAAGCGTCGGCCGCTGTCATTCTTCGCGGTTTCGACATTTCCGTTACTGAGCGCGCACAGGTACACTCGCCTGAAGAACTCAAGCTCATTGCCACCGCTGCCCGCCGCATGGGCCTGCTGCCCAAGTTTCAGGAGACGCTCATCCACCGGGCGCTTGAACTGGACGAGGTCTCCATCCGCGAGATTATGACTCCTCGGCAAAAGATATTCTCCCTGCCCTCCAACATGCTTCTTGAAGAAGCCAGCGCCAGGGTCATTGACCACCTGCACTCCCGTGTCCCCGTCTACGACGAGACCCGCGGCCCAGAACACATCGTCGGCGTTGTCTACTCGAAGGATCTCGCCCGGCTTATGTTCTTCCGGCGTAAAGCGACGGGTGCCGCTCCGTTTGTCGAACTCAAGCTCAGCCAGGTCATGCGCGATGTTCTCGTCGTCCCTGAGACCAAGAGCGCCCTTGATCTCATTCGTGACTTCCAGCAGCGCCGCCGCCACATGGCGATTGTTGTAGACGAATACGGTTCCACGGTCGGCCTGGTCACCGCGGAGGACGCCATCGAACAGCTTACGGGAGAACTAGAAGACGAGTTCGACTCGCCGGCCTTGCCTGCGCTTACCACCGCCTCTGGCGCATTGCTGATGGATGGCGGCGTGAACCTTCGCGATCTGGAAACCCAGATGCAATGGAGCCTGCCCCGCGACGGCGGCGTAGAAACGCTCGCAGGTTTCCTGCTCACGCGTCTTGGCCACATTCCCGAAGCCAACGAATCGGTCACCTTTGAAGGCCGCCGCCTCACTGTCGTCGAAATGGAAGGCCGCCGCATCGGCAAGGTTCGCGTGGAAGGTGTCGCGGATAAGCCTTTGATTGCTGGCTGAAACCCGAGACATGCGGGATGCCCAGTGCTCAATTCGATGAGGCCGAGCCCCGATTGCGCGAACCTCTCGAAAATCGGCGGGAACATTACAGGTGCGTTACAAGAAATGATGTATGCTGTTGCGACAGGCCTCATATCCGTGGGCCCGGCGATTGCATTGCGGAATGCGGTTTTTTGCGATAGCCCTCAATGACTCAGACAGCATCTGCGCAGAGCCGTGCCGCCGAAACTGAAGGAGTATCCATGGCAGACAAGAGCAAGAAAAAAGCCAACGCCGCCGAAGGGAAGAAGGCACTTCCGAACGGCAAAGATCACGCTCCATCGCTGTTGCCGCCGGCCGACGCCAACGTAAAGCGCATCGGCAAAGACTGCGACTACGAAAAAGAACTCATCCGCTTGCAGGTTGAACTGGTCAAGCTTCAAGAGTGGATTCGCCACGAACACCTGAAAGTCGTTGTGCTCTTTGAGGGCCGCGATGCGGCCGGCAAGGGCGGCGCCATCAAGCGCATCACAGAGTCGCTCAATCCCCGCATCTGCAAGGTCGTGGCGCTCGGCACGCCGACCGAACGCGAAAAATCCCAATGGTACTTCCAGCGCTATGTTCCTCATTTGCCCGGAGCGGGCGAGATGGTCCTGTTTGACCGCAGTTGGTATAACCGAGCCGGCGTTGAGCGGGTCATGGGCTTCTGCACCGAGCAGCAGTATCAGGAGTTCCTGCTCACCTGTCCGGAGTTTGAGCGCATGCTGGTGCGTTCCGGCATTGTGCTCATCAAATACTGGTTCTCAGTCAGCGACGCGGAGCAGGAGCGCCGCTTTCAGGACCGCATGACCAACCCCACCAAGCGCTGGAAGATCAGCCCGATGGATCTGGAGTCGCGCAAGCACTGGGCCGATTACTCCCGCGCCAAGGACGACATGTTCAACGCCACCGACCAGAAGCAGGCCCCCTGGTTCGTCGTCAACTCCGAAGACAAGAAGGCTGCTCGTCTCAACGTCATCCGCCATCTCCTGTCGAAGATTCCTTATAAAGATCTCACCCCCGAGGCCCTCGAGCTGCCCCCGCTGGTGAAATCGGAATACGTCCGTCCGCCCTACCAGGAGCAGCACTTCATTCCCGTGATATACCGGTAGGCGTGCGTCCTGGCGGGAGTCCGCTGCCTACAACGGTCCTGTGGCCCATCCTTTCCGCTTCTCAGTACTACAGTTGCGGATCGCGATTTCGGCAGGAGGTGGAGGAACTCTGCGCCGCCTACTTGCCAATCAGGCTTCGTGCAATCGCGTCCAGCATTCCATTCAGGAAGTTGATGGACTCGGGCGCGGAAAAGCGGCGGCCAATCTCCAATGCCTCGTTGATGACAATGGGAAACGGCGTCCCCTTGAAGCCCAGCATCTCGCCCACGGCCATGCGCAGCAGGTTGCGATCGACCGCCGGCATGCGCTCCAGCCGCCAGTGCTTCGAGTTCTTCACAATCAGCTCGTCGATCTTTTCCTGGTGTGCTACGGCCACGCGAAAGAGATCCTCGGCAAACCCGCGGACTTCGGGCTCGACCTCATCGCCGGCCTTCCAGAACGTGGCGCGAACCTGATCCGGCGTCTGTTTGCCGATGTCCGCCTGAAACAGCATCTGCATGGCAAGCTCGCGCGACTTGCGCCGCGGTCCCGCGCTCAAGCCGTGCCGCCTTGCTTGAGCTTGCGGCTAAGGCTCACCATCTCGATGGCAGCCACCGCGGCTTCAAAACCCTTGTTACCGGCCTTGATGCCGGCGCGGCCAAGAGCCTGTTCCAGCGTCTCGCAGGTGAGCACGCCAAAGCTGTGCGGAATCCCAGTCTCCTGTTGCGACTGGCCTATGCCGCGCGCAACTTCGTTGTAGATGGCCTCGTAGTGGGCGGTTTCGCCGCGCAGCAGGCAGCCGAGCGTCACAATGGCGTCCACTTTGCCCAGGTTGGCCACAGTGCGCGCCGCCGCGGGAATTTCCCACGCGCCCGGAACCCTCATCACTTCAATCTCAGCCCGTTTCGCGCCGCTGCGCAACAGAGCGTCCAGCGCGCCCTCAAGCAAGCGCTCGGTAATCACCGCATTCCAGCGGGCGACTACAATAGCAAACTTCATGCCGGCGGCAGACAGATCGCCTTCTACGGCCACTGGCTTGCCCCGAAGGGGATCGGTCCATGCCCAGAAGCTGAACGCTAACCCCGGCTCCGGCTCGACAGTAAAGATGCGCGACTTCCAATGGGTTTCCACGATCGTGGACAGGCGCGCAACGGCCGCATCGCCACCCTCGGCGCGCATCCAGCTCTGCGCCGCTTGATGCACTGCATCCAAAGCGGTCACCTCGACCAGCACATCGGCAGTGGAGGGAAATTGGCCATCGACAAACTCCAGGTTGCCCAGCGGGGCTAGAAATGCCGCGCCTCGACTGTCTTCTTCATTCCATCCGGCGCCTGAGGCAAACCCCAGCGCGGAAAAGAAGCTGGCCAGCCGTTGATAGGCTGCTGTGCTGCCGACAGGACGAAGAAAGGATATCCCCTTGATCATGCTTTGATTCTATCGTGCGTGGACGGGGGAATCGCGGAGCCGGCGACAGCGGGTTGCGGTGCGCTGGTTCCCGTCCGCGTTTCTTCGATACTTATAAAGCGGTGAAAAGCAAAAGGCCGGCGCAAGGCCGGCCTTTTCACTTGCCCTTCGAGGGAACAGCGCTTACGTGGTGGAACGCGGCTTCACGCCGATGAAGGTAGCAGGTACCGGATTGGTTGTCGGCGTGGTCAGCAAGCAGCCGGGGTCGTTGCCGCCGCTGGCGACGGGCGTACAGGCGGGAAGGCTGGGAGCGATCTGCTGCGTGTCGGCTTTTGCTGGGTTGGTGGCCACAAGGGGCACGCTGATGTAGTGGATCAGGTTGTCGCCCGCGGTCGAAACAAAGAACAGCGAATCATCCGGGGAAAACGCGCCTGCCACGGGCGCTGTGATTACAGAGGCCGAGCTTCCGCCAAACGGCAAATAGCCCACGGTTCCAGCAGCGCCGCCTGTACCCGGCATATAGTAGGGCAGCAAGGCGCCGCCCGTTGACCCTGTGTAGGTAATGAAGGCCAAGTTGGAGGCCGGCGAAGGAACCACCTGATTCACGGCGGTGGCGTTCAACTTGCTGAGTGTTGCCTGATTGAGCGTGTGCTGAATCGTGAGAGGCGTGAGCGTATTCGACCCGGCGCCAGGGCACTGGACGACACTGGGGACGGTAACTCCGATGTCGTAGAGCGTGACGCCGCCATTGATGAGGGTTGCGCCCAGGATGTGGTTGCCATCTGTCGTGGCAGCAAGCGTATCGGTTCGCACCGGATTGTTGGAGGCATCGAAAACCGAATCACCCTGCGGATAGAAAGCCAGGTTCCCGATCGTGCCGGAGGGGCACCATGTGTGAGCCACGGTGGGACTGCCCCTTAAATAAGCGCCAACGCTGGGGATGGTGAGAGCTGGAGTTTGCACGGTGGATTCAACTGGCGAATTCGGCGGAAGAGAGGCCGCCGGCAGTGGGCTCGGCGGCAGGGGGTAAGAAGTCCAGCCTGTGTTCTCGTTGTAGATATACAGCGTGTCTGTGTGTGGCGCGCCCAGGCTAGCGTTGTCGGTGATGTACAGTGTTTTCGAGTCCGGCGTCCAGGCCGCGGCATTGCCCAAGCCGCCGTTTGTCGAGTTGACGCCGCTCGATGTGCTGTAGAGATAGAAGACCTGCCGCACCTGGTCGTTGATCAGAATCGTCGAGTTGTCAGGGGAAATGGCCAGCACCACGCCCGGGGCATTTGTATCCTGCTTGCTGATCGAGTTGCCAATGGTGCTGTAGATCATCAGCTCCCTGGAGGAACCGAAGATAAGATCGTTGCCTAACCGGTCCATCAACATCGAATTCGGTACATAAGGCATGCGCACCGGCGTGCCCACTGTGCCGGTGAGCAGCTCGACGGAAGCAAAGTATTGCGACTGGCCGGGCGCCCCTAGAAAGATATAGTCGCTGGCGGTGCCGGGGGTGGTTACTGTGACCGGATTGGACGAGATCGAGAGACCCGTGCCGTACAAGCCGATCTGATTGATCGGAGATGCATTGCATGTCGGCGGCTGGCAGATGGCATAGATCGAGGCCACCCCAGGGTAGCTGGCGGTGAGCCCGCCGCCGCCGGTGACGTTGAAATCGAGCGGGTCAGTGGTCTGGTAGTCCAGCGAAAGCCCGTTGATGGGCTGATTGTTGGTGTCAAGAACAGTGGTGACGAGATTCTCCTGGACACCTTGAGTGAGGGTGCCGTTCACTCCGCCGTTCGGCAGGGTGACGTTGATCGACTTTGGCGGGCAGGTTGAGAAGAAACCGGCCGAAGAACCCGAACCGGCCAAGAAAGCGTTAATCTCGGTAGTTCCAGGCTGCGCGGCGATGATCTGGTTGGTTTCGTTGTTGATATAGCCAACGCTGGCTGTGCCGACCGCAAAGTTGAAAGAGCCAAGTGCCGCCGCGCAACTGGGAACCGGCAAAGCCTGCGGCTTTCCGTTCACGATCTGAGTTGGGGGCGCGCAGGCATAGTTGACGGAAGAGACCGAGGCCGGCGCACAGAGCTCAACTTGCTGGTTGTTGCTCCCAGCAAAGCAGGCCTGCGCGTCCAGTTGCGTCTCCTGCCCCTGCGAATAGCATTGCTGCTGCCCGGCGAGCGCAAGTGTCACGGAGGTCACCTGAGGATGCACATATACCTCTACCGGATTGGAAACAACCGAATTTGCGGACGCCGTAATGTAAGCAACCCCGTATGGCAGGCTGCCCGTCGAAGGCAATGGACTCGGCTTGTTGCAAATGGTGTAGTTGGCGATTCCGCCGCCAGTGTTCCGGTTCCACGTGCCGGCGCACATGTTGCCGGTGGGCGAGATGTCCACCAACTGGTTATTCGTCGTTCCATAGATGTAATTGGACACAGAGGCCTGGGCGCCCACGCAGGTCTTGGCCTGGGGCGCTGAAGCCTGCTGCGTCTGCCCAAAGGCAAGCGAGATACCGGTGGTTTGCGGCTGCATGAGGATGGAAGCCACGTCCGTGATCTTCAACCCGTAGCCCGAGGTTTCAGGGCAGTATTGCGCCGCCGGATTGCGCGTGCAGCCCGATATCGATATTCCGGCCGGAATGGCCAGGCCTAACAAACAGACAAGCGTCAAAAACCGCCGCATGAATCCTCCCCGCCCCGCCTCTTCAAACTGCGGAACGGTCTCTCCGAATCCGTCAAAAAAATTGGGTCATAGCGATTCTTCAATCGCCGTAGTCGCAAATTGCCGGACCTGTATGGTCCACTGCCCAGCACAACTTTCCTCGGCAGGTTGCCTGCAACACCACGGAAATTGCAAAACCGCTCTATAGCGGACCGCCAACATCTCCCAGGCTGGCCTACTGCCGGTGAATTCCGCTCTCAAAACTCCAAAGAAAAGTGTATCAGGAGCGGCTGGCTCACGGCAGAATGCCGAGCGCGGCCATACTCCGCCCCTCCTCCAATAGACGCCGCGGAGCCTCGATGGCGAGCAACCTTCAGTCCGGCGGCAAATAGCACGCAAACCACTCCGCGGCACGTTCCATGACGTCTAGCCGATGCGCGGCATCCACAAATCCATGCCCTTCGTTCGGGTAAACCACCAGTTGTGCCGGTACCTTCCGGTCCCGCAGGGCGTGCCAAAACTCGTACGACTGCGGCGCGGGACACTCGCCGTCGCGGTCGCCCACCACCACCAGCGTCGGGGTTTGCGCCTGCTTGATAAAGTTGATCGCCGAACTCTTGGCGTACACCGCCGGGTCGTCGTAGACCGAGGCCCCAAAGTAAGGAATCATCCACTGGTCGATCGAGTTTTCCCCATAGTAGCTCTGCCAGTCCGAAATGCCCGCTCCGGCAACCGCCGCCTTGAACCGCTTTGTCTGCGTCACGGCAAACATGGTCATGAATCCACCGTAGCTCCAGCCGGTCAGGCCCACGCGGTTCGGGTCGATCGGATAACCAGCCACGGCCGTGTCCACCCCGGCCAGAATGTCGCGCAGATCCCCGTAGCCAAAGTCTTTGCGGTTGGCCTGGGTAAACTCTTCGCCCTGCCCAAAGCTGCCGCGCGGATTGGGCTGCAACACAAAATAGCCTAGCGCCGAGAAGGCCCCCGCATTCAATACCTCGCCACCCCAATGCGCTACTTCCGCCGAGGCCGGGCCGCCATGCACCTCCACAATGAGCGGGTACTTCTTGCCAGGATCGTAGTCCTTGGGCAGCATCAGCCAGCCCTGCACCTGGAACGTATCGCTCTTCCAGTTCAGCGAAACGGAGTTGCCCCAGGCCGGCTCCAGGCCGTCGTTGAAGTGGGATAACTGCGTCGAGAACGCCATTTCCTGGCTGTCTGCCCGCGCGGGCCTGGCCGCATAGATCTCCTCGGGGTGGTCGTACGTGCTCGACCGGAAGACGAATAAAGCGTGATCTGCTGTAGAGGAAAGGCTCATCTCCAGACGCCCGTCGCCCACGCTGCCCGGAATTCGGAAGATGGGCAATCCAAAGGTCGTGGTCAACGACTGGCTAGCACTGTCCAGGTCGAAGTGCAATCGGATCAGCTGGGAGTATCCCCCGGAAAGTTCGCTGACAAAAAGATTGCCGTTGTCCTCCCATTCCAGCCACGCCGCCGAGGTGGGTCGTCCGGGGGTCAGGTTGCGCGGCGCGCCGCCTTCGGCCGGGACCATCCAGACATCGCCACCCGTGGCGCCCTGGTCGCTCATCAACCCACCGATGAACGCAATCGCTTTTCCGTCCGGCGACCACCTCGGCCCAGCGATCTGCATCCCATGCAGCGGCCCCTTAACCTCACCAGGAGCAAGAACAGCCTTGGCAGCACTCCCCAGCTCTTGCGTATACAGCTTTGCTACCCACCAGTTGTTCTCTCCCGGCGGATCGGCGGCCACATACGCGATCCCCTTCGAATCCGGCCGCCAGTCAAACTCGTAAACATGCAGATTGGCCGGCGAAGCCGGCACAGGCGGCGCAGGTTTCCCCGCATCCGCTTGAGCTACGGCAACCCGCTGTATCTCAATGCCGTCCTCGCCGATCACCCCTGCGGGCGGCTTCATGGCCGCCAGCGCCCCGGCGGGCCGCGTTGCCCCCTCCACATACAAGAAGGCCACTTTCGTCCCGTCCGGCGAAAAAGCCGGCGCCTCCACATAGCCCGTCAAATCGGTCAGCCGCCGCGGAGGCTTTCCGTCCAGCCCTGACAGGTACAGATCCACCTGCTCGCCAGGATTGGAGCAGTCGGAGAAGAACGCCAGGGTCTTTGAATTCGGCGCCCAGGTCATCTCTCTCTCGCGGCAGTGCTGCTCCGGCTTGGCCGCCGCCGTCACCCGCTCGCTCTTCTTCAGGTCTTCCAGCGCGGCCAGGCGAATCTCCTCGCCCCCATTTGTCCACTCAACCCACGCCAGCCGCTTCCCATCCGGCGAAACTGCCACCTGGCCCACGGAATGGCCCCGGCGCATCCCCTTCAGAACGTCTTCGATGCGGGCGCGATCTGGCGCCTTGGCTGCGGGAGGGCCCTGCGCCATCGCGCCGGAAGAGTTGAAAGCTGCACTTAGCGCCAGGACAGCTCCCAAGATCGAGCCGGCCCGAAGACGGTAGCGAAGCGGCGTCAGAAACATACCGGACATGCTAACAGGAATTGCCGGAAGTGGAGCGAACTGGATTGAAAGGCGCTATAGTGCTTGTATGAAAACGCCCGATAGCAAAAGCGTCTTCAACCCGCACGAGACCGCGCGCGCCGAGGCGCTGGCGGGCGTCGCGCTGGCGCCGTTTAGCCGGCGCCTTGCCGCTTATGCCATCGATATCTTCCTCGTCTGTATCACCTACGGTCCAGCCCTCTTAGCCTCGAAATATCTCATCGAGGGCGTTCTCCACCTGAAGGAGAACCTCTATGACTCGGATCATGTGCATGTGAGGTTGGACTTCCACCTCATGGGTGAGCTGGCCTGGACGCTATGGCTGATTCTCTACTTTGGCTTGATCGTCTGGAAGACCAACGGGCTCACCCCCGGCAAGCGCCTGCTGCGCATCCGCATCGTCTCGCTGGAGCACGACAAGATCACGCTCTGGCAGTCCATCGAGCGGGCTCTCGGCTACGGCGCGTCCATGCTGGAAGGGGGGTTCGGATTTATCCAGTACTTCCTCTACCCCAACCATCGCTGCGTCCACGACCGCATTGCCGAGACGATTGTGATCAGGGGGCCTGCGCCAACGAAGCCGCAACCCTTGATCGCAACGGACGAAAACACGCGGTCGGAGAATTAGAAGTTGACGGCTCCGATCTCCAGACTCAACATTTAGACTGTTCGCATGACAAAGCGAATCGGGGTGCATCTGGGCACGGCGGGCGGCGCGTCAAACGCCGTCGAACGGGCGCGGGAGATTGGCGCAAACACCTTTCAGATCTTTTCTTCCAGTCCTCGCATGTGGCGCGCGCCCAAGGTCGACCCGCTTCAAGCCGCGCGCATGAGAGCACTTCGTGCCGCTCTCGATGTCAGCCCATTGGTGATTCACACGAGCTATTTGGTCAACGTGTGCAGCCAGACAGATGAGATTCGCGAAAAGAGCGTCGCCGCCTTTCGCGGAGAGATTGAGCGGGCTCTGGCCTTTGGCGCGGAATACCTCGTGCTGCATCCGGGCTCGTGGAAGGGGCTCACGCGGGATGAGGGACTCGGGCTGGCCGCGGACTCGATTAAGCGGGCGATCGACGCGCTGCCGTGGCAGGGAACGGGCTTCCACATCCTCATCGAA